>Ga0070713_100000437_pt1 | contig 26649 bp, 54 predicted proteins | sample LARL82metaG_FD_65465 | JGI IMG/M metagenome (GOLD analysis project Ga0070713, IMG submission 65465) | Corn, switchgrass and miscanthus rhizosphere microbial communities from Kellogg Biological Station, Michigan, USA - LAR L8-2 metaG | ecosystem: Host-associated > Plants > Roots > Rhizosphere ... | reverse complement strand
TCGATGTCGATGCTGATGGTAGCCTCATGGTCGTTCTCGTCTGGAACGACGTTGTAACCTGCTACTGGCATTGCTGTGTCCTTTCATCATCTTTGCGTAACAATATCTCACATGTCACTTTGTATCACTGTATCAAGTGTAACATATTGCGTTTTTCATGTCAATGATGTATAGTAACTTATGTATCACTGTATCACTCGTACAAGGAGATCCAAGTATGCCAGAGAAAAACGAGACTATGAGCGTGTCTGACGTGATGAAAGAGTATGGCATTAGCAGAATGACCGTTCATCGTCGTGTCAAAGAAGGCAAATTGAAACCTGTTAATACCTCTAAAGCCTTATATCGTCAGCATAAACTTTTGTTCAGTCGGCAAGAGGTAGAGCAATCGTTGGGTAAAAATAATCAATCTGACGATAAACAAACGCCTGCTAATCCTAAAGATCGCGCCGCGTGAGGAGGGATGCGCTGCCCCTCCTCTTTTGCTATTTGCGTTTCACCGGCCACGCCAGCCCAAAGTCTCTCCGCTTGATTTTCGCATTGCGCGGCCCATTCTGCTCATGCCACACGATTCCCTCAATCTCATGCGTTTCCAGATATGCCTTGATGCCCTCGTAGGTGAGTGGTATCTCTTCCTCGATGACGATGGGAAAGACAGTGAAGGGATAGAGACACGGCGTATCGCTCTCAACGCCACCCTGTATCTTTGGTCCGAGCGCTTCACACGGCCAGCCACCAGCAGGAAACGGAAATGAGGAGAAATCGGTTGCATCCACTGCTGCAAAGATATGCTTATCGGCGGGATCGTCACGTGATGCGAGAACATACCCTGGCTCTTGCCCTTGTGCCTTTTCTTCCCTGGTGGGATTGCGTCGTTTTTCCACCATGATACATTTTCTATCCTTAAGCGTTACTCTGATGTTGGTGCCGTCCTTCTTCACGGTAGGCATTGCATACGTGGTCAGCAGCCACGCAGCGTCAGGGTTGATGTCGTGGGTGACAAGTTTCATGTTTTCAGGGTTGCGTAGAAACAGGGTTGGTATTTTATCCATTATGTTGCTCCTCTTTCTGCTCAGGCATCGCCTTGATATGCTCAATAATCTCCTCGCCATACACGCGCCAACAATAGCCGATAGCCTTGTCGAGCGCCTCTGACCAATCGTTGTCCTCATCGACGCCCACGTAATGCCTCTTCTCATGGTCCCACTGCAAGCGAACCTCGATGCCCACTTTGAACCGGGTAATATGGAAGATCGGGTCCAGCGCCCGGTTCTCCTCGATGGTTACTTGCTGCCCGAACGTGACGGTGTAGACTCTGCCACAGGTGCAAGCATAAGTGAGTGTTGCGTTGGGATAATCTTTCTCGGCCAGTGAGCATTTTGCCCGACAGAGTGCGCAGTCCCAGGTGACGGTGCGCGATTGTGTGAATTGAATGCTACTCACTGCTGCTCCTCTTTCGTTCCCTCCTGATAGCGTTGCATCGTTTCCTCATACCGCTGATGGGCCTGTTTGAACTGCTGCGAGATGTAGCGATGGGTGCTTCCATCCTGCACTACACCATGATATTGCTCGATATCGCTGAGAAGCGCGTGCAGGTCTCGCACAGCTTCGTAGAGGTCAGAGACGAGCGGGTTGTTGATACGTTCTCGCTCCACCTCTCGTTCAAATTCCTCGAAAGATTTTCGCATAGGTTGCTCCTTCTCGTGTCCTCTCAGTATTTATCCTTGCCCTGCTGCTCAGGGCACCATTGCGGGACAGGTAGCCTGATGGTCCCGAAAATGTCCTGATTTGTCCTGATTTGTTTACCTCATCCTCCTCAGCGTACGGGAATATCGTTCGAGGGACGCGATGAGTTGTGCTTCCTTCAGTGCTTGCTCTCGCTCAATTGGTGTTGCATCAGGGAATTTGAGCCATAGCCGAAACCGGAGCCAAAGATAGACAAGATTGCTCACGGTTGCACCTCGCTTTTGACCGTACACTGACGGTGGACTCTGCCATTGCGGTAGACTGTTATCTCTGTAATGTTGCTGCTCATAACCATCATGCCGATCCTCTTGCAGATTTCATCAAAGTTGTAGCCTGCCTCGCGCTTGACGGGGTAGACCTGGACTGTATTGCCGTTGTGAATAACGGTGATGGTGTGGTTGTTCATAGTTCACGCTTCCTCGCTGCCATCGACAAGTAGGACTTGATGGATATCTGCCGCGTTGATGGGACCGTGATACATTCTGCCGCCGTGAATGGTCTCCATTGTCTCGATGACATCGTTGGCTCGCTGATAGTAGTGCATCTCGTTTTGCCGGTCGATGAGTTGATCTGCCAATCCCGTTGCCAACCCTTTCCAATACATCTCATCCTGTGCATGCTCTCGGCAATTGATGAGCATGCCCCATGCAAGGAGACCACAAGAGAGCATGTCAAAGAACCACGCGCCCTGCTGAGCATAGAGACCTACAGCACCGAGCAGGAACGCACACAAGAAAATACAGATGGACGGTCTCGCAAAGTAGTCGTAGTGGCTCATGTTCTCCCTCCTCGCACAGGTGTTCAATGGTCAGTATACAGTCTGCTTGTAAATCTGTATATATGTCTTGTATTTCATCAATACATCCATTTCTATCAATATGGCTATTGCTCGTTTTGTATCGATGGAAGTTGATGGTATCCGTATTCCTTATGCAGCCTGCCCCGGCTTTCCGATCATAACGCTAGAGACGAGCGTATAGGCTTGTCCCCACGTCTGCTGTAATTCGTCGCTCCAGTCAGTGCCGAAATACCATTGCAGCGTGTCGATGAGGCTCTCACCAACCACCTGATAATGCGCGTCTCGTACGCCATAGGTGCGATGACGGTGGCCGAGATCAGCCAGGTCAGCAGAGATGTCCTTGTTTTCCAGGACACCGGCAATCACGAAGGCGAGCGCACCAAGCAATGCTCCATACTGTTTGGTCATATCGCTTCTGGCAAAGAGATGCTCTATTTCGTTGCTGGCAAGCATCTCACGGCCTTTCTGGAACAGTAGAGTATAGAAATGCTCAGCAAACTCCATGCCACGAGGCTTGATCGCTTTAAAACTATCGTTGAGCAGCAGAATGTTCAAGGGATTCTCTCTTTCTTTCACCTCCATTGCGATGAGGTGGTCTAATGCCAACTGAATTACAGCCTCGCGCACGGCTGGCTCTGGAATGTGCAGGATCTCACTGATGCGGCGATGATCCTTGTATCCATCAAGCAGGAAGAAGACACGGAACTTCACACGGTCTTTCTGGCTTCTCCAGCGTCCACGCGGTCGTTGCTTGACGAAGCGATCTTGCACGATTTCGCGTGCATGGCTGAGTGGTCGAGCGACAATAACGTCTTCAATATATGCTTGCGCCATTAAGTTGCCTCCTGAAATGCGAGTTCCGCTATAAGAGCCATGATTCCTCGCTTTCAACGATTACAGGCTCATCAGGGAATGTCACGGTGAAGGTCTGCCCGGTCTGCCACGCCTGTTGTGGGACTACTAGACGGATGCGGCGATAGCAACGACGGCGATAGTCAAGATAATCGATGGTGATACGGTCATCCTTTGAAAGTTGGCTCTTGTGTCGATAAGCCGGATACTCTAGAATGTCATCCATACCCCTCTCCTGTACCATGATGTTTCACTATATGTTTACTCTACAAATAATATCGTATAGCCGGAAAATGTTAGCACGCTAGTCCTTCTCCTCGAACCACGCCCGTAGCGTCTTCATTCTGAGTACGTCGAGCATGACGGCGTAGTGGTATTGGCAGAGCCAGATATTTCGGTTGCTCATCCTGAACTCAGCAGGCTTGCCGCACACCCCGCTTATCGAGGCATAGGCGCAGGTATGCGGCATTTCCTGTACTGGTGGCTCTGCCGCTGGGATGTTCGTCATACGGCTACATCCCCCTTGATGTGTGGATGCGCCTGATAATTCACAATCTTGATGTCTTCGTGCTTGAAGTCGAAGATGGACTGTACCTCTGGATTAAGTTGCAGGGTGGGCAATGGCAACGGATCGCGTGTGAGTTGCAACTTGATCTGCTCGATATGGTTCAGGTAGATATGCGCATCTCCCAACGTGTGGATGAACTCGCCCGGTTGTAATCCTGTCACCTGAGCAACCATGTGAGTGAGCAGAGCATAACTGGCGATATTGAAGGGGACGCCGAGAAACACGTCTCCTGAGCGCTGGTAGAGTTGGCACGAGAGCCTGCCGTTGGATACGTAAAACTGGAAGAGGCAATGGCACGGGGGAAGTGCCATATCGTCTATCTCTGCCGGGTTCCAGGCCGTCACAACAAGTCTACGGGAGGAGGGATTGCGCTTTATTTCGTCAATCGTCTCCTGTATCTGGTCAATGGTCACAAGACCGTCATCGCAGGGCCATGAGCGCCATTGCCTGCCATAGATTGGCCCCAGACTACCATGTGGACCGGCCCACTGGTCCCAGATGTGGACGTTATGCTCCTGCAAATACTTGATGTTGGTGTCACCTCGCAGGAACCACAGCAGCTCGTAGAAGATTGCTCTGGTGTAGAGCTGCTTTGTGGTGAGTAGCGGGAAGCCATCACGCAGGTTGAAGCGCATTTGATGGCCGAAGATGCTGAGCGTGCCGGTGCCGGTACGGTCCTCGCGCAACACACCTTCTGACAAAATACGGGTACACAGGTCAAGGTATTGTCGCATCAGGCACCACCTTTCAAATCGTCGTCGGTGAGTGTCTCCATCGGAACGGTCCAGCGCGGCAACGGATAGAGTAGCGGGCGTGTCGTGTGAACACGTTCTGTGATAGCGCCGTGAGGTGTTTCCTCTTCCCGAAGTGCCTGATCTACGTCACGTACGAGTGCGCGGCGAAGCGAGGCGTTGAGGCATGCACGTAGATAGGCAATCGTCTCGGCATGACCTGGGAGAAATCCATTCTTCGCAAGTTGATAGCGTCCATACAAATCTGTCCTACGGGTTTCAGACATACGAACGTACTTTCTTTGAATATTGGTCTTATTGTTGCATTACATGTTCTTCGCAAACGATGGTTTGATCGTCAAGAGTATAGTCTGGGATGAGAAAAAAGGTTCCACGCTGATTCGTATAGGCCGTTACTGTCTGATTGTTGTACTCCAGCGCTAGTTGCCGGTAGTTATACGAGGATAGCCTGATGTGCGTTGGTGGCACGTGATACTGCCACATAAAGAGGCGAATCGCGTGCTCAATCGATGGGGATATTTCCTCAACAGCAAGAAGCGCTTGCGTTTCACGGGACCGTTCAGGTGGCGATGAGACAGCAGGTATAGAGATGGTTTCTTGTGCGGCGATGCCTGCGAGAGACATCTCATCTGTATTTTGCGGTTGATGGAAAGCTGTGGTATCAGGATCGATATGGCTGAGAATATTGGCGATGTGTCGTTGTGTTCTGTCATGTTCTGTATTCATGTGTTGGGCGTGTTGGCGTATTTGTTGGCGTTCTCGCACTTTTCGTTGTTGCTCAAGTGCGTTCACATATTCATACCAAGAGGAGTAGTCTGATATGGAGATCGGCGTGAGAGGACCGGTCTGAGGGCGTTGCTTTTGCTGCCTGCTCTCCTCTAAGAGGTGGCGGTACTCTTGCTGTATTCCCTGCTTTCGCTCTTTTTCGAGTGCAATTCTTCGCGGTGAAATTTCCCATAGATCATCTGCTGCACGTCGTTGATGTTGCGCCATGACGATGTTCTCCGCTTCTTCTACCACCAAGCGTGATAACAGCCGCGCTTAGAGGAAATATCTATACTTCAACAATCACAATACCGTACAGAGCCTCGACCAACTTCTTTTTCAACTTATACACGCTCGTACGAACACCTTTCGTATCGACAACGATGGTTGTGCCTGCGCCGAGGTCTCGATACTGGAAATCTGCAATGTACTTGGCAATCTTTTTGCCATTGACAACGATAGGGAAGACAGGTTGGAGGACCAGATCGCCGATTTCACCAGCACGTTGACGATCAAGCAAGTCTCGATAGTGCTTGGCTTCTTTCTGACTGTCGAAGAGAATACCGTCCACGTCTGTTTTGAGGTTGCGATATTTACGTGGAGTACACTGCTTACAACAGCCATGTTTCTGATCCCACTCGTCAGACGACTCTACAAAATACGCTTTACACTTTGGACAGCGAAGGATGCACATAGACATTAGTGGATATCCTCGCTCACCTGACCTGATTGGACAAGATAGCGAAACTTTTCCAAACGTCGCTGCACAGTGACATCAGACAACGGCACATCCTGACTTACAGAAAACATTTTCCTTCGACAAGTTGCGCATCGAATATGGTGTTTGTAGTCTCTCGTCAGGTAGAAGAAGAGTCCACCAGCGATAAAAACGCCGATGATGCCACCAATGATATAAGGCGAAGCAATATCTAAGGTGTCGAGGATATCAGCCATTGCCAACCTCACGGACAATTGAACAAACGCACGATATTTCATTTAAAATTCATTGAAACAGTGATTACTTGCTCTCATACTGTCTTCACTTAGATTTCAATATGAGATTATTTTAGCAACAATACAATGATACCTCAGATTTCTTGAGAAAACAATGGGTTACTTATCAAATACTTATAAAAATTATAATTTTGCCGAGTTACTGTGATTTTATATCTCTCAGAAGTGTGTACAATGTGAGTGCAAATTGGTGACATGTGCGCACATGTTTGCTTACCTGTCACTACTGGAATATTCCGTTTTCTCTAGAAAGGAGGATATTGTGCCTAGAACACTCACCGGCCCATTCAACCCATTTGGACGTTGGATTGTGGCTATGTGTGACCTCTACGCGATCCCTTCTGCCTTTGCACTTGCACAGCAAGCAGGGATCAGTGATAACACGCTCACTGAAAGCATGCGTGAAGGGAAGCCAGGTCCGACAAAAAACACCGTCGATCGGATCTGGAAGGCACTGGAATCACTTGCCGCCGATTCCCCACTGCGGGAGAGTTTGTCTATTTCTAAAGAGTTTCTCTACAATATCGCTGGATTTGCAACTTCCGAGCAACAATCTCATGCCGCCATGAATTTGACGGTACTAGAATTTTTTGCGAAGCGGGAAAGCCGCATTCAGCAATTGGAACAGCATATCCAACGCTTAGAGAGGGAAGTGGAAGAATTGAGGATGAGACGCCGCCCCCGGACGCCATAGGAGAATGGAGATGTTCCAGGGGCCGCTGGTAAACACATGTGCTGTTTCAGCATAGAACATTTTTCTCTTTCCGACAAGATCAGCCATTTGGTATAGTGCTGATCTTGTCGTGCCTCTTGATGAAATAGATACGATTGTTTGTTCAATTGTTCAGGTGCGTTGACAAGTTTGTCTTTCTATCGTATGTTGCGAACGTACCTTTGTCAATGCTTTTCCCTGAGACATTTCGGCTACTCGCAGGGAAAGTAGACAATGAGTAGAGATTGAGTAGAGAGAACCGGTATCGTCGGTATCAAGGAGGATTTTTTGTGTGGCTAACCCCTGGTGTACATAATGGTATAAAAATTCCTGAAAGGCTGTATCCAGCGTTTGCGCCATTACCTGTTCCCTTTGCACAGCATCTTGTGATTCAGGAATATCGTCGATGCCGACGTATTGCGACAAGGAAGCGGCCAATTCCACCTGAACCCCCACCTGAAGTCTTCTGGCAAAGTGTTCTGACTCGTGTCCAGCGGGCGCGATCCATTGTCTTTGAAGTGATGCATCCCTTCGTCCTTGCAGATGCACAGAAACGGCGTCGTGGTCGTGGTTTGAGTTTTCCTGATACTGACTGGCTGTTGAAAACATTGGCAGCGAATGCTCCACCAGCAGAACCGGAATCGAGGGAATACACGATATTGAGTCTCAAACACTGGCAAAAACGTGGGCTGCTCACCCGTGAATGGGAGTTTGGCCCCTTCGGCCAAACGAGTGTGGCTGCCTTCTTGACCGCTCGTATTGCCGAGGAAGTCTACGAAAACAAGTGGTTGCCAACGGATCTGGCAGAGGATGAGCCGCGTTGGTGGTGCTATGGGCAGGCTTGTCCTGAAGCAGAAATTATCTCTCTCCCTGTACCTCTTCCTGATGATTTGCCGCCATCTATGATCCTCTGGACGCCCTGGCATGGGGCTGTATGGCGCAGTGATGCATGGCGCATCATTGGCTCTGTCGCCTGTCGTTGGGCGTCTGTAAGCCCTTCAGAAGCGGCTATAACCGTATGGGATGAATCGATGGTGACGCAGATTCATGAGGCTCTTCAACATATCCCTTTTGGCAAACAGGCAGTCCGTGATATATTATTAGGAGAGGCGCGTAAAATCCTCTTAGAGCGCCATGTCTCCTCTCACGGACTGTGATAAGTGCGAAAGGTGATGCAGATGAAGCAACGGCGACGACAACCAACAACCTACTTCACGCATGCCGGTAATCCCGTTGAAATGACGAGACTGAAACGGCAAAGCGCTGCCATCGGCGCGGGAGCTGGTGGCGCTCTCCCTGGTTTTGATGTTTCCCGCATTCATGATGTCCTCGATCTGGCGTGCGGGACCGGTGAATGGGCGCTACGGGTAGCGCGTGAATATCCTCATATGCAGGTGCGCGGTGTGGATATCAGTGACCTGATGATTCGTTATGCGCAGGCACAAGCTGAGTCTGAGGAATTGTCCGCTCAATTTGATGTGCTGAATGTCTTGCAATTCCCTCTCCCCCTTCCTGATGCTTCTCTCGATCTCATCAATATTCGTATGATTTTCTCCTTCATGAAACGTGAGATGTGGTTGCCACTGCTGCGTGAATGCCATCGAATGCTACGTCCAGGTGGGCATCTGCGTAGTACTGAATCGGCAACGGTTGTCTGCAACGATCCCCATATTCGGCTCTATACGCAGTGGTGGTTGACTGCCTTCCACGCAGCAGACCATACATTTGCCTTGATCGATGGCACGCCTGACCTATCTTGTCCCTACTATTGCGTGCCACTTGAGATGCCTAATCTCTTGAATGCATCGGGGTACGTCGATATTTATCGTAGACCATTTGATATTGATTTCTCCTCTGGCGATACCTACATGTCGCTCATGGATGATATGTTGCTCTCATTCCAGACAGGTGCGAATTTCCTAATGAAGTACGCTGCTGTGAGTGAAGAGGAAATGAGGCAAGCACGAGCGTACGTTGAGGAGAGACAGAAAGAACCTCCACCAGACTTTCAAGGTTATTGGCACATGGCAAGTGTCATTGGGCAGAAACCACAGGCGTAGGTGAACACAATCACCCATCCAGGTTGGCGCGTTTTTGCACAAAAAAAAGAGCCACCTTTCATCGGGTGGCTCGGTAGATACTTGAAACTTTATTTGAGAGGGAGGAAACACAATAAATGCCGCATAGCCAGATATTTATACTGCGGAATAGGCGGCGAGAGCCGCCTCATATGTCGCACCTCGCGCTTGGCGATAGGGCGAGGTGTCGTCCTTCAACACGAAATGATAGAGAACGGTATCGTCCTCATCCCAATTCTCTGCATAGACTGTTTGGGACTCGACGATGACGCCCTCTGGTTCAATGACCAGTACGGTGCCATCGATGTTTGCAGAGTAACAAACCTCTGCAAACTCGCCCCCGTTGTTGAACTCCCTCTTTTCGCAGGGAATCCCCGATAGGAACTTTCCAAACTCCTTCTCACCATCCTGAACAAAATGTAATATTGGCATCTTCTTCTCCTTAATTCAGGTGATACCTGCTGAGTTCAGCTACATCAGCAGGATCGTTGTCGAAACTAATATCCCTCAACCGCTCTCTTCGCTACGCTCAACGTAGCATCTACTCGCTAAAATTGCATCCTCAATCGGCTGAGAAATGTCAGAAAAACTTATGAATTATTTTTGACGATACGCAACGCTTCTGAGAGTGCTTGCTGACGTGCAATGAGCGAAGCAATCGCCGTAACTTCCTCGGCTGCGTGTCCGTCAGTCCACGTCTTCGCTCTTTCTCCATTCCATGCTTCGCTCTCGATGGTTGCCTGTAGATCTTTCATAGCATCCTGGACGCGCTCTAGTCGAGCGAGGATCGCATGTTTGTTCATCTTTATGGTGTATTCGAGTTCTTCGTGTGGCATTGATTTATCTCCTTGCAAATGTTATTTCGCTTACAGGAGATATAATACATCTCTAGCGTATTAATTGTCAAGTGGTTTTGATGCCAGATTGGAAACTCAAGAAAAATTGCCTTGCGATGCGTCCACTCTGTATTCCTGCAATGGTAGATATTGACACTCCGAACAATTGAGCATACTGCTTTTGCGTCATCTTGTCTTGATTGGTTAGAACAAGCATGATTTGTTCATCTGACAATTTCCTTCCGATCATGTTGTAGCCATTTGGCTCCATACTGCCAAGCTCGTTGATCCAGTGCAATTCTCGTTCATGCATGGTTTCCTTGTCTGGACACTCCTCTAAGAGCGAAATGGCAAAGTTTTCTACTCCAAGATCATGCATGGCCTGATTAAGGGTTGGCGTTTGATAGCGGCAGAGATTGCGCCCATTAGATAAGTGCGCCTTCCATCTGGCCTCTAAAGATCGTGTGGTGCATCCCACATAGATCTTAGAGTTGATCTTGTTGATGACTTTATAGACATAGTAAGGCACTATTTTTGTTCCTTTGCCTTTCTGCGTCCGGGGCGATCACCAATCTTGATAGCCTCAACTTCGCCCCGCCGATAGAGGTTTGTTCTTCCATCCAGAGGTACTGGAGTCAGTTTTTTATATCGTGAGCTAGCAAGCACTCGGACGTAAGCTGGTTTAATTTCTCTTCCAGCGTTTCTGCTCAGGATGACGGCAGCTTCACGTGCGGTAAGCAAGTCGTCTGGGTTTTCTGTTTGTCTCTGCACAATAAATTCCTCCTTCTCTTTTCCTTAAAATATAATACGCTAACGTATTTCTGTCAAGGTCAAAAATACCATTTGAAAGCCTTGACAATTAATACGCTAGCGCGTATAATCTATACATAGAGACAAACAACAAAAAAAACCGCGCCGGTCCTGCCGAATGTTGAGTCGCAGCAGGCCAGCGCCGAAGGAGTAACCATTATGACACAGGCGCAGACAACAAACAAGCCGAGTTATTTCCGCATCACTCTCAAGAAGCAGAATAATCGTGTTGAGTATCGTATCCTCGCCTCTGACGGGAATGCTTACTACACCGTTCAGATGCACAATGGACGCGCTATCAATTGCTTCCAGGCAAACGGTGAGAAATGCCCCAGCCGCCATTATCACCCAGGTTCTCCCTGCAAGCACATGCAGCGTGTGAACGACCTTGAGCGCATTCACCGAGAGCAGCAGAAGGTTCAGAGCGTTCTCCAGTCTGAGAAGGTTGCGGGAATGTCTGATGAGATGAAGCAGACCGTCGCCCATGAGCTGCAACGCTACATCGGCGTCATCTCTTCTCAAACTGGTATGGAAGAGCCACCACGTACGAAAGATGAGTGGAAAGAGGCGCTGAGACGGCAGAAGAAAGCGGATCGCGCTGCTGCAAAAGAGTTCCGAGCAAGTCTCAAGGTGGTCAAAGCTGTACAGGAAAAAGAGCAGCAGCGTCAGGAGGTGGCGTAATGGCTTTTACAGATGTGCTGGAGAGGCGACTGCAAGAAATCTCTCAGCATACGCTATTTTCTGAAGTGCAGCGATGCCTTGAAGACATTACCGAACAATCTACCGCAGAGTATGTTGTCACCTGTAAGCAACTGCAAAAGGCCGCTCAAGCATTGGATTACAACATGATTGGCGATCCTCGTGTGGAGAGCTAGTATGCAGCATGATAAATTGTCCAGAGGTAAGGTTGAGTCCTCGCCTCGCTGGTGGAATACAGAAGATTTGAACACACACATTGAGGATGACCTCAGAGGAAAGGATAGAGCGATGACCCATTATCTTTCAGGGAGAGGCAGGCGACAGTGTTGGTGCTGCCCTCGTGTCGGAACACTTCAGCGCGTCCACGTTCCAAGTAACCTCAAGGATTTCGTAGGTGACGACAAGAACCACCTGCTCTGTGAGCGATGCGTGAAGTTGCTGGAACAGGCTAAGCAGTCTCAGCAGTTGACAGTGCATCCTTCTTTTCAGCAACGGATGGATACGCTGTTGCCTTTGAAAGTTCAGGAATAGCACAAGCATCGGAGAGGTGGCACAGTCCCTCTCTGATTGGAGGTGAGAGCGATGGGCAAAACAAAAATAATTCTACTACCGTTGGCAGATGCCATTGTAGAGTGGGCCGATATGCAGACAATTGTGGGCGGTACGGTCATCCTCGTGCGAGATTTCCACTATAGCGAGGGGCGCGGCATCATCGTGAAGGTGAACGATGAGGAGCCAGAAGGCATCGATAACCCCTACTACTGTGTTCCTGAGATTGAGGACGATTTGGCGCGTGTGGTGCCGGGATACATCAAAGACTCTGCCGTATGGCAAGAGGGCGAATACGAGTATTAATCAGTTTTGTAGCGAGGCGGGACCACTCGCCTCTTGAAAGGATACAGTTATGGCAAATGAGCAGCAAGCGATCCGCAACTTTGACCCCAACGAACATCTCATACAGTTAAAGAGCAAAGCAGGCTCTCAAGATTACCTTCCTGTGCAATGGAGAATCGCGTGGTTCCGGTCGGTCTGTCCTCAAGGCACGATTGATACAGAGGAAGTCTTCGTCGATCTTGATCGTGAGGTGGAAGCCGAAGCCTTCGTCTGGAACGCAGAGAAGCGGCGTAGCGAGAAAGTCATCAAGCAGGCAAAGGGCTATGCTCGCTTCAGGGCCGTCGTCACCGATGGCAAGGGTGGCAGAGCGACGGCCACCGGGTCAGAGGCAGCAGTGGACTTTCCTGACTACATTGAAAAGGCTGAGACCAAGAGCGTTGGCAGGGCATTAGCAGCTCTGGGCTATGGGACTCAGTTTGCACCTGAGTTCTCAGAAGGTCCGAGGATTGTCGATGCGCCTGTAGATCGTTCAGGGCAAAATGGCGCAAATAACGGCGAGGACAACGAGCGCCGTTATTCACCAACAGCCAACACTGGCAACGGCTCACGACCTCCTCAGCCCTCAAATAATGGCAATGATGAGGCAACTGCCAACGCGACAGAGCAGCAACTTGGTAGCCTGCACAAGTTGTATCAGTTCCTCGGTAAAGAGGAACCTGCTGACCTCAAATCCATCAGCTTCCTCAGTGCAAAGAAACTTATCCAGCAATTGAGTGCTGAATACAAAGAACTTCGCGCAAGCAAAGCATAGTAGCGCAGTCGTGGCAGCAAGTGCGATGCTGCTACTCGTCTTGTCGTATGGTTGTTTTTATCTGCGAGAATATTGGAGTTGCCTTGATGGACCAGCAATTTCAACACTTGAATGATACTTGTTCGTGTTCTGGGAAGCAATGCTCGAAGTGTAGTGTCCTTTTATGTTGTTTGTCCTTCAATCGTGCTCGCAATAAGAGTGGACTATATTCTTACTGTCGATCATGTCAGAGTGAATACAAGAAGAAACATTATAGAAATCATGCAGAGGAGCACAAGCAGTATGCAAAGGAATATCATCAAAAACATCGAGATGAAATACTGCCAAAGATGAAAGCCTATAGAGATGGGCAAAAGGGATTAAGGAGTGCAAAGTTCAAAGAATGGTACAGGAATCACCAAGAGTACATGCAATCTTACAATAAGGTCTATCGGCAAAAGCATTTGGAGCATATACGAAGACGCCATGCCGAATACGCCCGCCAGAACAAAGAGAAGGTGGACTCAACTGCTAGAAAGTGGCGTGAAGCACGCGCTGAGCATATTCGAGAGCAGAGAAGAGTGAGATACGAAAGCAGAGCGGAAGAGTTCCGACAGTGGAGGAGGGATTCCTACAAAGCCAATCCAGAGTATTATAGGGCCATCTCCAGGAAATGGGCAAAAAATCATCCAGAGTCTCGGAGAAGGCTAATGCATACCCGTAGAGCGAGGATCGCAAATGCAGAGGGATCATACACTCTAGAGGAGTGGCAAGAACTCAAGAGATTTTACGATTATCGCTGCTTGTGTTGTGGGCAACAGGAGCCTGATATTAGCCTTACTGTCGATCATGTTCAACCTATAACAAGGGGTGGAAGTAATTTCATCGATAATATTCAGCCTCTTTGTCACTCTTGTAATGCTAGTAAGGGTACTCGCCATATCGACTATCGTACTAAGAATCTTAGAGAGGAGGGCGCGTGATGAAAGTTTATCCAATAGGCTATACCAATTCCAGTTCAATGACCCATATAAAGATTTTGATGGAACAAGAGAATGTATTGCTGATTGATACACGTTACTCTCCAAAGTCACGCATGGCTGAATGGAGAAGCGAGTCATTGCAGGCTCAGTTTGGTGGGAGATATAGGCAAGCAGGGCGCTACTTAGGGAATCTCAATTATCAGGGAGGCCCTATTCGGATAGTTAATCCAATTGTTGGCATTAAAGGGCTAAAAATGTATCTAAAGGAGGGATATGATTTAATTCTACTTTGCGCTTGCTCAAATTATGAGCAATGTCACCGTAAGACGATTGTGGATTTGCTGACAGCATCATTGCCAGAAGTAGAGGTTATACAACCCGACACCCTTGTTACACCAGATACCCTTCCTTGTCTCTCAATTCGACAACCCTGGGCATTTTTGATATCTCAAGGACTAAAAGATATCGAAAACAGGGAATGGACGACGTGCTACAGAGGACCACTTTTGCTTCACGCTGGTTCCAAAGCCGATGAAGATTGGTTCTATCCAGCGCGTCATCCCAAAGCAGGGCAATTACGCATGTATGAGGCTGAGCGCTTAGAGGTGGATGATGTCATGCCGAAGCACATCAGCGAGTACCCGCTCGGCGCAATTGTGGGCGTCTGCGATCTGGTGGATGTTGGCACGTATCGAGGAAACAAATGGTTTTGTGGGACGTATGGCTTCGCACTAGCGAATGTGCAGGCGTTTGACGAGCCGATCCCCTGGAAGGGAGCGTTGCGCTTGTTCCCGGTGCCGGTGTGCCATTGCTGCAACATGCCGGTGCGAGAGGATGAGTATGTGATGGCCGAGCAGTATCGTTTGTGTTATCGGTGCTGCAAGTAAGGGGAAATATATGCAAACGCTGTGGAATGAAACGCCCATTGCCGGTGCCACCATCATCGGCAACTATCGCTACAACTTATGGCGTATCTGGGATGAGCAGTTGCCTCGCGTTCTGTGGGTGATGCTCAATCCCTCAACGGCTGATGCCAACCAGAACGATCCCACATTGCGCCGTATCCTCGAGTTCTCGAAGCAGTGGGGCTATGGCTCGCTCGAAGTCGTAAATTTGTATGCGTGGCGTTCACCTGACCCGAAGACACTGCTCTCAGCATCAGATCCGGTGGGACCGCTCAACAATCAGCACATCATCAAGGCTGCTGAGCGAGTTGCACGTATCGTGGTTGCATGGGGATCGCATAAAAGCACCATCAATCGTGATCGAGAGGTACTGGCATTGTTTTCACATCGAGAAGTGTATCGTCTCACCGTGACGAGAACAGGAGCGCCTGGTCATCCGTTGTATGTTCCGAGCGATACGCCATTACAGATTTATAGATAATTCGAGAGATGGGCAGCACGTGAGCGCCGCCCTTTTGCAGACTCGCAGCGTTTAAGGAAAAATGGATATGGGAAGAAAGAAGCCTTCTGAGCAAGAAATTGCTGCTAACTTAGGTATAACGTATGAAGAGGTATATGCTGCTCTTACAAAAGTTGGGCGTAGTTGCTCTATTGCCAATGTAAAAGAGTTACGTACCTACCTGGAAACAACTGCCAGAGACGCAGCCGCCACAGCGCTTGTAGACTGGCAAGAACAGAATAAGCCAGAGGCTTAATTCCACAGAAAGAGAGCGAGAGAAGCATATGAACCCTGAAGAGTTTGAGGCTTATTGGACTGATTGCCTTGCACAAAAACAGTATGCCATTTATGAGTATGATCCAGAAACCGGCAGGCAAGGTGATGAAATCGGGTTGATTGGTGGGCATAGCCCAGAGCAAGCCGAATCAAAAATGGCTCAATATCTGGAGGTCGATCATACAACACTCCATGCCGAGCGGGCATGGCCTGATTCGGAATGCTGAACTTACGGGAAAGCGAGGAGAGACATATGCCTCCATGCGACACATTTGCAGAATTGAGCGCTATGCTCAGGGCGTTTAGCGGGGATAAAAGCAAGTTATGGATTGTCAGTGATGAGGGGATAGTTAGAGTGTTTTACCAAGATGAGATGATCTTCAGTGATGACGAGGTGAGTTTCGTGAATGCGTTTTTTGCTGAGTGTGGATTTACGATAGATGAGCGGTACAGAGGAGGATGATAAGGCTAATATTCCACAAAGACCGATTTACTGCAAAGGATGAGCTAAATAATGAAACTTGTAGAAGCGATTGCGCAAAGCTTGGGCAACAAAGCTCAGGCACACAACGACAATGGAAAACTCGTTATTGTTCAGGAGCGCTATGCTGTTGATTGCCGGTGGTGGCATATCTGGCTCATCAAAGGCGATGGCGAAGTTGCCGAGATTGAGAGCAATCCTGGCTCCGAGAAGATGATTGTGTTTGATGTGGATTGGCAGTCCGATCAGTGGTCGCCACTATAAGGAGAGGATAAGATTATGCCCTACGACGATGACACCGAAGACGTTCCAGCATGCGACGATTTCGCGCAACTGCATAGCCTGCTCGCCAATGGCGGGATAGACAAGTGGCGTATCTGGACCAACATTGACGAGGACATTGTGCAGGTGTTCTACGGCAAGAAGATGATCTTCTCTGCCGAGATGAAGAGCTTTATGTGGGCGTTCTTCATGAACTACGATGTGAATATTGATGAGAATCAGCCTGAGCGATAGAGGAGAAGACATGGAGAACTTTCAACAAGTATTCGCCAATCAGTTGCAGCAAGCAGAATACAAGCACCCAACGAGTGACGGTGATTGGTCTCTCTTCACGATGCACTCTACTGGGCTGTTCTACGTTGAATCACCCATCGGACAACGAGAGGCATTTGATACGGTAGAAGAGGCTGCGTTTTACTTGCTTCTGCATACAGGACGGCTTCAAAAGTAAAACAAGATGGACATCGTTTGAGGGAGAGTAAGAAGTGACAACTTTTACACGCAAACGGGAAGGGTATACAGACAACGAGGAAATAGTGGAGAGTCTCAGCGGTCTGGTGCAAGGAAAACCGCAGGATATCATTCTTATCGGGACCGTTATAGGCTCTCTCCATTGGACGGATGCTGAATGTCAACTCGTATGGCAGCAGATATCTGCCTTGTCCTTTTCGGCCTGTACACACCAACCGGAACGAGGCCCAGTTCTCTGCTGCATGCCCGTCTTTGTGAAGGTTCGCCACGAACCTGATGATGTTTGGTTTCGCGGTGGCGTGATGTTTCTTCGATCAACAGAAGAGACTTCTCACGAAAATAGAATCCCTTTGCAAGCAGTTAATTTAAGCGAGATACTAGAAACTTGGGAATTGAAGAGGAACGAACTATGAACAATCAAATCAATCCAGGTGTTGTGGTAGCAACACGCCTCGTCACCGATAAGCTTACGATGGATGAGTTGGTGTCTATCTATATGGCAGCCATGCAGGGATTTAACCCTGAGCCGGTCATGGGATACGAGAAAGCGAAGGTGCTATTCACCGAGTTTGGTGGCACACGGATGCATCGGGATACCCTGGCTGCGTTTGGAGCCATCGTTGATGAACGGATGAACCTGCAAAAGTAATACCAACTCGTGAACAAATCAGACACTATTACAAAAAGTAAGTATATGAGGGAAGAAGAGGGAAGCAACGATGAACGTACAGCCAGAAGACATTAATACAGACCAGCATTTCTGGGACGCTTTCGGGCATGTAGAAACGGAGATATCGGCTATGTGGATTGTGCGATTTTGTCAGGAGCGAGGACAATCCTGGAAGCCGTTCACCTATCAAGACATTGAACAGTTCTATAACAATGGTGGGCATAAAGACTTCAGGTTTAATCGCCTGCTCTCTCAGGGGTATATTCAAGAGCAAGATGGATGCTCTATCATTACGCCTGCATTTGTAGAGCGATGTTACCGGTCATCTCTTCGTTAGTTTTCCACAGGAGGATTCATGGCGAATATTGCGAATCGGGAAATTAAACGTTTCCATCAGGATCGGAGCCAGATCACCTTTGCGTATGCTGATGACAGCAGTGCGACAACATTGCTCGTAATGATAAAAACACCACAAGGTATGTTGTCGCTGGCACTAAACCGGCATCAAACACAAGAACTCTCTCATTGGTTACAGAAAAGCGAGGAACGACGGAGAAAGGAGTAAGTGTCAATGTGGCGGTTGTCAATTTGCCTCTGCTTCCACGTGAGCTTTATTCTCCCAGAACGCTGCGTTCATACGTCTCTTTGCCCGATGTGCATGTGTATATTGCGTATAAAGTTTTTCACCCACTGGACGCTCTACGGTTTCTTTGTGGACCACAGCCCATTTTGTTCCAACTGGGACGACCGTATAAGGCTCATCCCATCGCTCATTGATGTCTTTGGGTATGAGCGTGACGAGAATCTGTTCGCTAATTACACCACCATTCTCATCACAACTTTCGCCATAATTCCGTTCCGTTGCCACCATGATAGCCGTGATCTTCTCGATGAGTTCCTTGATCTGGCGCTTATGGCTAACAAGGTGTGCTAATTCTGGAGCTTCCATACGACTTGCCTCGCGCCCTAGAGCGTCCTGGATATTACCCAAATCATAGTAGCTAAAGAGCCATTGTTTTTGCTGAGTCATCGTTTTTCTCCAATCTATGACCAAAAATGGTCACTACTTGAGATAAGTATAGACCATTTTTGGTCATAGCGCAAGAGGAGAAAAAATTGACACATATCTTAACTTATGAGTCAAAAAAGAGAGCGAACCATTGCTCTCTTTTTTGATCAATTTTCAGCAACCTCGAAAACTCATGTCTAAACCCCTTGACATTTGTTTTGAAATGCATTACAATATAAACAGTGAAGAGAACAAAAACGACTGACAAAGAAATGGAGATACAACAATGACGGCATTCAAACTTTACACCACCACCAAATTTCGGGTGTATAAAAATCGCGGCGGGCGATTTGTTCCGCTCTTCAAAAATGGCTCCACGTGGGAGTCCTTCACCGAACTGGGCACGATGGCGACTCGCGTCCGCCGCTCTGATGCGGAAAAATTCATTCAGCGGAAGGCTGACCGCCTTTTCTACGGTCAGGCTCCTATCGAATATGTTGAGGCTGAGCAGCCTCAAAAACAAGAAGAGGTGCCTGCACCTCTTACTCCTACAAAAGACCCTGCGGTTCGCAATTTCGCGGACCTTACACCAGAGGAAAGGATTGCCTCTCTCACGAGGCTCATCGACAATCCTCACTTCCCAGAGGAGGAGCGTCAAAAACTTCTCCTCCAACGTTCCGAACGAGAGGCTGCAATTGCAGCCTCTCAGTCTTTGGAGAGGGAGCAACTCTATGCAGACTTTGTTATTCCAGAGGGGAAACCGTTCGTCATCAGACCATATGTGAAGCCTGAGAGACAAATTCCAGGAAGGCGCAATGCACTGCGTATTGATTATGTCTCGCCGCTGAATCGCTGTAATCTGCTTCCTAAAGACGAGCGTGCTGCATGGCTGCGTGAAAATAGGCCCAATCACATCGAACAATCGTTTGACCAGTTTGATTATTGTTATGGGAAAGAGTGTAAGTCTTGCCCTATAGCTTCGCGCAACTTGAAAAAATTTGACTCTATTCTCTGCTCTCATTGGATGGTGGAGGGAGAATTTGAGATCATTGCTTGACATCCGAATTGAAATGCAGTACATAAGGAGGAAAACAAGGTGGTCACAACGATGCCGCAGACAGGCAAGAACAAAGGGAACAAAAATGCCGAGCTTAAACCGGGGCAACTGGGGCGAGTACAGTGGACCCAGACACTTTCGGGTGAGCCGCTACGCAAGTTTATCCAACATTATGGAATTGATCCCCAACTCGATGAAAAAGAACTGCGTCAGCAGGTATCTGAGAAGGCTCGTGCAATGTTTGAAAAGATGATAGAAGAATTATGATGGAACTAAAACTCTCAACGCTTATGCGTGAAGGTGCCAAGCAACATCCTCATTGCCGAGACGAGGTTTACCGCGTTGGCTGTCGCAATGAGATATATGCGTCTCACGCAGTTGGAGCAATCGCCGTTGGATTTCGCTCTCTCGTGCGGCACGAACAACCACCGTTCAAGGCGAATTACTTTACAGATGAGGTTATTAGAAGAACGCTTCTGTCGTGGTGCGGTGATGATATGCCACGTGTACGGCATCCACTGTTCAAAAAGCACGAAGCGCCGCTACAAGACGTTATTCGAGGTCTCAATGATGCACACGGTTGGAGCCGGGAACAGATTGCAGATTGGTTGGAATCGATTGGGCATTAGTATCAATACAAGGAGAACACAATGAGCGAACTAGCATGGAAGATACTGGCTATCCTGATGGAACATGCTAAGAAGGTATATGGTGAGTATGGGCGTGGCTATCTGGCATCGTGGACACTGGGAGAACGGCTCGGTGGTGATGCCTCGACTATCGATAGCATTGCGGTAAAGCTCAACCCCCGCAACGAAGAGGAGGCTGCGTTGAGTGAACTGTTGGATTTAGGATTGGTTGAAGAGATGGAAGAGTTACCTTGTCGGTATCGGCTGATTGTGAAAGGGTGAGAATGTCATGAGCGGAAGTAAGAAAACAGCACAGGATTGGTTCGACGCCTATCGTACAGCGCTCACTCAACTATCACCTGAGAAGCAGGCAACGTTTAGGGATTTGCCTGCAACCTTTGATGAGTTGAGCGATGAGGATAAAGCCATCTTTCAGGAAATGGCATGGAAAGACAATCTGATTATTGGCGAATTTGAAGCAAAGCAAGGAGAAAGCAATGTCTGACAGAGAGAAGATCGAATCTGCTATCATCGAAATGGCAAGCGCCAATGGGAGCATAGCCGTTCAAACGCTCACCTACCTCATGCAAACTTTTCTACAAGAGCAAGGCGATAACGATACTGTACAAGAAGCTATCCAGCATCTCAACACGATTGCTGACACGGCACACTCAATTGCCGATGAACCTGATGAATGGATCTTCAACGGGCGATTTAGTGAGACGCTTTTCAATGAATACTTTCTTCGTACTCAGGATGCTATTGCTGAGAATTTGAAGCGTGTTCTCCGAAAACTTGACGCAACCTTCCAGCAACAATTTAGCGTTGAGAGCGCTCAGTCATACTTGCGGGACGTGGCACGTTGTTCATCGATGCTACAAAAGGACTTGGAGAGTTAACGGAGTATGGACACCCTACCATCAATCAGTAACCAAACCCAACTCGCACGCGTGGCACAGATGGCTGATGAGGCTATGCGTGCCACCACATTTAGTCGGTATCAGAAAAAACTCGCTAAGAATACCAGGGAGCGGCATAAAACAGACCTTAAACAGTTTAACGCATTCCTGCTCGAACTGGGACATGAGAACTGTTCAGTTGAAAGGCTGATGAACGATGCTGAGGCATGGCGATATGTTACGCATGGACTAATAGAGTTCTTCAAGGAATGGCTGCTGAATCAGGGCTATGCTATAGGCACAGTTAACGTCAGGATCGGTGTCGTTCGCAAATACACTAGCCTTGCATGTGATGCTGGAACCATCACAGTTGAAGAACACGCACTGATTCAGAAGTTGGCAAAGCCTATCAGTCCAAATGAAGCCATAAATATCGACAATGAGAGGGCAGTTATAAGGAAGGGATACAAGAAAGCTGTTGCTGTTCCTTTTACCTCTGAGGAGGTGAACCTTCTCATCTCAGAGCATCCAGACACGCCCATAGGGGCGAGGGACGCCTTTCTGATGGCACTACTCTTTCGTATGATATTACGCTGCGGCGAAGTGGCAAAATTGAGTCTGGAGAACTATAATCGTCGCACTGGAGAACTAAAGTTTTATAGACCAAAGGTGAAGATTACGACGAATTTGAAGCTGCCACCAGATATCAAAGCGCTGGCTGATAAATACTTTGCAGTCTGCAAGCCTGATGATCCTGTCAGGAACCCGACGAGATGCCTGCTTATGGGGAGCAACAATAAAGGGCAGGTGCTTTATACTATGCAAGAACGCTCCATCACCAGACGGGTTGAGGTACTGTGTGAGCGTATTCTAGGCATTGAGGGTGCCTCTGCCCATGATGGACGCCATAGCGGTACGACGGAGTTGGTCAAGGGCAAAACCGATATAAAAACGGTGATGGAAATTGGTGGATGGAAGACACCAGCGATGCCGTTGAAGTACGTCAATGCACAGAAGATAGCCAACGAAGGCGCGACGTATGGGAAGGTGGAATAGCCCATGAACGCATCAGCGAAAGGCGCAAAACTGGGTGAACGTTTCAGACACACCGACCATTTCGAGGGTATGACTGTCGATCAGTATCGCGTGTATGGTCGCACCCTCGCCAAACGGGAATACACCAGCATCACGAAGCAGAATGAGTTTATGTCGGGATGGTTCGCCATCAATCAGCAATTCTTCTGCCTGATGAAAGACGGTCCACGACGGGAGATACTTGAGGTGAAACTCTGGTGTAAGCGCTGTGACGGGTTTGAGACGGTTGAGATCAAGGAAGGCGAGAGTGTGGCGAATTTGAAGTATCGTCCCTGCCCAAACTGCGGGAAGGAAGAATAACATGAACTGGACCATTCTCTACTACGCCTTTATCGCCCTTGCCATCCTTGCTGGCATCGTTGTGACAGCGATCAACTGGGCAGGATGGCGAAGGCTGGAACGGACGAAACCGAAGGATTGGAGGAAGTAGGGCTATTCCCTTTAGTGTCCTTTACCGAAGAACAGGAGATTTTGAATGTTTAACTTGTGGCAAGCCTTATTCTTCAGTAGCGAAGATGAGGCAATGTACGATACCGGGTTAATTCCACAAATCAAGGATAGGTCATGTTGGTATCGGGTGCGGGTGAAGATTGTCGAGCAGGCATTTGAGCGAGATCCTCTCACGTCTGCCCTGTTTCCTCAAAACAAAGAACCACACCTGCGCGATATCTATCATGTCACCGTCTCGAAGATGGTACAAGATAGTGAAACTGAGCGGGAGCATGAATACGATCCGCATTCAATCCACGACTGCATGACAAAAGCTGCCTGCGAAGAGTTCTTGACTGAGTGGAACATTCCCGTCAATGAAGAGTATTGGTCAGCAGTAGAAAATTGGTCTATGGGACGAGAGGAGTAACCAATGAGCAAAAACGGTGGTTTCCTCGATGTACGGTGGGATGACCTCATCTCTCGTCGAGGTTTGTCTCTCCAACCACATCCGAGACAAATGGTGCTGGAAGGCATCTCTGTGGCAGGACAGGACGGTGGAATGCACATGGAGGCAGTACTAGCAGACCACGTATGTTCTTGCTGGAAGTGTCACCCTGAAGAGATACCAGAGAAGGCAGAAGAGGCTGTCAGTGTCAGAGAGTGGCTCAAACCTCGTTTCTGGAAGACAACACTTGATGGGCAACCATGCGGTTTTGTGAAGGAAGCGAAACCTGGCAAGGACGGGTATGTGTGGCTTGCGAGAACACCGCCACATGGATGCTCGTGTAAGAGTGGCTATGGTTGTACGGTGGTCCTCAAGGGGAATGTAACTGCTGTGCCTGATGGCGATGAGTAGGGGAGACAGAGCAGCGTATAGAGCTATTGTGCTTGTTCTAGGATTGTTCATGTAGTGTGCCTGCCCTGTCACAACACATACTAACATATCGATGCGTGGTTGTATAGTCGAGAGCCTTTTGCGAGGCTCTTTTTGTTGGGCAATTATTGCGTAACTGGAAAATTGGTGTGAATAGGGGTTGACATCATTTTTCATTACATGTTATACTGTTGACATGAAAAATGATGACAGTGAAGGAGATAGCAACCATGTCAGATACCATTTTTGTTGACCATCAACCCGGCACTTACAAGGTATACAAGACTGTTGGAGGTTGGTCACTCATGTTCTTGGACGTTCAGGGGAACTCCCGCCCCGTCGATGGAGATAAAGTTTATCCATCTCGTCAGAACGCCTACCGCCGTTGCAAACAGTTAAATCAAAACATTCTCATGAAAGTCCTCGAAAACTATCTGAAGTCTGATGATTTCAAAGCAGGTGTCATTGCCAGCACGAGAGCGTCCTGGAATGGAAGTGGGTACAGTGTTGAACTGCTCTACGATGGAACGTGGGCCAATATCTGGAATAATTCTATAGGCAATCTCTACGATTCTCCTGGAGTGCTGCTTCGCATTCCAACCTTCACAGACGATGGCACTTACGAGGAGGCTGTCAATGGGGTTGGACTCCCTGAAGGACAGGAACCGATGAGCGAAGAGGACTACTTTGACCTTTGTTTTGCTAATGAAGCAGAGAACTTGGCAAATGAACTGCGGGAAGCATTGAGTGAGTAAGGAGGCACAATAATGTATCAGTGGGGTGATCCTTTTGCTGAAGATGCGTCGTGGAAATCTCTCAAATCCGGTGATAATGTTCGTGTCAGGGCTACTTGTGAACCCTACGCTGGTCGCGTAGGGATACTAGAAGAGATTGCGGACATGGGCGATTATCTTGTCAACTTCGGGGATGGTCTTACATGTGGTTATGATGGGGATATGCTGGTAAGGGTTCCCGTCGAAGGAGAAAAATCGTGATTGACGGTGCGCAACTTCCTCAACTGCAAGGTTCAGAGAGGCAAATTCAATGGGCTAATCGCATCCGGGCGCTATGGTTGGATGACGTAAACGATGAAGTAGAAGAGTATGGAGAAAGGTGTGAACAGGCGTATAAGCAAGTGTTAGAACGCCTTGAACTACAAAAGGCTAATTGGTGGATTGACAGACAGCATTCAGCCGGTCCCTGGCTTCGCCTTGAAGCCGATAAACTGGGAGCATTCAATCATAGAACGTCTGAGGGATCATAGATGGCTAAATACTACGTCTACACACTTGCCTATCCCAAGTCAATGGGAGGAGCAGTCTTTTATGTTGGCAAAGGGACAGGGAATAGAGTAAAACAGCATGAATGGGAGGCTAAGAGGGGTGCAACGTCGGGAGGATATCACATGCGTAAGCATGACATCATTCGTGACATATGGGAACGTGGCGAGCAAGTGGTGAAAACTATTGTCATGGATACCGACGATGAGCAAGAGGCATTGAAACATGAGCGCAATTTAATTGCAAAGTATGGTACGTTGTTAGTTAATGTCATGTACAACACCGATGTAAATCCTGTAGGGAAAACTACAAATAAAATCCTTTTGTCAGAGTTGCCACAAATTGCTTTTGTCTCTCAGCAAGAACGGCAGTCTGTGTTGGAGCATCGATTTCACGTTGCGTTTGAGCGAGCGAAGAGTGCAAACCGTTATATGGTTATGAATTGTAATGAGGAAGAGAAGGAGAACAAGCTTGCTCGATTAAATGAAGCAGCAGAGCGCCGTTTACGACGTGTCATTTTTCGCCCAGAGGAGCATGCACAACGTATTCAGTGTATCGTGGAAGCATATTCTCAAAAAGCCTGAGAGATCGTCGAGGGAAGCCTTGAGCGATAATCTCAAGGCTTCTTCACACCCACAATAAAATGCACCTTGCCACTCTTTATGGCAACGGGTTCCCTATCCCGAACAGCAAGAACAGGATCAACGCCGCAAACCCTAGCACCACCACACTCACAAACAGCCAATCCAGCACCATCCTCACGTCCTTCCGCACACGTTTCACCTGTGCTACGCGCCGTCGCCACACGAGGAATCGATAGCCGTGAGAGGCACGCCAGAGCCGATCTTGCACAACGTTGGTGTTATTCGCCATCGCTCGGCCACGATTTCACCGTTGGCTTGACGGACGATGTAGAGGCAGGGGCAGGAGCCAGAGGGGAAGCCGCGTCTCGAATGTATCCGAGCAGGGCAACCGACTCTTTCACTGCCAACGAAAATGCCACAGCAATAAGCAGCAGCGTATCGTCTTTGAGGTTGCCGGAGAAGCCGCTCGTGAGAAAGACGGTGGCAACGGCTGAGACGATAAGTGATGCGAGTGCAATAAGTCCGTTGACGCGTGCCGAGAGTCCGTCATCCTGGAGCCAGTGGCTTACGATGGCGGCAAGTCCTGCGATGACAACGGCAAGGTCTGCTGGAAGGGATGGTAATTGCATGATGAAGTCCTCCTGTTTAATGGTTGGTCCAATAGAAATGAATCAGGATTTTCTTCACTGCCAATCCAAAGTGTGGCAGTGACTTTATCTTCAGAGGTGGTTAAGAAGAGATGGTCAGTCATCCTTACCAGGAGAACAGTGCTCAGGTCTCTCCTCACAACTCTTGGATAGCGAAACATTATTTGACACCCAAGTCTTCTAAAGCAGTATTGAGCGCTCCAATGGACGCCTTAATGCTGGTGGCCGCGTTCTCGATATCGTTTGCCGTTGGACCCGCTGGTTGCGGTTGTGGCGGCTGCTGTTGCAACTGCTGAACCTGCTGTTGTAGACTGGCAATTT
>Ga0070713_100000436_pt1 | contig 26680 bp, 23 predicted proteins | sample LARL82metaG_FD_65465 | JGI IMG/M metagenome (GOLD analysis project Ga0070713, IMG submission 65465) | Corn, switchgrass and miscanthus rhizosphere microbial communities from Kellogg Biological Station, Michigan, USA - LAR L8-2 metaG | ecosystem: Host-associated > Plants > Roots > Rhizosphere ... | reverse complement strand
TTGCGCCTGCAGTCGGCCGACATATGTTGCGTGCACGAAGTCGTGATGCACGATCGCGACGGTAAGGACGTGACCCTGCCCTGGAAGGTTTCGAAAGCAGATGAGTTAGAAGTCAAGGTTCCGCTGCAGAATGCGACTGCCGGTTCGCTGAAAATGTATGTCAACAAGTTTGGCTTACACGAACCGGACGAGATCTCGTTGCATACCTATGCTGAAGCCGGCAGGCTCGACTCGCTCACCATCTACGCGGGAGATAGCGATGCGGTACTGAAGGGAACACGGCTGGACCAAGTAGCATCGATGGAACTGGCAGGGATGAATTTCAACCCTGGCGCGCTCTCTCGATCGAACCAGCACGATGAACTGAAACTCGCCACGCAAGATGAAGCTGTAAAGACCAAACTCGAAGTGGGGCAGACTTCGACCGCGCGCGTCACGCTGAAAGACAGCCGCACACTCGATCTGGAAGTTACGGTCGCCGCACCTCGACCGAAAGTGGCGTTGCTCAGCAAAAGCGTACAAATCGAAAATACCGATCCGCCGCCGATGATTCATCTCGGCAATCCAGATGAATTGCCGCAAGACGGGCGTCTGAATTTCTTCTTGAAAGCTCAAGTTCCTGAGACGTTTTCACCGAGTGCCAAGGTCGAAGTTGCGACATCTAACGAATCCTTTCACGTACTCCTGACCGTGAAGGACGGCAATCTTACCTTGCAGGATTCGAAAACAATCTTCGGCGTTCTCGATCCCCTGAAGTTATTGGGTCCTTCGGCGTTTGGGCCACTGAAGTTTCGTGCAATAAGTTCGGAGGGCGTGGAAGGCGATTGGCAGCCCTTAGTCAATCTTGTGCGAATGCCGGAGCTGAAGTCAATTCATTGCACCACGCCTGCAAAGCCAGCCGAACGACGGGCCGCGGAGAAAGACGAGTTGCCTGAGATCCAATGCACGCTAAGCGGAGACAAGCTGTTCTTGATTGACGCCATCAGCGCAGACCCAGACTTTAGTAGTCCTGTAACTGTGCCGGATGGCTTTATCGAAGCCTCACTGAGTTTATCTGTCCCGCGGGGCAAAGGCGTTTACATCAAATTGCGAGATGACCCAGCCACGGTGGACACCATAGCCATGCCAACCACGCTCAACCAGTAGATATGATGTGAGGTTATCCGAGCTAGACTGCAGCTCTCCGGAATTCGCGAAGTACAATTCTTTACCAATCTCTACTTACACGCTACACAGAGATCATCTACAATCCTTCCGTATTATGGTTGCGAAGCCGTCTTCCCCATCGGCTGTTCTGCGATCAACGGCCTCGCCTGACCCAAGCTGCGACGGAGGTAGCTTATGAAGGCGACCAACACTCTTTTCGGCGATGTTCCTCTAGTAAATCTCTTGTACATGAGTCTGCTGCTCCTTGGGCTGCTCGTTTTGGGTGGCTGTGGGTCGAGCACCAATAGCAACCCGACGCCGAAACTGCAGGGGAATACAGACGTCACCCTCGTCTTATCGAGCACGGCAAACGACGAGCTATCGGAATTTGGCATTGTGCTTCAGGGAGTGACTCTGACGACTCAATCTGGAAAGTCGGCAACCCTGTTCTCAGGAATGGCGGGGCAGGAATTTATGGCAATCAATGGCGGCGCTTACCCTCTCGCAACAACTACGATTCCTCAGGATGTTTACACCGGAGCTACAGTAACTCTGGGAAGCGCGCAATTCAACTGCGAGACATTGGAAGGGCCGAGTGGTCCCTCTCCTGGCGGCCTTGTGATGGACTTTTTTGCCTACGGCCAGGTGCCCGCCGATCATATCACCGTGACACTGCCGTCGCCGATTACGGTAACAGGCAAAACAATGGATATTCGAATTGATCTTGCGGTTGCTCAGTCCGTTACATTTTCGGGTTGCGGTGTTCAGCCCAATACGTGGGCAATTACTCCAACTTTCAATGTCACTCCGATGCCTCTTTCAGTTCAGCCCACGAACGCGGCAAATGGAAAAATCTTGGGTATGATCGGGGAAGTTGCCAGCCTGAATTCCACCGGTAATGGTTTCATAATGACGCTTCCGCAGGCTGCCTTCACCTGCCCGTGTCCAGGGATGAACTCGTTGAGCATAAACGCGGACAGCAATACGCAATTTCAAGGCATCGCCAATTTGTCTGCAATTACCCCGAACACATTCGTGGATATTGACGGCGCTATTCAAGCTGACGGGTCACTTTTAGCCACGCGCATTGCCAGTTACGATACCGGAGCGCTTAACGTAATGACTGGCCCGCTGCTTTTCGTCAGCTCCTCCACACCTGAGTTTGAGACTCTCGGTCGCGAGCAACAGGGGCAAAACTTTTCTCAGCAGCCCCTGAGTAGGGGCGGGTTTTTCTTCAGTGGTAGCACACTGTTCAAGACCTCAGGAGAATTCCTGAACTTTGCCACACTGCCATTTGTACCGGACTTTTCTAATACGAGTATGGTTGCAGGCCAGAATGTTAGTGTTTTTCTGACTTCGGCAAGCACCACTACGATTGTCCTTATGCCACAAACGATAAACGGCACAGTTTTATCGTCTACATCAGCAGGCGCCTTTACGGAGTACTCTGTGGTTCTGGATTCCTTTGACCTGTTTCCAACTCTCGCAGTCCAGCCGGGACAAGCCACGACGCTGAACAATCCGGGGCAGGTAGAGGTTTACGTGGACAACAGCACACAGCGGCTCAATACTCAGCCGCTCGCTCCGGGTAGCACACTGCGCTTTCGCGGACTCGTCTTCAACGATAACGGTACCCTTCGCATGGACTGTTCCCAGGTTAACGATGGAGTGCCTGCGTCCTCGCAATCAAGCTCTTCTTCCGAAAATGCTATCGGACAGGCAAATGTCACTTCTCGAGTTGTGAGTGGAAGTGGCGGTCGGCAAGACTTGACAGTGAGGTCACATACCCAGCAGTAGTTCTACGCAGACGTGCGGAGGGGAACTGGGTACCGCAAATTCGCTCGTTTGCCAAACTGCATCGACAGGCTCGAAACTGTTCTTGATGCCTGTATCTCTCAGTCTCGAAGGCCGCGTTGCTCTCGTCACCGGTGGTTCGCGCGGAATTGGCGCGGCCATCGTGCGGATGTTCGTCACGGCCGGAGCACAAGTCTACTTCAACTACGAAAAAGCAAAAGAGCAGGCAGAGCAGTTGTGCCGTGAGTGCGGTGAACAGAACTGTGCTGCAGAAGCCAAGTCGCTCGATTCTCCGCGGGCGGCGGGCGAATTGGTGGCATCCTGCCTGCAGAAGTTCGGACGCCTCGACATCCTCGTGGCCAATCATGGTATCTGGCCGCCCGAGGATGCGCCCATCGATCGCATGACTGATGACCAGTGGAACCGGACCGTTGCCGTTAACCTCGATTCTGTTTTCGGTCTCATCAAGCACTCGGTTGCGGCTATGAAAAAGACAGCTACCTCGGTGTCTCCTGCGCATGTTGTGCTGATCAGTTCAACCGCGGGCCAGCGTGGCGAGGCCTTCCACTGCGACTATGCTGCGACTAAAGGCGCACTCATCAGCATGGTGAAGGGACTCTCAACCGAACTCGCGCGAGACCACATTTATGTGAATTGTGTGGCCCCGGGTTGGGTGGAAACCGATATGGCGCGTCCGGCAATGGAGGATCCGCCCACTGCTAAGAAGGTACTCAGTACAATACCCCTAGGCCGGATCGGCAAGCCCGAGGAGATCGCCGGTCCAGTGTTGTTCTTGTGTACACCGCTGGCCGGCTTTATTACAGGGGAGATTTTCAACGTGAATGGCGGCGCTGTGCTGGTGGGCTAGTTTGAAGCAGCCGCAAGAGGTTGCAATCGCGTCTAACCGTATGACGAGAATGAGATATGTGTTTACGTTGTTGTTGCTGACGGCACTTGCGGTGGCACAGAACACCGGCGACGCTCCTCCAAGCCCCCCTCCTTCGAACTCAACTGGTTCAACAACAAATGCCGGAGTTCCTTCCGATCAGGAAAATGCCGTTAAGGCAAAACAACTCGTCCAGCAGGCGATCCAGGCATTGGGCGGGCAGGCTTACCTTACATGGCGCACCCAGACCTCCCAAGGCCGTAGCTACAGTTTTCATCATGGCGAACCCAATAGCTTGGGGACCCAGATTTGGCGCTATCGGCAGTATCCCGATAAGGACCGCCTCGAACTCACAAAGAAGCGTGACATATTCGAGATCTTCAACGGCGACAAGGGATGGGAGGTCACTTTTCGCGGTGTGCGTAATCTCGAGGGAGACGAAATCCAGCCTTATTTACGGCGCCGGCATTACGCTCTGGACGGCGTTTTACGCGAGTGGATCAACCAACCCGGCGTAGCGTTTTTTTACGAAGGTCAGACGATTGCCGCGCAAAAGCAGACCGATCAGGTCACGATCATGAACGCCAAAAACGAGGCTGTGACTCTCAATTTTGATATCAACACGCATTTGCCCGTGCGGAAGAGCTTCACTTGGCGCGATCCCACCGACAAAGAGCGCAATGTCGAAGAGGAAATTTTCGACAACTACCGCAATATCCAGGGGATTCTCACGCCCTTCGACGTAACCCGGACCTACAACGGAGACATGGCAGCTCAGTCCTTCCTCACCGAAGCCAGCTACAACGAGGACCTGAGCTCCGACCTATTCGATCCCCAGACCACTTGGAAGAGCAAGCACAAGTAGCGGCCAAGATTGGCTGGAACCGGGTTACGATTTGTGTAACCCTTTCGGTGCTTAGGTGGCAAATGCGTCTGTAAATGATTGAAAATAAATGGATTGTTTTGCGAGGCCCCGCTTTTCATCGCCCGCTGTGGCGTTTTTGCCACAGGCGCCCGTTCAGCAGAACGGGTAATCTAAGCCGTTGGCTTGATTTGCGAGCAAACAATCCGGTCGAGTGCCGAGTGCAAGGGCGTTGGCCTGCATTCCGGCGCCCCCGTCCATCTGAAGATTCTCCCTGCCGCTTCGGGTACAGGAATCGTGTTTCGCCGAACCGACCTCGATGGCTTCGAGCTGGAAGCGGTGAGCCGCAACGTCGCCCGCGTCAGCTACGCCACCAGCCTGATGAAGAAAGGCGTGCTGATCTCCACCACGGAGCACCTGTTATCGGCGTTCGTGGGAATGGGAATCGACAACGCGATTGTCGAGCTGGATAACCTGGAGTTGCCCATCCTTGACGGCAGCGCCCAGCCGTTTGTCGACCTGATTCGGCGCGCCGGAGTTCGCAAGCAGCGCAGGGCACGGAGCTTTCTGAAAGTTCTGCGGCCGCTGGAACTGCGCGAAGGCAGCAAGTTCATCGGCGTTTACCCTTCAGACCGTTACACGGTTTCCTACACGATTGATTTCCCGCACCGGCTCATCGGTCGCGAAACCCGTACCCTGGAACTCACTAATGGCCATTATTTGGCAGAGATCGCTTCGGCACGGACATTTGGTTTTCTGCACGAAGCCGAGGTCATGCGGCAGCAAGGGCTGATTCGCGGAGCCTCGGAGGAAAATGCGATCGTGCTGACACGCGACGGGCTGGTGAACCCTCCCCTGCGCTACCCCGACGAATTCGTGCGGCACAAAATTCTGGATTTAATCGGCGATCTTGCGCTCGTGGGTCGCCGGATTCTCGGCAACGTTGTTGCAGACCGTGCCGGGCACGCCATGCACACCGCGCTGGTGTCACGTCTGCTGCGCGATCAGGCTTCGTGGGAAGAAGTCACGCTGACGCACGAAGAAGAATCTGCGCGTGTGCCGATCGAAATCCGCCACGCAGCAGCTTCACTCCAATAGCCCTGGAAAGGGTACCGTTAGCCACTTCCCCTCAAGCGTCAGTTCGGTCCGCTTCGGCCTTTTCCTTGCGCAGCTTCTTAATTTCCGCCCTGGTGAGCTTAGCCAGGAGCAGCGCGTGCGATTTAGCTGACTCCTGATGCTCGCGGCTCAGAGGTGCAACCCTTACGTCGAGCAGGGGAGCATCATCTTCAATCATCTGCAGAAGGCGCTGTGCTCTGGTGATTCGTTGGTCAATGGAGAGCTGGTTCATCCATCAAGGGTCGCCAAGTGGCAAAACAGGCGCAAGTTTCAAGCTGGGTTCCTGTATCCTACGAACCTTATTTCTAAACATCCAATCTAAAGCAGAATCGCGGAAAATCAGACAAGTGCACAAGATTGCTTATCTCTCGCTGGGATCAAACTTGGAGGACCGGGCCGCCAATCTTCGTACTGCAATCAGCAAACTGGCCGGTTTGGGTGCGGTCAAGGCGGTGTCCGCGTTTTACGAGACGGAACCCGTAGGCTTGACGTCCCAACCCTGGTTTCTGAATTGCGCTGCCAAGCTGGACACCGAAAAGATGCCGCGGCAATTGATCTCCGCAATCCTGAACCTCGAACAGGAGATGGGGCGCCAGCGAAAACAGAAGAATGGCCCAAGGATCATCGACATCGACATCCTCCTGTTCGGGACGTCCGTGATTGAAACTGTCGGCCTGACCGTCCCGCATCCCCGTATGCATGAGCGAAGGTTCGTTCTGGAGCCGCTTGCCGAGATCGCGCCGGATCTTCGACACCCAGTCTTCAAGCGCACAATACGCGAACTGCGCGACGCGCTTTCTCCCGGGCAGACCGTGCGGCGCGTGCTGGAAGGTACCTGAGGCGGATTTCAGCAGCGGTGAACCGAAAAATGCAAATCGTCAAAATAGTCCCGCCTCACCCGGTTCAGTCATTACAAGAAATAACCATCTGCTGACAACACCCTGACAAATGGTTCTTCTCCAGAACCTACGATCCAGAACTGGACCAGGCGAAGGCCTGCGTCAAGCCGTGGGATTCATCCCAGCCAATTACTGAAAAGGAGAATCAAACATGCAGGGCCGTACCCTTCCAGGTCTCGCCATGCTCGGGCTGTTTGTCGCTTTCGTCTGCAATATCGCCCAGGCGCAATATCAACTCACCACTCTCGATTCGAACCAGATTGGAAAGGGAACTCAACCCGCTGATCCCCAGAGCGTCAATGCGTGGGGACTTGCACGCGCCCCATCAAGCCCTTGGTGGGTCAACAATGAGGGATCCGGTTGGGCCACTCTTTACAACGGAGCGGGCGTAAAACAGGGGCTGGAAGTTGAGATCCCGGCCGCGCCGAAAGCTGGAGCGATCGGAACCCCAACTGGAATGGTCTGGAACACGTCCCAGACAAATGAATTTCAAGTCCAAGGGTGGTCGACGTTCTTCCTTTTCGATTCACTGGATGGGACCATCACCGCCTGGGCTCCCGGCCTGTCGTTCTTCCACGCGCAGATTGCGGTAGACAATTCTGCAAACAAGGCTTCGTACACTGGGCTTGCCATTACCAACAGGAAATCTGAGAATTTCCTTTTCACTGCCGACATTGCGAACAACCGGGTTGATATCTATGACGGCACGTTTACCTGGAAGGGCAGCTTTGCCGCCGACTCCGCGGTTCCGGCCGGATTCACCGTTTTCGGCATTCGCGACATCAACGGGATGGTCTTCGTTTCTTTTGCTGATCCCGCCGGCGGCCCTGGAGGGTACATCGATATCTATAGTGAGAGCGGAGCGCTGGTGAAATCTGGGTTCATCAAAGGCGCGCCTCTGAACCAGCCTTGGGGATTTGCCATGGCGCCCGCGAACTTCGGGCCGCTCAGCAATACTCTACTGGTTTCCAACAACACCAATGAAGGCACCATCAATGCCTTTAATCGGGAAACTGGTGTGTTCGTGGGGACCGTGAAAGACATGTCTGGTAAACCGATCCACATCGACCAACTGTGGGCCATTGACTTCGGCGGCGACACGCCGGCGAACGGTCCGGGCAATACGCTGTTCTTTACTGCTGGCCCCAGCAATAATCTGGCGGGTCAGTTCGGGACCATCGTATTCAAATAGTCGCAGTCCTCCTTTACCCCCACCTCTCGCGCATCGAGGGGTGGGGTACCACTAAGACGGGCGCTCTCAATTAGTCAACTCCTGACCATCGAACAGCTTGACTGCCAGGTCAAAATAAGAGACGCTGTCGCAAGACCGGTTTCCGTCCTATCGGTCAACTCCAACAGCAAAATTCATCCGGAGCCAGCAAAGACCCGCCGGAACGAAGGGAACACAACTGCCTTAAATGGAAGCCGCTGCCGTCAGGATCCTCATTGGGTTGCTGGTCGGTACCCTGATCGGCCTCACTGGTCTTGGAGGTGGCGTTCTGCTGCTTCCCATCCTGATTTTTCGTTTGGGTGTGCCGCCCATTATGGCGGTCGGATCCGACGCGCTTTTCAACTTCATCACCAAAATTCCCTCCAGCATCGTTCACTTAAGCCGAGGAACTGTTCGCCGCAAAGTGGTCCTTGCGCTCTCCGCCGGAAGTGTTTTGGGTTCCGTACTGGGAATTCGCTTACTTGTGCATCTCCGCCACGTGTACGGACTTGGAGTCAACGATTTTATTAAGTCGGCGGTCGGAATCCTGCTGGTGGTGGTTTCGACTTTACTGTTGCTTCAACGGCAACTGGAAGAGGGCATGGCGAATCATCCCCCCACGGCGAAGTCGTTCGCCGGAATCGCCGTGATCGGCCTGGTCGCAGGCTTCCTCGTTGGAATGACCTCGGTTGGCTCAGGCAGCATCATCATGATGCTGCTCCTTCTCTTTTACAGTTATCCCCCCAAGGTGATGGTTGGGACCGACATTGTCCACGCTGTGGTGTTGACTGGCGTGACCAGCCTGCTGCATTTCCGTCTCGGAAACGTCGATCCATCTCTGGTCGCCTACCTGCTTGTTGGTTCGATCCCGGGCGGCCTGATCGGTTCCTATCTCAGCACGCGAGTTCCGGTGCTTTGGTTGCGGCGCATTCTCTGCGCCATTCTGTTGACCACTGGAGTGCGGATGCTGATTGCCCCACCTCCCCATTAACGCGGCGGTGTTTATCGGAAGCAGACTGTCACATTAGCGTCATGGAACGATAATGCTCGACTGGGCAGGAGCAGCCACACTGGCCGTCGACGCAGGGAATTGACGGAATAGAAATTCTACGAAAGCCTTGGACTTTGGGCGACCTGAAGTGCGCGTGCTGCCCATCCTCAGCAGAAAGACCAATGCGCGCAGGACGTCTCCGTCGCGAAGGCGCGTATAACCGAGGTGCTTTTGCTCAGCCTCGTGATACTCCTTTAGCATCTGCTGTACCTCCGCGGCAATCGCCTGTTGCGAGAGGCTAGTCACAGGCGACTCGTAATGGAGTCCGGAGCTGGCTAGGGTTTCGTAGCTTTTCGCCAATGAAGTCAGAGAGCCGATGAGATCGGAATCCATGATCGCCCGGTCTGCTCGGGCGCTCTTGGCGAGCGCGTAGCTGAGCCCAAGCAGTAAATGTTCTTGTTCGTAAAGAAATCGATCGCCAATTTCGACTTTCGGGAACAGGGTCGCAGGGTCGAAATCCTGGATGGAGCGCGGTTTTTCGTGCTCATGCGCTTGCTGCAGATAAACGCATTCGGTGGGGCAGTCCAGCGTGACTTCGCGCTGCTCACCACAACACTGCGGGCAAATGCGTCCGTGAACGGCGAGGCAGAAACGCTTTTCTTTCCGTTTTTCGCAAAGGGCGCAGGGCAAGAGAGCTCCTGAAATGATTATGGCACGCGACACATCGTCGGTCGTCAGTCGTCGGCAAAACCGGGAAATACCCATTCCCCTTGGGGAAGCAGCCCTTTTGCCTAATGACTGCGAATCACCTCAAATCGGGCGCCCTTGCACCCATCGATGAGGAAGGAAAGCACAGGGCCAAAATCCGACGACCGACGACTCGTGAGTGCGACGGTCCTGAGGACTGGAGCCTGATGCCTGAAGCCGATTTTGGCACTCCACGCGTCCCACCCGCGTCTTTTGTGGCTCTTTTTGGTACATCGTGCGAAAAACCCGCATAAATATTGGCTTATGCGCTTCTTTTCCACAGGCTGCAAGGATTAAGATAGCTCCCGCGATCTCGCAGAACATCTTTACCTTAAAAGGAGAGGATTCATGGCAGCTGGCATGACCAAGACCCAACTCGTTCGTCACCTGGCAGAAAAGGCGGCGATCAACAACAAGACCGCAGCAGCATTTCTCGAGAACCTGGCCGACACAGCCATCAAAGAGACCAAGAAGAACGGCGTGTTTGTCGTTCCCGGCATTGGCCGCCTGGTGAAGGCGCACCGCAAGGCGCGCATCGGACGCAATCCGCAAACCGGCGAGCAGATTCAGATCAAGGCAAAGACCGTCGTGAAGTTCCGCGTGGCCAAGGCCGCCAAGGACGCGATCGCGCCCAAGAAGTAGTTCGGTCTTTCCGAAGTGCAGAAGAGGCCGGCGAATGCCGGCCTTTTTCATTGTGTTGCCCACCTAGTCTTGACCCAGTTGCGCATCTCTTCCATTTGACTCGGCAACTCTCGTGTCCTAACATTGCGCAACAGCTTGGCGCCACCCGCAAACGTCCTTCTATCCCATGATCGGCACAACCATTTCGCATTACCGCATCCTCGAAAAACTGGGCGGAGGCGGCATGGGCGTGGTTTACAAGGCGGAGGACACCAAGCTGGGTCGTGCCGTCGCGCTCAAATTTTTGCCCGACGAACTGGCACGCGACCGCCAGGCGCTGGATCGCCTGCAACGTGAAGCTCGCGCGGCTTCCGCCTTGAACCACCCCAACATCTGCACGATCTATGACGTCGATGAAGTCGATGGGCGCGCCTTCATTGCTATGGAATTCCTTGAAGGCGTCACTCTCAAGCATCGCATTGACGTACGACCCCTGCGCACAGAAGAACTGCTTGAACTCTCGATCCATATTGCCGACGCGCTTGACGCTGCGCATTGCAAAGGCGTCATCCATCGCGACATCAAACCCGCGAACATTTTCGTCACGAGTCGCGGTCAAGCAAAGGTTCTCGATTTCGGGCTAGCCAAGCGAGCCGCCGAGCCAATCAGGATTGGCGAAACCGTCGCGGCTGCCGCGACGGTCGCAACGGCAAATGAGCTTTTAACCACGCCCGGCACCGCGCTTGGAACCATCGCCTATATGTCTCCCGAGCAGGCCCGCGGAGAGGAACTTGATCCTCGCACTGACATCTTCTCGTTCGGTGTGGTGATGTATGAGATGTCGACTTCGCGGCAGGCGTTCCCGGGTGGAACTTCTGCGGTGGTGTTCGACGCAATCCTTCACAAAGCTCCGGTTTCTCCGGTTCGCTTGAATCCCGACCTTCCGTTGGAGTTCGAGCGCATCGTGAACCGCGCGTTGGAGAAGGATCGCGATCTGCGGTATCAATCTGCCGCCGACCTACGCAGCGATCTCAAACGCCTGAAGCGGGATACCGATTCCGGTCGCCTCGCCGCCACTTCGTCGACAGGCATTGCCGCAGCGACCGCCAGCGCGGAATCGGCCTCCCGCATGGTCGCTGCCGCGCAAGCACCGCCTGCAACATCTGCAGCCAAGACTTACGCGTTAATTGTGATCGCTGCCGTTGTCCTAATCGGCGCCGGACTCGCAGCCTACTTCTTGCACTCCTCCTCCAGCGGTCCCGCCACGGTGAAGCAGATCAGCCACTGGAACAAGCCGATGAATGACGCGGTTCTGTCGCCCGACGGCCGCACCGTCGCTTTCACGTCACCAGTCGCCGACGTGGACCAGGTGTTCGTAATGCTGGCTTCTGGTGGCGATCCACTCCAACTCACCAACGACTCCGTCAATAAGAACGTGGACAGCTTCTCGCCCGATGGTACCCAGATTTACTACGAAAACACCCGAGTGGGAGAGGAGATTCACGGCGTTCCAACCCTTGGAGGCACGCCTGCAGTGGTAGCCAATGGTCAAAACCTCGCACCGTCCCCAGATGGAGAATGGCTGTACTTCATCAAGGGATTAAAGGACAACGCCGTTTTTCGAAGATCGAGGACGGGCGTGTCCGAGGAGCTTATCTTCAGGGCAGATGCAGGGCTCGTCCCACTGCGAATCCTGCCATCTCCAGATGGGCAGGAACTGATCGTGGTAGTTGGCAACGACCCGATTAGTGGTTCCGCGGCGGTGACCCTGTACCGGGTTAACCTGGCTACCAGAGCCGCTACCAAAATCGGAGAATTGAACGGAAGCCCTACGGGATTGACGTGGGCGGACGGTGGTAAGGCACTTGCGTGCAGCCGGACGGTGGGCGGGGTCACGAATATCTGGACATACCAGCTTTCCGACGGAAGTCTGACCCAGAAGACTTTCGGCGCCGGCCCTGATTTGTCTCCGATGCCCGAACCAGGCGGCAAAGGAATGTACTTCGTGAACGGCAGGCGCTCAGGTACGCTGACTGCGTATCATCCGAAAACCCGCCAGTCGCTTGACCTAGTCAACGAGCTCGCGACACAACCAACTTTCTCCTGGGATGGCCGTCGCGTTGCCTACATCGTCCTAACCGGGAACGCCGGGCAGGGAGACATCTGGATTAGCGACATCGATGGTGGCAACCGCGTCAAACTTGCCTCCGGAACTCAGTTGATAACGATGTCCTTTTCTTCAGATAGTTCCGAATTCTTGTTCTCAGAAACCGAAGGCGGGGTGCCCAAAGTGTACGTGGCCAAGGTCAATGGCACCGGGCTTCGCCAGGTAGCGTGGACGGGGACAATGGTGGGCTATGCCGCGCCCATGCCAGGTAACAAGGGCTTTTACATGGGCGGGAGCGAGAAGGAACTAACGAGGATTACAACCTGGAAAGTCAGCGCCGATGGCTCGACAGTTGAGAAGCTGACCACGGAAGACTGCGGGGCGGTCTGGGACGCTTCGCCCGACGGCAAATACCTACTTTCATCCCTGAACGCGGGAGCTCAAACCGAAGTTGGCGTAAGCGAGTATTCGATCTCCGATCAGAAATGCACGTCGCTGGTGCCGGGACTGAATACACTGGTCGTGCATTTTGCCGCTGATGGTAAGGCTATTCTTTACCTGGTCCCTTCCCGTGGGGAGACCACCATCTATCGCCAGCCGTGGCATGACGGCAAACTCGCGGGACCTGCTCAACCCGCGGTTAAGCTAGCCTTCGCATTTCGTCAGGGCCTTTCCGGCAACGCCTACGATTTCTCCAAAGATCTTTCCACCATCGTCTACGCCCGTCCCAGCGGTCAGGCGGATTTGTACTATTTAAGCGCGCACTGAAAGCTGTTGGCTCTCGGCTCTAAGCTCTAGGCTGTCGGGTGGTGGAACAAAGATGGCGGATATTGATCCCGTGAAGCCGTTCTCGCCGCCTGACAGGATTGATTAACTCACTTTCGGAAGTTGTGGCTGCGTAGAGCCTAGAGCCTACAGCCGAGAGCGGGTTTCTAGCTTCCCGCCGCAAACCCACCGACATGCGCGTAGGTCACGCGCAGATACTTGTGCGGGTTCACTGGGACATCGTTGATGCGCACTTCGTAGTGGAGGTGGGGTCCGGTGGAGCGTCCGCTGTCGCCAACGTAGCCGATCGTATCGCCGCGGTGCACGTGCTGTCCGGGATAAACCGCAAAACTCTTCATGTGGCCGTAGCGAGTCGTAATGCCATGTCCGTGGTCAAGGATGACCGCGCGTCCGTATCCGCCCATGAAGTCGGCGAATTCAACGATCGCATCCGCCGGGGCCATGATCGGCTGTCCATAGATCGCGCCGATGTCCACGCCTGAGTGGAACGCGCCTTCCCCGTTGAACGGATCGATGCGCTCGCCAAACGATCCTGTGACTGGACCTTCGACTGGCCACAGATTCGGGGCCGAATTCGCGCGGATCCAATCCGCCGTGGTCACGTTCTTGGTCATGCCCATCGAAAGTCCCGCAGTGGTCGCTCCAGTTAAGGCGGCGGTTTTCAAGTTATAAAGGCGATCCAGCGAAGAACTCAATTGCGTCGCTTCAACTTTGTCGGATGATGCAGCCTTGATCAACTCCGGCTCGGGCTTCAATCCATATAAAGAGGAAACTTCGCTCGCCAGTGATCCCAGCGACGCCACCTGAATGTCGCGCTCTTTGGAAGCTTGTTCCAGGTGGTCGTAGCGGTTTTTCAGATCCTCGCGCTCAGCCCGTAGTTGGTTGTAGCTGGAAACCTTCATCAGCATGCGGACGTACGTGCTGGCCATGCCGGTCAAGCCCAAAATGCCGATCAGGGCGCCCACGATTACCACGTAGAGGTAGTGGTGCGGAATGGGAATCTTGCGCAGCTGCCCGTCTTCGCCGCGGGCCACAAAAAGGATGTAGAAGCGCTTAGACAATATCCATTCCTCTGTTGTTATTTCCAGGAATCCCCGGGTCAAACCCCGAGCGCTCGTCGCAAGAGCACCTGGCATTTGATCCTGGTTCCCCGGCCACCCGCCGCAAAACCCGTGCTGGTAGCCAACTTCAGCGTTTCCCTTGCGGGACAAGGCCGAAACGCTTATTGCCTCAACTGGAACCAGAAAGCCTTACATCTCAATCAGCCGTAATCCAAAGCGGATTCGGCACTTAGCTCATCAGACGTGTCGTGAGATCGATACTGAACGGTAACAAAGCTGGTTCCCCGTGTCAATGTGAGAAGAACCTCATTTTCGTTACCAAGGATGCGTAATCGCTGTGGCACCTCCGGTCAGATTACTGTGCCTGGCCTGTTGGGCAAGGCCCAAAAACCAGGAACGAAGGGCGTTTTCGGGTGATTTCTAGATGAACAAGGATTGGCCTCGGTTGCCAGTCCGGCTTGTGTGGGGTCAGACATTCTTGTCCCGACCCGTGTGGGTCGGACATTCTTGTCCGACAAGGTGCGCCGCCCCTACTCCTTATGGAGAATCCCAGTCGTGAACGTCGAGCCCCACTGTCCAGAGAGCACCGCAATACTTTGCAAGTGGCATTTTATGACGCTTTGCTGGAGGAAGTGTCTGGGGCATTCTGATTTTGCTCATCAGTAAGACAGCAGTGAGCTGGAGCTGGCCTGTTTAGTGCAGCAAGACCGCACTGGACAGGCCGGACTCGTTGCGAGGTCCTATGGACAACGCTGTCGGTTCCACCGCACACCCCGCACCCTTTGATTGGCGCGACCTGTACCTCCAAGCCCTTTTCGAAGCCGATCGCAGCCGCATGTATTCGCGCATAGTCGAAGCCGAACGCGCGCTGTTTCGCCGCGAACATGAGCTGTTTGCTGACTCGAATGGCCGGGCGGAACGTGAGGCAGTTGTCAATGCGCTGAATGCCCTCAATGCCCTGCGTAGCTGCTTGGGCTTGGACTGTACTGTCGCCGCTGCTTGAACCCCGTTACCTCCTCCCAATCATGTCAACCCTGGCGGCCGTGAAAGCGGCCGCTGTTCTTTTGGAGTTCAGAATTCGACGCGATGACGCTTTTTGGCGCTTCCGCGTCTCACGACATGGTTGATGATGAGAGCACCACGTACGGGGCGCTGTCTCAAAAGCCGACACCCTGATCGTCGCCTCGGGACAGCGCCCGACTAAAACGCCTCGCCCGATTCCAGCAGCACTCGCCTGAGCTCCTTTATACAGTTGCGTCCCTCGCACAACTCTTTCCGCATCCAAGCTCCAACGATGAACCATGGCGCACAGAGACGTTGTTGTCATCGGCGGATCGGCGGGTGGCCTACCTGCAAAAGCAAATTTTGACCCGGTTGCACTATGCGCTTGAGCCAGGGGGTATCCTGTTCCTCGGCAAATCTGAGTCCCAGCTGACCAATTCGCCGCAGTTCCAGTGCATGAATACCCGCTGGAGAATCTTTCAGCGCATCACCGATAGTTCGCTATTTCTTTCCACGAATTCAGGATGGTTGGGGCGGTACTTTGATCTTGGCGCGTAATGGCGCACCTCAGTAAGACGCGAGTAGGTTAGATTCTTCTCTGAGCCCCAAGCAAGTATAGCTCAGAACCCTCTCCCCGCTGGGGGAAGCTTTCTGTATTCGGGATTTCAGGTTATGTCTCTTTCCAAACACATCGAACAGCTTTGCCAGGCGGTCAGCCAGGAAGCTGAGGGTGAAAGGCTTCTTTCTCTAGTAGACGAGCTGAATAGAGAGCTGGAACACATGTCGGAGACTCGGCCGAAGGATGGAGCTCTGCAACCCTCTGAAGCCAGCAAAGATACCGCCCTACAACCCTCCCAATCGCAGGAAAGGGGAGGGAAGTCCAACGCGGCATAGACGCCAGAGCGCGATTCTCCTGTTTTGAGCGCAACCCTAGAGGCGGCAGTCCCCTCCAATAGTCGGTGAGCGGGGATGAGTGGCGAGACATTAGCTCACTGCTTCTGCCAATTGCCTGCCCCGTTCACCAGTATTGATACCTTTTCCACCTTCCCTGAACAAAGGAGTGAAACCCCTGGCCTGTTGCAGGTTCGCAATCTCTTGTTCAAGATGTGCTTGGCAGGAACACCGATGAACCAGCCCCTTCAGGGCGGAACAAACTTAGCCCCAGGACGAAAGTCCTGGGTCAGCTGAGCCACCCGACCGAGTCCCCCAGGGGACGGCACACATTCATCCCCTTGCGCGCCACGCATTTTCAATCCGGGAATCACCGGGAACCCCGAAACCCTCACACATCCAGCGTCCCATGCTGGTCCACGCCAACATTCGCGGGCGCCTTCTTTGAAACCGCCCACTCCACGTCGGGATCGGGGACGTCGAGCCGGTGCACTCCGCCAGGAAACCTCACCAGCAACCGGTCATACTCGGCCTGCTGTTCTTTCGTCTTGAGCGCGTCCTCTTTCACGTGCGGATTCCATTCGTGCAGGTAGTAAACCGCCTGCACCTGCGCCTGCAGCATTTCTTTGGCGCAGCCGAAACAGGGACGCATCGTGGTGTAAACGGTACTGCCTGCCACCGAAATCCCAAACCGCGCCGCCGCCAAAACCGCATTTTGCTCGGCATGCACGCAGATGCACAGATCGTAAGCCTCACCCGACTTGTACGTCTTGTCGCGATTGGCGCAGCGCAGGCACCCTCCATCAAGGCAGTTAGGCATTTTCTCTGGAGTGCCGTTGTATCCGGTGGAGACGATCCGATTATTCAGCACGATGATTGCGCCGACTCGATTGCCTCGGCAGTTCGCACGCAACCGCACCGCCATGGCGATATTCATGAAGTACTTGTTCCGGTCCTGCCGCGCATCGCGCGCCGCCTGCGGTTCGTTCGGGATTGCGGCTGGATTGCCGTTCTTCATGGGCTAGCTCGGAGGAGTGTAGGTTATTATGCCCTTCTCGTAGTCGTGTAGAGCTTGAGAGAATCTTAATCCGCGTTGATCCGCGTGAATCCGTTGGAGATGAAGTTTTGCTATCTTCTGGCCCGTACCGCCGCCGCGAGTTCGCCGAGCAATTCTTCCGTCCTTTCCCAATCAATGCACGCGTCGGTGATGCTCTGGCCGTAGGTCAAGGCTTTGCCTTTGGAGAGCTTCTGCGCGCCTTCCACAAGATTACTCTCTAGCATCACTCCAAAAATCTCGCGGCTCCCACCGGCAACCTGCTTGGCAATATCCCGGCACACATCCGGTTGGCGTTTGTGGTCTTTGTTGCTATTCGCATGGCTGCAGTCCACCATCACACGACGGGGCAATCCGCCCTTTTCCAGAATCAAGCAAGCTTGCTCGATGGACGCGGCGTCATAATTCGTGGTCTTGCGTCCGCCGCGCAAGATGACGTGGCAGTGCGGATTACCGGTCGTGAAGAAGATTGCCGATTGTCCATTCTTCGTGTGCCCCAGGAACGTATGCGCATGACCCGCCGCCTGCACCGCTTCGACCGCAATCTGCACGTTGCCGGAGGTCCCATTCTTGAATCCCACCGGGCAAGAAAGGCCCGAAACCAGCTCGCGGTGTACCTGGCTTTCCGTGGTACGCGCGCCAATCGCGCCCCAACTCACTAGTCCAACCATGTATTGCGGGATGATCATGTCGAGAAATTCCGTGCCTGCAGGGACACCGAGTTCTGCCAGATCCAGGAGTAAGCGCCGGGCGATTCGCAGGCCGTCGTTGATCTGGAACGAGCCGTCGAGATGCGGGTCGTTGATCAACCCCTTCCACCCGACCGTAGTCCGAGGCTTCTCGAAATACACCCGCATGATGATGCACAGATCGCGGGAGTACTTCTCGCTGGCCTGCCGCAGCAGTTTGGCGTATTCGATCGCTGCCTCGGTGTCATGGATCGAGCACGGCCCAGTAATCACGACCAGGCGGTGGTCTTTTCCTTCCAGGATGCGGGTAACTTCGGCGCGGGCTCGGTAAACGGTCTCCGCCGCCGTTTCGCTCGTGGGCAGCTCTTCCTCCAAAAACACAGGAGGCAAAACTACTTTGGTTCGCTGAATTCTTAGGTCTTCAGTGCGATGGGACATGAGTTAGATGGATGACATACATCTTACCGTGTCCCGGAGGAAAACCGGCAAACCACGCCAGGCGCGGCCTGCAATCCCGACCCGGTAGAGAGGTGCCTAGTGCACGGTAGCGGAAGCCTGTTTCTTCAACTGCTCGATGTTGGGCACCGTCCACTCGGTTGGATGAGAAGGACGCTTGATGTTGAGGAGTTCCGGCAGCCCCACACTTAACGAAGGCAAGATGGTCTGGATCGCCCATACGCAACGCAGCACCTGTTCGTCAACGATCTGCTCACGCGCGCTGGGATCGAGGTGCCTCCGGTTCATGACAACGTTCAGGCTGTTGTTCAGGTGATGAGACATGGCGCGAATCACTCGTCGTTCCGCCTCCTCGCGAACCTCGTTCACTTGCCAGAACAAGGCGCCCACAACACCGATCAAGACGACCATGAGGTAGCGCATCCACTCGATGTTCAGGCTCGCGGCCAGGCCGGCGATGATTCCAGTCGAAAGCGCCATGATGATGATTCTGCGATGGGGAGGCATGATGCTGGAATGCTAGGTCTGGAAGCGGAGTCAGTCAAGAGTAATAGGGACATACTTACACGAATTTACAGAAATAACGTTGAGGCCCTAAGTCGAAAATATTAGAAAGGCCCTGCTATAGAGCAGAGCCTTGATTTCTAAACTGATTTGTGTGGCGTACGACCTACGACCGACGACCTACGACGATGCTGTTACGCGTTCTCTCTTTTCCAGTTCAACATCTCGCCGATGGTCGAACCGGTGCTCGAAGCCGGGTGCTTGTAAGACTCGACCTCGTGGCGCGAGGCTTCCTCGCCCGCGGCCCGGATGCTGAGTCCCACCTTCTTCTCTTCCGGACTCATCTTGATGATTTTGAAGTCGTGCTCAGTGCCCGGTTCAAGATGGACCGGCTGTCCATTGCCGTCGACCGCTTCGGAGTTGTGGCACAGGCCTTCGACTCCTTCCGCGATCTCGACGAACGACCCAAACGCCGCCACCCGCAGCACTTTTCCGTGGAGGACGTCGCCGATGCGATGCTGCTGGAAGAACGACTCCCAGACATCCGGTTGTAATTGCTTCACGCCGAGCGATAGGCGCCGCTTCTCAGAGTCGATTGCCAGAACGATAGCCTTCACGCGGTCGCCCTTCTTCAGCACTTCCGACGGATGCTTCACGCGCTTGGTCCAGCTCAGGTTGCTGACGTGTACCAATCCATCGATTCCTTCTTCGATCTCGATGAATGCGCCGAAATCTGTCAGGTTGCGCACCCGGCCTTCGACCGTCGCGCCCACCGGGTACTTCTCGATGAGCGAATCCCACGGGTTCGTCGCCAACTGCCGCATGCCGAGCGAAATGCGACGCTCCGTCGGATTTACGCTGAGCACCACGCAATCCACCTCGTCGTGCACATTCACGAGCTTGGAGGGGTGCTTCATCCGCTTTGACCAGGTCATCTCGCTCACGTGCACCAGGCCTTCAATGCCTTGTTCCAACTCAACGAAAGCTCCGTAATCGGTCACGCTGATCACGCGCCCCTTGACGTGCGCGCCCACCGGATAGCGGTGCTCGGCATCGAGCCACGGATCAGGTGTGAGCTGCTTGAAGCCAAGGGATACGCGCTGCTTGTCGCCGTCGAACTTCAGAACCTTGACCTGAATCTGATCGCCTACATTCACCAGGTCGCGCGGGTGCGTCAAGCGGCCCCACGACATGTCGGTGATGTGCAGCAAACCGTCGATTCCGCCGAGATCCACGAAAGCCCCGTAGTCGGTCAGGTTCTTCACCACTCCGGTGAGCACCGAGCCTTCCTGCAGATGCTCCATGAGCTTCGATTTCTTCTCGTTCTGCTCGGCTTCGAGAAGCTGCTTGCGCGAAACTACGATGTTGCCGCGCTTCTTGTTCAGCTTCACGATGGCGACGTCGAAGCTCTGTCCCTTGTAGGCGTCAAGGTTCCGAACCGGCCGCAAATCCAGCTGCGAGCCCGGCATGAACGCGCGCGCGCCCATGATGTCGACGGTTACGCCGCCCTTCGTCCGCTCGACCACGGTTGCCTTGATCGGCTGGTTCTCGCTGTAAGCCTTTTCGATGTCATCCCACGCGCGCAGACGCTGGGCTTTCTGGAACGAGAGATTGAGGTATCCCTCTTCCGTCATGCCCTTCTCGCGCATCACGTCAATCGCGTCGCCTGCCTGGAACTTCGGCTTCCCCTCGTGGTCTAGAACTTCTGCGATGGGCAGCGCGCCTTCCGACTTGGCGCCAATATCGACGAACACGTACGATCCCGACACCTTCAGCACGGTGCCGTGGATCACATGGTCTTCGCCGGCGGCCTCTTCCGCTTCAGTCGTGAAGCTCTCGAGCGCTGAGGCGAAGTCTTCAACAGGCTTTTGCTCTTCAGCTTGAGTCTCCGGGGCTTGGGCCTCCGGAGCTTGGGCCTCAGCAGCGGGCGCGGCCTGCTCGGTTGGCGTTTCGGTTGTGGTCGGCTGTTCAGTTAGGGTTGCGGTGGAAGAATCGTGGGTGTTGTCGTCGAACAAGGTTATGGCCTCTCAGATATCTCAGAGGACGCGGGCTGGTTTAGCGAACTGCTGGTGTGACCCTAAAGTTAGTTAGTGTTGAGCCTACCCTGGCGGATAGACTTTCCAGCGGCCGAAAGAGCGAACCCGAATCCCAAGGGAACATTTCGACTATAGCAACCGCTCGGAAAGGGTGTCAAACGGTGAAAATCCCTTTTGACCGTATGTTCACAGCCGCTTTCAACCGCGACTGATTCGTCGAAGCAATAACCCGCGGTTCAGCCGTTTTTTCGCCCCATTTCCCACGCCTTGGCGTACTTCCAGGAGACGTAGCCGGCGTGATACATGTGCAGCAGCAGGCCTTCACGGCCGTCCAGAAATCCGAGCCGGATGAAATAGTTGTAGATAAAGGTGGCTAGCGGGCGCAGCACGATGGCGTTGATGCTGAATGGCCGCGGCTTCGCGCCGGGAACGCGATTCCACACGCTGGAATAGCGGTTCATGTGCTCCAGATAAAGAATGAGCGTCGGATAGGTGTGGTGAATCATGGCGCCCTTGAGCTGCTCTGTGCGCTCGCCACTGATCATGTCGAACCGGTCGTGCGGATCGCGGCCGGTCGAATAGGCCATGCCGCGGCGAAACAGACGCAGTTTCGGATCAGGGTAGAAGCCACCATGCTTCATCCAGCGGCCGAGAAAAAGATTCTTGCGTGGGATCGCATATCCATCGAGCGGCCCGGAGTTGGCCAACACCTGTTTGATCTCGGCCGCTAGTTCCGGGCTGACTTCTTCGTCAGCATCCAGGGAGAGAATCCAATCCTTGGTGCACAGTTCCAGCGCGTAATTCTTCTGTCCGGTATATCCGCGCCACGGCTCGTGGATTAAGCGTGCCCCATATTCGCGCGCAATGTCGCAGGTGCGATCGGTGGAGCCGGAGTCGACGACGACGATTTCATCCGCCCAACGCACGCTTTCGAGCACACGCCCGAGATTCGCTTCCTCGTTAAGCGCAACAATAGCTATGGAAAGTGTGTCAGCCATCGCGAAGGATGTAGCGACAGCCGCCCCGGCTGTCCAGCCGAGCGCAGCTCGACAGACGGTATTCTCGCACAGACATGCCCGGCGATAAGAAAGGTCCCGGTTTGACGCCAGGGGAGCGCGTCAGTGTACCTGCGCAGTCGCGGTGCGAGCTGTTACCTTCGCCAGTTCCTTGCCAAGTTGATCGGCGTTGAAGCCGAATGGGCCAGGCTTGCTCTTATAGAGCACGCGTCCGCCGGCCTGCAGAAGATAAATGCGGTCGGGCCATCCCGTGTATGCCTGCTCGGTGGAGTTGCCGAACTCGTCGAGTAGCGCAGGATACTTGATCCCGAGCTTGCGCACGCATGCGCCGGCTACAAAGGCGCGCTCCTCTTCAGTTTTTGGACTGGCGAATACGACCTTATCCTTTACGTTGCTCTGCATCTGCCAGACGTCGCTCGGATGCGCCTCGGTGATGTAGACGACCAGAAACGAAACCTTACCCTGGTATTGATCGTAGAGCTTGTTGAGGGCGGGAACCTCCCGCCGGAACGGCGGTCAAGTGTAGCTGCCGAACACTAGCACCACCGGCTGGCTTGCATTGAGCTCCGCGAGGTGCACAGTCCCTGATTTGTCGAGCTTCGTCAGAGTGAAATCCGGCGCCGAGTCACCAACGTGCACAGTACCCGCGCGCGCCCGCGTCCACATGGTTTCGAACGGGCAGATCAGAAATACTTCCCATGGCAAGTGCATCATCACGCGTCCGAACTGCTCAGGTGTGCGGTGCATGATACGCCACATGAAAAACACGAACCCGGCCCACAGCACAAAGACCACGATTAGAACTCTTGCCGTGACCTTCAGCCAGCGGCGTTTCGGTTTCGGAGCAACGAGAACTGGGGTTGCGGGCGTGCTCATGGGAGATCTCCGATGCTACTCGATCTTGCTGATCACAATTGCCTTTGATCCGCCGCGATCGTACACCTTCCCGCTCACCGTGACTTCCTTACCAGCGTAGGGGAGCAGTTTATCGTTTTGGCTGTTCGCGGGCGCGGTATCGGCGATAGGCCAATAGATCGTGCCCGTAGGAGCGAGGATTACCAGGGGCGATCCCGCCTTCGCGCACGCAACCGCGCACTCGGCGCTAACCGGTTTCTTTAAGCCTTTGGTGAAGGCGCAGGCGGAATCGAGCACGTAGCCTTTTACCGTAACGGATTTGGCCGATTGCTCGGCAGCGAAAACTGCGAGCACCAACACCAGGGGAACGGCGACTTTGATTACATTAAGCAGCTTCATATCGGTTCCTTTCGTTTTCAGTCCTACTCACGAGCGAACTCAACTAGAACGACAGCCGTGCGCTTAACTGAATCTGGCGTCCCGGCGTGGTTGCTTGTGTAATCGTCCCAAACTGCGGCGTGTTCACGAAGCGGTCCGGTGTGCCCAGGTTCGTGTGGTTGAGCGCATTGAAAAACTCTCCACGGAACTGGAATTTGGTGCGCTCAGTAATCGTGAAATCGCGAGCCAAGGCCAAGTCCAGAGTCTGCAGCCCGGGTCCGTACACCGAATTGCGGCCCACGTCCCCGAAGGTGAACGCGGGGGGAGCTACGAACGATGGGTTTGTCGGAGAGTTGTTGAACCAATGTTCGGCCGTCCGGGTGCCAGCCCCAAAGATCGGCACACCGGTCAAATTGGCTCGATCGGGATTCTCTCCCAACGCCGTTCCAGTGTTCGCGGTGTCCCCGAAAACCGAAATGGTGAACGGGAAGCCGGTCTGAACCTGGTAAACGGTAGACAGTTGCCAGTGATTCGTAACCGCGCTTGCCCACTTACGGTTGTTGATCCCCGGAAGGTCGTAAACCGCGCTGAGAGCGAAGCGGTGACGCACGTCGCAAGATGGCCCTTTCTCGGCGGCCAGGTTTTTGTTGTTTTGCGGGATCGCTGATTCAAACATCGGTGAGCGGAAATCTGGAGCATCGCTCAGGTTCTTCGACCAGGTGTAGTTTGCCAGCAGCGTGAATCCGTGCTGGTAGCGCCGTCGGACATTCACATATCCCGCGTCATACCAGCTTTGTGCGGTGTTCTCCAGCAGGTTGACGGTGCTCACCGGAAAGCACATCTGTCCCGACGGGCATCCGGCGGCCGGAGCCACATAGGTGATCCCCGAGGGCAAGGTTGTGTTTGGAACAAACGAGATGATCGGGAAGGGACGGCGAGGTCCGATCGCACCCGGTCCAGGAGGCGCGTTGTTGATCAGGTGCGCGCGCTGCAAGTGAACGCCGTGCGCTCCCAAATAGCCAACCTCCAGCGTCGTCGCCTTGCCCAGGCTCTTCTCGAGCGATGTGCTCCACTGCTCGATGTACTGCGCCTTCGCGTGTGGATCCATGCCGGTGAAGCTGACGGTGGTCTGACCCAGGACCGGTTGCCCGAAGTTCAACTGCGTTGTGTACAGAGACGGCGTCGGGGTGAAATTGTTGGACTGCTGAGTTTCGGGGAAGACATAAGGCACGTTGTGGCGCTGGTTGCACCAGGTGTTCATGTCGACCGGCGTATAGAAGATGCCGAATGCCGAGTGGTACACGATTCCATGGCCCAGTGACTGCGACAGGCCAAAACGCGGCGCGAGGTTGTGGGTATTCGGATACCGCAGTCCCCGCGGGAAACCGTTCTGTCCGCCAACAAACGCCTGGGGCGCAGCGTTGAGGCCATTGGGGAATGTCAGGTTCGTATTGGTGTAGCTGATATCCACCAGCGGATACATGAATTCGTAGCGTAATCCCATCTCGATCGTCGTGGAGCGTGTCACGCGGAAACTGTCCTGCGCAAAGCCTGATGCATACCACTGGCGGAGTTGCATCTGGGGAATGCCTGCCTGGCGCTGCTTTACTGCGGGTAGGCCAAGAAGAAATGACGCGAGCGCTGAGCCAGTGCCGTCATTGGTGCCGTTGTCAGTCGTGAAGCCGTTGGTGAACTGGTAATAGCCGCGGTTCTGGAAGAATCCCCACATCGGCCAAATGTATTTGGTATAGCTCGCCCCAAACTTCAGGCTGTGCCGGCCGCGCTGCCAGCTGAAGGTGTCCCGGCCTTCAATGACGGTATCCCAAGCCTTCATAGGTGTCGCCGAGTAGTTGTCTCCCATCGGCGAATAGCCCTGCACGTTGAAGAACGGCGCGCCGTCCGCGCCGGCGCCGCCGAAGCCGATCCCTTGAATTCCGAGTTGCGAAACGATGTTATTTTTGTTCGCATTCTCTTCAGAACGATTCATAACGAGCCGGGAAATCGTGATCGCAGCCGTGTTCACTCGCGTGGGGCCCAGCACCTTGTTCCAGGAAATGTTGCCTTGCTGCGAAAAGTTGTTATTGAACGATCCGAAGCCTGGAAGCAGGGAACCAACTCCTCCCGGTGGCATTTCTCCCGGCATGAAGCCGGTCTCTGAACTCAGGGAGTAGCGCGCGGCGATGCTGTCACCATTCGCGAGTAACTGATCGACACGAACGGTGCCTTGATTGTTGACGGCAAGTTCGTTACGTGCGTCGATGTAGTTGTTGCAGTCGGCCCCTGCGCCCGGCATGGGAGTGCCCATCATGGCTGCGCCGCATGGCATGGTGCCCATCATCATGCTGGCCGGAGTCGGTCGCGGGACGTACTGAAGCATGAAGTTCTTGGCAGCCTGATTAATACGGCTGGGATCGATCACGTCCATCTGACTGTTGAATTGAAATTCGGTCCGTCCGTTTGCGGGATCGAAGATGTGAACGGGCGAGCCATTCGGGAAGGCCGGAGTCGCGGGACCCGCATGGCTGAAGTCGCCCTGAATTTCGGCGAGCGTTGGCACCGTGTCGATCATGGTGTCGGCCATCGCGTGCCGGAAACCTTCGTAATTCAGAAAAAAGAAGGTCTTGTTCTTGATAATCGGGCCGCCGAACGAGCCGCCGAAATTGTTCTGCACCATGTGGTTGTTGCCCATCGAATTGAACGAAGTTGCATCCATGAACCCGTTGCGCAGAAATTCGTAAACGGTGGCGTGATACTGGTTCGTCCCACTGCGGGTGACAATGTTGATCTGTCCGCCGCCCGCCCCGCCCATTTCAGCCGAGTAGCTGCCGGTATCCACCTTGAATTCGCGCACCGCGTCTGGCGAGGGGCTCAGGTTCTGGGTGTTGAATGTGGGATCAGTGTTCGTCGTTCCATCCAGCAGGAAGTAGTTGCCATTCGGACGGCTTCCGCCCACGCTTACCGCCGAGCGCTGGCCCGGCCGCCAATAAAGAGGATTCATGCTCCCGGTTTGAGCGCCGTGGCTCACGTGTGCGCCTGGCACCGTCAGAACGAGGTCAATGAGCATGCGCCCATTCAGGGGCAGATTCTCAATTGACTTCGGCTCGACAACTTCGCCAACGGCTGCATCATTGGTGTGGATGACCTCGGGCGTGTCGGTGATTTCTACGACTTCTTTGCGGGATTCGACATTGAGGCGAAGGTCGATGGCCGCACGCTGCGCAACTTCAAGCCGGACATTCTGGCGCTGCGAGGCGAAACCCGTGGCGCTGACCGTCAACTCATAGTCGCCGGGTTGCAGCCCGGGAACTTCATAAATACCGACCGCATTAGTCAAGACCTTGCGAATGGCGCCTGTAGCCGTTGAGGCCAAGACCACGGTCGCGCCGGCAACCGCGTGAGATTGAGGATCAGTGACCGTCCCGCTGAGAACCGCGTAATTGCTTTGCGCAGTTGCAGAAACCGCGAACAGGCTGGCCAGAAAAAGAACCGACAGCGTTCGTTTCACAACGCCTCCACACCAGGGAATAGTCAGGGATTGAAGTGATCGCACAGATCGAGCAAGGAAAGCAGAGT
>Ga0070713_100000435_pt1 | contig 26692 bp, 23 predicted proteins | sample LARL82metaG_FD_65465 | JGI IMG/M metagenome (GOLD analysis project Ga0070713, IMG submission 65465) | Corn, switchgrass and miscanthus rhizosphere microbial communities from Kellogg Biological Station, Michigan, USA - LAR L8-2 metaG | ecosystem: Host-associated > Plants > Roots > Rhizosphere ... | reverse complement strand
ATCGAGATCCGCGTCGTCGTAGACAATGAAAGGACTCTTTCCGCCCAGCTCGAGGCTCAGCCTCTTGCCCGAGCCGGCGGTGGCCCGCCGAATCGCGCGACCAACCTCGGTCGAGCCAGTAAACGCGATCTTATCGACGTCCGGATGATCGACGATCAACTTGCCAGTCTCACCGTCACCGGTGAGCACGTTCAAAACTCCTGGCGGCAAACCGACGTCCGCGGCGAGCTCCGCGAACAGTAACGCCGTAAGTGGCGTGAACTCCGCGGGCTTGATCACGATCGTACAGCCGGCGGCGAGCGCCGGTGCCACCTTCCACGCCATCATCAACAGCGGGAAATTCCAGGGAATTATCTGGCCGACGACGCCGATTCCGCGATGGCCGGGAAACTCGCTGTTGAGGAGCTGCGCCCACCCCGCATGGTGGTAGAAGTGCCGAGCAACGAGCGGGATGTCGATATCGCGCGTTTCGCGAATCGACTTGCCATTGTTCATGCTCTCCAGCACGGCGAAGAGGCGTGAATGCTTCTGGACGCCGCGTGCGAGCGCGTAGAGCCACCGTGAGCGCGCGTGCGGCGTCAGAGCCTGCCAGGCTGGAAGTGCCTCACGAGCCGCCGCGACGGCTGCATCGACGTCGGCGGCGGTACCCTCACTCACCCGCGCGAGGGTCGCCCGAGTGGCAGGGTTGATGACATCGAATGTCTCGCCAGGTTCGGTCCAGCTGCCCCCGATGAATTGCCCGAAAACACGCTCGTGCCTGCCTAACCAGGAGAGCGCTTCTTTGTCGCTTTCCGGGGCCGGGCCGTACTCGAGTGACTCGAAGATTTCGACGACGGAAGACATAGGCGTCAGGGCATGGGCATTCGATGACTCGCGGCGTAACGGCCAGTCAGAAAATGCTCGAGCTGTCGTTCGATATCGGTGAGCAGCGCACTGGCTCCGATGCGGAACAGCGCGGGACGCAGCCAGCTATCCCCAAGCTCGTCCTTCATGAGATACATGTACTCGAGCACGTTCTTGGCGCTGCGAATACCCCCGGCGGGCTTGAAGCCAACGGCGTAGCCATTCTGCTCCTGATATTCCCGGATCATCCGGCACATAACGAGAGCAAACGCCAGGGTGGCATTGACGCCTTCTTTTCCCGTCGACGTCTTGATGAAGTCGGCCCCCGCCTGCATTGCGACGATGCTCGCACGGGCAACGTTCGTCAAAGTTGCCAGCTCACCCGTCGCGAGGATCGCCTTCATGTGGGCGTCGCCGCATGCGGCGCGGAAGGCCTTCACCTCGTCGTAAAGCGCCTGCCAGTTGCCTGTGAGCACATGCGCGCGGGTGATGACGATGTCGATCTCCTGAGCGCCGGCCGCGACGCTCGCGCGTATCTCCTGGATCCGCTGCTCAAGGGGGCTGAGACCTGCCGGGAACCCCGCCGAAACGGCCGCAACAGGGATCGAAGTGCCTCGGAGCGCCTCGACGGCCGTCGGCACGAGCGAGTGATAGACACAGACGGCGCCGACCTGAATGCCGAGCTCCGAGGCGCCGAGTGCGCGCTCGATGTCGTCGCGGAGCGGTCGGCGTGCCTTGGCGCAGAGGCGCCGAACATTGCCGGGCGTGTCGTCGCCGGAGAGTGTCGTTAGGTCGATCAGGGTGATGGCCCGCAGCAGCCACGCAGCCTGCCACTCCTTCTTCACCGTCCGTCGTGTGGGGATGGTGGCGGCGCGTCGCTCCACCGCACTGCGATTGATGTGGACGGAGCGGACGGCGTCGAGGTCTAGCGAGATGCCAGGGTTTCGTTCCCCGACGTGTGTTGCTGCGGTAGAAGCGGTTGTGGCCGCCACCAGTATCGGCCGGGGGTCAGGCCGGGCTTCACGCGGAGGTGATGCGGTGCCAATCGATTCGAGATTGCGCTTCGCCGTCATGGGGACGTAATGTAGAGTCCCGACGCCCCCCCGTCAGCATCCGACTGCGCATGTCCCGTCTTCCTCTCGCGGTTGTCGCGCTGGCCATTGCGGCCTGCACCGCTCAGCGATTTTCTCATCCAGCGGTGGTCCCGACATCGTCCGAGCGCATCGCGCTGGGCTTTCCGCGCGACGTACTGTACGTGCTCGATGGACGCGTTCTGCCGCGCGGCGACAGCGCGAGCGTGCCGCCAGCGGTCCGGGATCTCGATCCGAACACGATCGAGCGGATCGAAGTCTTGAAAGGTGCTACGGCGCGGCGCGCTTACGGAGAAGCCGGCTCGAGCGGCGTAGTGGTCATCACGACGAGGCCGGCGCGCTGAGCCGGTGGCGACCTAACGATCGACCATCGCCGGCGAAGCGGCCCGAAGTTGTTCTACGATTGCGGTGAGCCGCGCCCGTTCGGCCTCGAGCTCCCGCACGACGCGATCTCGTTCCTCTTCGGCGCAGCGCTCGCGCGTGACATCCCGATAGATGCTGATCGACATTCGAACAGCACCGCGTCGATCGAGAATCGGGGTCGCCTTGAGCGAAAGCCATCGTTCGGCGCCACCCAGCCGTAGCTGAATTCGAAAGATCCGCTCGGGAATCACCTGGCCTTGCGCCGCGACGGGGCCAGGGAGCTCCGCCTCGGAGAGTGCCGTTCCATTTGCGTCGAAGACGTCGACGCGTGTCAGGAAATCGCCGGCGGGGGCCGCGATCGCACTCGCTGCGGTCTCGTAGCCGCACATCCGAGCGCCAGCGTCGTTGATGAAGATGAGGTGACCGGACGCGTCGTGGGCGGCAATGCCATCGGCCACGTTGTCGAGGATCTTGGCGAGAAGATCCGATCCGGTCCACGCACTGGGGTCACGAACATCAGCGTACGGAGAGTCGCTGGTTCGCGGCGGCAGCGCCGCGCCATTCGTCAGATGCTCGAGCTCCATCTCTTTGTTTGCGTGTGAGTCGGAGGAGGAGCTTGGCCGGTCCATGGCTCGTAGTCAAGAGATCCACATCACGTTTGTTCTCCCATTTTATCCGAACGAGAGTGATGCGTGAGCGCCACGGCGGTCGACCGATTCTGTATGCAAAACAACCTTCCGGCCATCGTTTCGAAATTCAGGTCTTCCCGATTCGTGAGAATTCATTAATGTTCCGCGCGGTTCCGAGGACACTCATGTAACCATCGACAAACGGGGTCAGGGTGGGCACAGCAAAACGCAAACGGCGGGGTTCACAGCCAGGGGTTCGTAACCCCTTTATCCGGAAGGAGGATCTGCTCTCGGAGGTACAGAGTATCGTCGACAAGCGCGACATGTCGCAGGTGCAGGTTGCCGACGAGACAGGTGAAGCGCGCTCTCAGGTTTCCTTGTTGCTCAATGGGAAGTTGCGCGGATTCTCGACCGACCGGCTCGTCCGAATCCTGCTTCGGCTCGGCCGCGATATCGAGATCGTCATTCGTCCCAATCGCAGCGGCAAGAAGGTCGGCACGGTCCGACTGGTCCGCCGCTAGTTCCGGCGGCATTTCCGCACGTGCGTCGCGCGCCGCTCACTCGAGGCACGCGACGCACGTGTGTTCTTCTTGATTCACCCTCACCTGCGCGCCTCGGTGTCGCGTCGTGCTCGACCGTCGCGACGTGAATCGGGCATCGGCGTATCGAGATCTTCCATCATCACGATCGCGCCGCGAATCATGTGATTGGGCCCGAGCAGGGGTGAACAGGTCACGCGGCAGCGGATCGTCTTGCCGCGTCTAGTCGTCGCTTCGAGCTGCAGCTCGGTGAACTGGCGCTGACCGGCGAGACATTCGCGCAGGGGCTGCTTGAGCCGCTCGACGGGAAGGCCCATGCCGACGTTCAGCAAATGGTGGCCGATGACCTCGTCGGAGCGGAGGCCCCACAGATCGTCGGCGTTTTCATTCCAGACGAGCACTTTGAGATCCGCATCGACGACGATGACGCCGCGGCGCAACCTCTTGAGAATATTTTCAAGAAGAGCGTTGTTGTTCAGCTCATCACTGCGCTGGCGCAATTCCTCGTTGATCGTCTGCAACTCCTCGTTGGTTGACTGCAGCTCCTCGTTCGTGGTCTCGAGCTCCTCGTTCGTGGACTGAAGCTCCTCGTACGCCGTTTCCAGCTCCTGATTGGCGTGCTCCAGCTCGCGCTGTAGTCGCTTGGCGCTACTGACATCGGTGAACGCAATACTGGCTCCGAGCAATGCGCCCGCCGCATCCAGCAGCGGCAATACCTGCAGGTCGAGCCATCGCGTCTCGCCGCCCGGCGAGTGCCACTCGACATCGCGAAGCAGAACGGGAAGCCGCTCCGCGCAGGCCTTGTCGATGCACGAGCGAATCTCTACGGGACGGTACGAGATCTTCAGATCCTGAATCGGCCGCCCGAGGTCAGCGTTGGAGAGCACGAACAGCGCGCGCGCCCGCTCATTCAGCAACACCAGCGATCCGTTCACGTCAACGACAAGCTGTGCCACGGGAACGGCATCGAGCGCGGCTTCGCGCCGCCGGATCTGCAGCTCGACGCCATTTCCTCCGTCGTCTGGCGCTCCACTCTGGGCGATAAGCAGCAACCTGTCGCGCAGATTCAGACTAGCGCGCGGCACCTTGACCGAAATGCGGCGCCGAAGATCGACGGGCGCAAAAGTGTTGGCATGCGCGAGCAGCGTCTCGGCACGTCCGAGGAAGAGCACCCCACCGTCGTTCAACGCAAAATGGAATCGCGTGAGAATTCGCGATTGCGTCTCAGCGTTGAAATACATGAGCGTGTTTCGACAAACCAGCAGGTCGACGCGCGAGATGGGCGCGTCGTGAATCAGGTCATGCCGGCCGAAAATGACGTTGCGGCGGAGATCCTTTCGAAATGTGTGAACACCTTCGGCTTGCTCGAAGTACATCTCGAGCAAATTGGGCGGCACACCAGCAATTTCCCGGGCATCGTACGAAGCCTGTCTGGCCCGTGTGAGCGCTTCCTCGTCGATATCCGTCGCGTAGATCTTGACGCGCTCCTTATAGGCGGCGATGCCCATCGCCTCGGCGAGGATCATTGCCAGCGTATACGCCTCTTCGCCGCTCGCGCATCCCGCGCTCCACAACCGAATGGGCGACGGCTCGGCCTTTCGTATGAGCAGATCTGGAATGATGTGCTCGGTCAGGAACTCCCAGGCGACTGTATCGCGGAAGAACGCTGTGACGTTGATGAGAATTGTGTTGAACAGCGTCGCGAATTCCTCGGGATGTACCTCGAGGTAGTCGATGTAATCGGCGTAGTCGCGCATGGCGATCATCTGCATACGCTTATGGATGCGACGCTCGAGACTCGCCGGCTTGTACCCCGTGAAGTCGAAGCCACGACTGCGCTTCAGATAATCGATGAGCGCACCCAGACCTTCGGATGTTGGCGGTCGAGATGACATGTTGCCGGGAAAGTAGCGTCAGCCAAATGCCGATCTTGCAGGAATATGTCGGCAGGCCCGCGCCCCGAGATAGTGTTCGGGAGTGTCAGCGTCAGTGCTCGGAACCGGCGAGCGACGACACATCCAAATCGCGCGTGTATGTCACCGACCGACGCGATTCCATCACAACATCCCGGCGAAAGGCAGAGCGCGGGAACGCGTGCTACACCTGCCTACGTTACTACGTTTGGGATTGCGCAAGAGCAGCCGGCTGCCCTGGGCAGATCTCGGACCATCGAGGCGCGAAGGCTCACATCGTGCACGGTACCTGTGCGGACGTGTGAGGGCGCGCAGTTGAACTCCCGAGGAGAAGCCGATGCCGGTTCGCGAGTTCGTCGACAGCACCGGAGTGGAATGGCGGGCGTGGGAAGTGACGCCGGATGCGATCTATCCACCGACGCGTGGGGAAGATTATCTCGCCGACTGCTATCAGCTCGGCTGGGTCGTGCTCGAGACGAAGCGCGGCGACCGTCGGCTGCGGCTGTGTCCGATTCCACATGATTGGCAGCAACTCACCAACGACGCCCTCGAAGCGCTTCTGACGAGGGCCGAGGTGCTGCCCGCGCGAACGAGTACGGGTCGAAGCTCCATGGCCGATGTCGCGGTCGTTCGTAGCTTCCGCTACCCGAGCGGCGGAGTCTGGACGGCGTCGGTTGCCCCACATCCGACGCGGCCGGGCGCCCAGGTGCTTCGCTTCTCCGGCGGCGGCCGCGTGCTCGACATGGAGGACTGGCCCTCCGATTGGGCCGATCAGCAGGAGGAGCAGCTCATCGCGTTACTGAGGCGTGCCGCACCCGAGCACCTTCTTGCCATCTCCGGTAGTCGTCAGGCGCCGGGCGAGCGACGTCACTGAACGACGTCAGAGTTTGTTCAACGATTTGTGTGATAAAAGGCGTGTACGCACTGGTCGATTGCCAGGGCGACCAGGCCGGCCTTGTCACTCGAGGTCAGGGGACACGCAGCGAGAATACCCCCGAGCGTCGAACGAATGCGGCTGAGGGTTTCTTCCGCACTGAGACCGCGTGCGTGTGCCTCGCGACAGAGCCGGGCCGTGACTTCCGCGATGTCCTCCAGCGCGCGCCCGTTCTCGAGGTAATCGCGAACGGTCGCACTCAGAAGCTGACAGGCATCCCCCGAGAAGGTCGACTCGCGTGGCGAGTCGGCGACTGGAGCCTGGATGGAATCGAATTGGTCGGCCAAAGACGGCGTTCCTCGCTTCTTCGCGATGGGAATCCTTGCGTCGGCACAACGGGCGGCGAAGCGCCAGGCTTCGTCGCCAGATTCGTTCCAGCAGGCTCGTTCGTAAGCAGGTGACAGGCACTGGCGGATTGGTGATCGCAGTCGGAGCATCGCCGCGAACAGCTTATTGGCTCTTCGATGCGACGAGCCTTGCGATCCGCTTCTCGAAGTTGCCGCGCGACCTGCATTCGATTGTGTTCGTGCCGCTGCCTGGCGCGACGGCAGTCGCGGTCAGGACCGTGCGCACGATGCTCCGACCGACGACGCTGGTGTCGATGAGGCTGCCGAAGCGCATCGTGATCTCGTAATTCGAGGCGATGTCGCCCGTCAACGTGGAACCGCACTCGAGCCAACGAGACATCCGCTCGCCGGCGAAGGTGGCGTGGGCATGGAAGTACTGCGTAGCGACGATGCGAGCAACAGGGTCCGCACCCTGAAGCGGCACTCCGAACCCGGCATACGTCTGCAGCAGCCCTCCCCAGGCGCTCTTCGTCGGCACGACCAGTGTATCTGACGACATGTAACCATCACGAGTGAGCAGGAGATCGTAGCGTCCAGCTGGCGCATCGAGAATGACGTGCGACTGCTGATAGGATCCCTCCTCGATCGTGGAACCGGCCGAAGCACAGGCGGTTGAGATGACTGCAAGGATGAGTATGGCCCGGAGGCAAAGACGATTCATGATGGACTGCCTGTTTTAGAGAACACTAGACAAGCTACATGCGGCGCCCGAACTTGGCCGACGCGCGAAGGAAGTGCAACGAGCGTCGCTGCCTCTTCGCAAGTCAGCCGTCGATAGCTTAAGAAGATGTCCGAACATTTTCGCCGCCTCGAGCGGATGTACGCGTCCGCCCCAATCAACGAATTCTTCGCGCCGCGTTTACATATCCCGGAGGCGGGCATATCCGAGCTGCGGATGATGGTACGCCGCGATTTTCACCACGCGGCCCATGCAGCGCACGGAGCGGTGTACTTCAAGGCGCTCGACGACGCGACGTTCTTCGCCGCGAACTCGGTCGTGCAGGACGTGTTCGTGTTGACCGTTTCCTTCAACCTCTATCTCACGCGGCCGGTGAGCGAAGGCGAAATCGTGGCGCGTGGCCGGGTCGTGTCACGCTCGAAACGGCTCTATCTCGCCGAAGGAGTGCTGGAGGACGACCGCGGACGTGAGATCGCGCGCGGAAGTGGCGCGTTCATGCCGAGCACCATCGCGCTCGCCGAGAAGATCGGGTATCGCTGACGCGTTATGCGTCGTCAGGCACGACGATCGGCTCTTGCAGACGGAATCGGTCAGCGGGGTTGGGCCGCCTGCCCCGGCGCGGGGGTGGTCTCCCGAATGCGGGCTTCGCTCGCCGGCTCGAAGTTGTCGCCGCGCCGCACGAGTTGATACGCGCGCTCGAAGCGCAGCGACTCGCTCGCACCGGACGTCGGCGTGTCGAACTTCTGAACGGCGAGATAGACCTCCACCGAGTCACCGCCGCGGGCGAGCACATCGGAGAAGCGAACGATGTATCCGGGGCCACGGGCCGTACAATGCGGTGTTTTCCGTGACGTCGTGATCGGCGGCTCGCAGACTCCCTGAACGATGCCGCGGTCGCGGAGGCCCTCCTGCACGGGACCGGAGAGCTTTCCTTCGGGATCCATGCCGCCGATGCGCGCCAACTTCCGTCTGTCGAGGAGTAAAGTCAGCGCGGGGTCACCAAGATCGAACGCCGCACCGAGTGCCGCCTTGTACACGGAGACGCGTGTCTCCGCGGCCATCGACGCGACGCGTAGACCATGACCGCGCAGGAAATGGTCGTCCTCGCCGGGCGCGCATGCGCCGAGCAGGAGTGCGACGAGCGTCGCCGTCGAAAGGAGTCGCGCAGGAATCGAAGTCATCATGGTGAGCGCTCATGTAGAGAACGCTCACCATAATGACGCGGATTCATACTCCGCCGTCAAACCCCCGGAGCAGGCGCGGAAGGCGATCCGCGGTGCTCCATGCAAATGGAGCGGTGTCAGGGCGTGTTGCGCACCGCGGCAACGATGACCGTTCCCGTCTCCCGGCGTAGCGCCAGGTTCACTGGCGAGCTCGCGGCGCGTCGATAGGCAACTTCCTGGTCGCGGCGACGACGATCCGACTCTCGCGCGTCGAGCGTGCCACGGGCAGGATACAGACCGCCGGCCTGGCCGGTCGTCGGGACGGCATCACTGACGACGTCGAGCTGAACGTCATCGAGCCACGCCTGGCCCGAGCCGCCGAGCATGAAGCCGTAGGTGAACCCGATGGCGTCGCCGGGGACGTCGAGCACGATCTCCTGCCTCGTCCAGTCGGTCGTCAACATCATCGGACGATTCTGCATGTAGTCCGAGGTCTGCACGATGCCTTCGCCGTCGACGCGCATGAAGAGCACCGCGGTTCCTTCGTTGACGCCGATGGTCTTGAGATAGCCGGAGAGCCGGATCCGTTTGCCTCGATAGCCATCGGCGCGAATGCTCTGGGCGAGCATCGCCGATCCGCGCGGGGAGTCGACATTCGACTTGATGGTCGCGCCGGCGAAGCCCTGGCCGCCATCACGACGGGCGACGTCGCTGCTGACCGTGTACTCACCGCTCGCGTCGGTGATGGCCTGCCAACCCGCTGGCACCTGGGCCTGGGCGATGAGCGGCGTGCAGACGAGCGCTGCGGCCGCCAGAGAGAGACGGCGAATCTGTAGCATGTGTGAAACTCCGCTGAGTGTCCTGCGCGATTAGACGCCCCGGTTTCAGCGATGGTTTCAGTTTCACGTGTGTGGATTTTGTGAACAGCGTCACGATTCTATTCATGCCTAACGAAGCACACGTCGCACGGCAACCCGCACGTCCTCGTGCATCGGCCGCTCGTCACCATCGGGGCGCGCCTCGCACCCGTCCCGGAAGCGGTCGTCGGCATCCCAGGAGCGAACACTCACAAACGGCGCGACAAAAAGCCCGCCGGAGCAACCCGGCGGGCGTTCTGTCCTCTTTCACGATCGTCGACGAATCAGCGATCGTTAGGCGCCCCCGCGTGCCGGCCGGTCTGACCTCCATCGCGGCCTGCGCGGCGCTCTTCCTGGCGCTGCGCGGCGTGCTGCTTCCAGTCGGCCACGTTCGCGTCAAACTGCCGCTGCTGCTCGGGCGTGAGGATCGACCGCATCGCCGCGAACTGGCGCTCGCGCGCCTGCTCCATCTGGGGCCGCAGGGCCTTCATCTGCGCCCGCGCCGCGGCCGTGTCGCCACGCTGCCGGGCCGCGCGAGCGTCTTCCATCGCCTTTCGGAACTGCTCGTTGGGCTTCTCGCTCTTCCGCAGATCCTTCAGCTTCGCCTTCTGCTCGGCCGTCAGGTTGATGTTCTTGAAGAGCTCACCACCGGGCCCACCCCGGCGGCGCCATTGACCCTGTTCCTGGCGCTGACGCGGCGGCTGTTGCGTCGCCTGCGCCGAAGCGACGCCGACGGCACCGAGAGAGAGAGCCAGGCCCATCGCCGTGGCAATCATCGTTCTACGCATGCTGGTACATCTCCGTGTTGTGGACTACGACGCGTCGCGCGGCTGTGCGCGGGCGTCAATTGATTTCGGAGTGTGATACCAGTTCGGGCTCCTCAAGGGTTCGCCTGCACCCCGGCCATGTCACGAATGGCACGTAGGCGTTACGAGTGGCGCTACCAGATGCGTGGAACCAATTCGGCGGACCGCGTCATTGTATCGCCGGGCTTGCAGCCAAACGCTGCAGCGAACTCGGGCATGTTCGAAAGGGGCGCGTTTACGCGCCATTGCTCCGGCGAATGGGGATCGACGGTCACCCGTGTGCGCAGGTAGGCGGGGCGGTTGTGCTGGCGGTAGCTCTGCGCAAACGCGATGAAAAAGCGCTGTTCTGGCGTATAGCCCTCGATGCGGCCAGGACGGCCATTGCGCTCGAGGGCGCGCTGGAGCGCGTCGTAGCCCGTGAGGAGCCCCCCGTAGTCGGCGATGTTCTCGCCTAACGTGAGCCGCCCATTCACGTGGAACGTGTCGACCTGGATGTGTCCATTGTATTGCTGCACGACGAGCGCGGCCTGCTCCGAGAAGTGGACGGAGTCCGCGGGGAGCCACCAGTCGCGCAGATTCCCGCCCGCGTCGTAATGACGGCCTTCGTCGTCGAATCCATGTGTCAGCTCGTGGCCCGCCCAGCTGCCACCTAACGAGCCGTAATTCGCGGCGTCGTCCGCGCCGGGATCGAAGGTCTGTGGTACGAGCGCGCCGGCAGGAAATACCATCTCGTTCACGGTTGCATCGTAGTAGGCATTCACCGTCGGCACCGTCATCGACCATTCGCTCTTGTCGACGGGCTGGCCAGGACGATTCACGACGCGCCGCCACTCGAACGCGCTCGCGCGTTGCACGTTGAGCGCGAACGCACCCTCTCCAACGACCAAACGCGAGTAGTCCCGCCAACGCTCGGGATATCCGACCTTCTCACCCATCTTGGCGAGTTTGTCCAGCGCCTGCGCGCGGGTCGAATCCGACATCCACGTCAGCCGCAGCAGGCGATCGTGGAAGGCGGCGCGAATGTCGTCGATTACCGCCCTGGCTCGCGCGCGAGCCTCGGGCGGGAAGGTGCGTGTCACGTAGGCCTGGCCCAAGGCTTCCCCGATCATCTGATCGGTCTCGCGCGCGCACCGCTTCCAGCGCGGCAGGAGCTCCTTCGCTCCAGTGAAGCGCGAGCCGAAAGCAAAATCCTCATTCACGAAGGGCGTGCTGAGCCAGGGAGACACTGCCGCGAGTGCGTGAAATCGGAGGTAAGCGCGCCAGTCGCCGATCGGTGTCGACGCAAGCAGCTCGTTCGCGCGCTTGAAGAAGTCCGGATTCGCGACGTTGACTTTCGTGATCGCGGCGGTAAGCCCAATCGACCGGAAATAGGCCGGCCAGTCGACGTTAGGCGCGAACGCCGCGAGCTGTGCCATCGTCATCGGGTGATCCGTCGCCGCCGGATCGCGCAGATCGACGCGTCGCGTTGATGCTTTCGCGAGCTCCGTCTCGAGTGCCATCGCGCGATTGGCCGCGCTCGCTGCCGAAGCGGCATCGTCACCCGCCAGCGTCAGGATCTTCGTGATGTGCTCGACATATGCCGCACGCAATGAATCCGCGGCTGGGCCTTCGTCCGTGTAATAGTCGCGGTCGGGCATGCCAAGGCCAGACTGAACCAGCCACACGATGTAGTGCGCCGCGTCGTGGGCATCAGCCGACGGTCCGTAGCCGAACAGCGCGTTCGCGCCATTCATCTGAAGCTCGGCAAGTGCACCCAGCAGCTGCGCACGCGAGCTGATGGCGTCGATGCGATTCAGCAGAGGACGCAGTGTCGTCACGCCCTTCGCTTCCGCGCCGGTCGAATCCATGCAGGAAGCGTAGAAAGTCCCCAGCTTGCGCTGCGTGCTATTCGTCGACGACAAGCGCTTCGCCATCGCGTCCTCGAGAACGGCACGAACAACGAGCTCGTTCCGGTCTGCCATGTCGCGGCTGACGCCGGAGTAAGGATAGGCGGCGGGAATCGTGTCACGCGCGAGCCAGGCACCGTTCGCGAATTGAAAGAAGTCGCCACATGCCTTGGCCGTCGTGTCGATCATCGAGACATCCACGACACGCAGAGGCGCGAGCTGCTGATCGAGACGCGCTACGACCTGCCGGCGCTGTGCCGAAAGGGGCTTCGGAGCAGCTGCGACCATGACGAGCAGGCAGACCGTGCGCGCACCACAATTCAAACTATGGAAACCGTGCCCTGACATTCGTCGAGCTCTCACGTGATTGTGCTTGCCGAACGTAGGACTGTGCAGCGCGCTGGTCAACGCGAAACCGGGGCGTGGCGTGCGGCCTGCAATGATGATCGCCCGGCAGATCATCGCGATGAGGTTTTGAATGCGTAAGACATTGAAAATCAGCTTCATGTATCGCGGGCTCACCTTCTTCGTGGCATCGACTTTCGCGGCGGCGACCGCCACCGCGCAGAGGGCCGGAACCACGAAACGTGACTCGGTGGGTGACGCCGCGGCGGCATTCCTGAATCAGGGCCGACCCAACGAAGCGCGTATCGCGCTCCTGCGCGCCCTGCGAGCCAGCCGGTCGCCCGAAGACATAGCTGTCTATCGCCTCGAGATCGCCGATACGTTCCTGTATGACGGCAAGTACGGCGAGGCAGCCCGCGCCTACAATGAAGTACTCGCGCATGAAGACTCTACCCCGGTGGACAGCCTCATTCGTTGGGCACACCACGGACTTGCCCTCGTGGACGCATTCAATGGCCGTGCGGACCGCGCGGCAAGCCATTACGCGGACGCGCTTCGTGGCCATTCCACGCTTGCCGATACGATCGAGATGCTCGTGCTCACCCTGCAGCACGATTCCGCACTGAAGGCGATGGATCGGTTCGTCGCCTCGCGTCAGGCGGGGAGCGGGTCGCAGTTCGTCCAGGGCTACCGCGGTCTCAGCTGGATGAGCGCGGGCCACTGCACCGAGGCCCTCCCGGAGATTGCCAAAGCACCGCAGCAGAACCGTCCACTGCTCATTGCCATCCGAGGTCGATGCGCCGGCAAGCATGGCCAACGGGTCGACGCGCTCGCGATGCGTGATTCCGTGCTCAAGGGAAGCGTCGCCGATCCTTTTGCGTGGACGGTCCTCATAGCCCGCGACGTTGCTCGAAAGATCGAGTAGCGACGGCTTGGTAGCACTGCGCCCTGCGTGAGCGGCAACTACCTTGTCGCCATGACGATCTCAATCAATGCCATCAGCCACGTGGGGCTTGTCGCGTCATTGGCGGTCGGTTCACTCGCCGCAGCCCAGGCGGCGCCGTCTGTCCTCTCGGCGGACGAGCGCGTCATAGTGCGCAGCGTGGACGCCGAGAACACGCGAGCACTCGCCCTTCTTCAGCGCATTGTGGACATCAACAGTGGCACGATGAACTTCGCTGGGGTCCGTCGTGTCGGTGACGTCCTTCGCACGGAGCTCGACTCGCTCGGCTTCACGACCCGATGGGTGGACGGCGCGCCTTTTCATCGCGCGGGCCACCTCGTAGCGGAGCACCCCGGCCCCGGTCCAAAGCTCGTGCTCATCGGCCATCTCGATACGGTGTTCGAGCCGAGCAGTTCGTTCCAGCGCTTCGAGCGTCTCGACGATTCGACGGCCCGCGGGCCGGGCGTGATCGACATGAAAGGCGGCGACGTCATCATCATTGCCGCGTTGCGAGCGTTGAAGGCGGCGGGCGCTCTGCCGCGTCTCAACGTTACAGTGGTCTACGACGGCGACGAGGAGGACGCCGGAATGCCGCTCACCGAGGCGCGCCGCGCGCTCATCGAGGCCGCGCGCGGCGCGACGGCAGCGATTGGCTTCGAGGATGGGCCGGGCGATCCACACCTCGCGGTCATCTCGCGCCGCGGTGACGAGTCGTGGACGCTCAGAACGACGGGCACGCCGGCTCACTCGTCCCAGATCTTTCAGAAGGAAGTCGGCGCCGGGGCAGTGTACGAAGCGACGCGCGTACTCAGCGAATTCTACAAGCAGCTCTCGGGCGAGCGATATCTGACCTTCAATCCGGGACTCGCGTTAGGCGGCACGTCGGTGAAGCTCGACAGTATGGCGGTGTCGGGAAGCGCCGAGGGCAAGTCGAACGTCGTCGCCGAACATATGACCGTCGTCGGTGATCTGCGGACGATCTCTCCGGAGCAGCTCGCGCGGGCGAAGCAGACCATGCAGGTGATCGTCGCGGCGCATCTCCCGAACACGACGGGCGAGCTGACCTTCGATCCTGGATATCCGCCGATGGCGCCAACGGCGGGGAACCGGCGCCTGCTCACGGCCTACGATCGAATCAGCCGCGAGCTCGGCCTCTGGCCAGTGACAGCGGTCGACCCGTCGAAAGCGGGAGCCGCCGACGTTTCGTTTGTGGCCGACATCGTTCCGATGAAGATCGACGGGGTTGGTTTGTCCGGGCGGGACGATCACACCGCGAAAGAGACAGCCGACCTGCGCATGCTGCCTGTGCAGACGAAACGCGCCGCGCTGCTGCTCTACCGCCTCTCCACGAAGCCTCAGGAGACGAGCGACTGAATAGCCGGTCATCCTGAGCGAAGCTTGGCTCCTCAGGATAACATCGGGGGTTTTGCCCGAGCATGCTCCGCGCGACACGTCGAGCGAGGTAGTTCGTCTTTTGAGTGGCAACGCAGGCTTCGATGACGCCGCGTTCCCCTCGTGATGACAGTCACGATGCGATCTCGGTCGTTCCCGTTTGCACACCTGGATGCCGTATCTCTCGTTCGACAGCGAGTACTGCGAACTACGCTTCGGCGCCAACTTGCTTGGCGGTCGTGGTGAAGGAAGCGTGCTGCTCTCGGTGCTGGCGGCACTCCCACCGACTGCGCTCATTCTCGTGAGTGGTGACGGCCGAACGACAATTCGGCGGCTTCCATCACGCTTTCCCATCCGTGTCGACGGAGAGATTCTCGGCTCGGCGTCGATGGAACTGCTCGACAACTCGCACCTCGAAGTCGGCGAGCATCGGCTGATCTTCAATCTCACGGTAGACACGCCGGCCGCGAACGGAGCCCACGAGGTCACGAGTAGTAGCTCGCCTACGGCCGGAGGCGGTGGGCGGTCGAGCGCGGAGCGTCCGATCCCCGATATTGACGCTAACGACATGTCGCCGTGGCTGCTGCGCGAGATGCGCACTGGGCGCCTGGTCGGCGTGCCGCGCGCGGGCATGCTTATCGGCCGCAGCGAGGATTGTCATCTCGTGGTGCCGGGCCGTGGCGTATCACGACGTCACGCGCTGCTCGAGCCGTACGCCTCAGCTTTTGCGATCTCGGATCTCAGCGCGAACGGCACCCTCGTGAACGGCGTCAAGAACCGCGAGCACCAACCGCTGGCGAGCGGTGACATCATACGGATCGGCCTCGAGGATTATCGCATCGAGAACGGCAGTGCCACGAAGGAGCCTGCCTCCGAGAGCCAGCGACCGACTGAGTTCGTGCCGACAGTCGCCGCGCCGATCGACAACGAGCGGCCAGAGCCGCTGGCGTCGCTCGAGGTAACGCGTGGTGCCCTCCGGGGGACCCATTACTCGATCGAGCGCCCCATCTGCGCAATCGGCAGCTCTCGGGCGAACGATCTGCGACTGAACGACACCAGCGTCGCTCCGCATCACGCGACGCTCCTGTTGAAGGGCGATACCTGGTACGTGACGGATCTCCGATCGCGTCACGGGACGTTCGTGAACGGATATCGCGTGGCGAGTGAACGAGCGCTCGCTCCTGGCTGCTCGCTGAGCTGCGGCCACGTTACGCTGGTGTTCCGCGCCCGGAGGAGCATGCCGATCCCCGAGCCGGAGCAGGCCGAGGGCTGGGTCACGCGATTCTTCAAATTCCTGAGAGCCTCGTAGGGTGGTCGGTGGTCGGTGATCGGTAGATAACGGCTGCTGTCATTGCGGTGACACTCGGATCTGCTTGTGCGCTAGCGCGCGGAGGCAGATCCTTCTTATTTGGAGCCGCTCACGAATCACCGACCACCGCCCACCGATCACCACGATGTCCATCACATTCAAGCTGAACGGAAAGTCGGCGACAGTCGACGCACCGCCGGAGATGCCGCTACTCTGGGTGCTCCGCGACGTTCTCGATCTCAAAGGCACGAAGTTCGGCTGCGGCATGGCGCAGTGTGGAGCGTGCACCGTGCATGTGAAAGGTGTGGCAACGCGCTCCTGTGTCACGCCGCTTGCCGCGGTGAAGGGCGCCGAGGTCACCACGATCGAGGGGCTCTCGCCGGACGGAACACATCCGCTGCAACGAGCCTGGGAGGACGTCGACGTTCCACAGTGCGGCTATTGTCAGGCCGGACAATTGATGTCGGCGGCGGCTCTTCTGAAGAGAACACCCAATCCGACTGACGCCGACATCGACGCGGCGATGAATGGAAATCTCTGCCGCTGCGGTACGTACCTACGGATTCGGGAAGCCATCCACCGAGCCGCCTCGTTGCCGCCGAACCCCGCGACGCAGGCGGGGCGCGCGCGCGCCGGCTCGAGCAAGCGATAGGAGGCGGCGATGAAGACCAACCTAACGAGTGAGCCCGTCAATCGTCGCCAATTCCTGCGCGCGACGGCCATAGTCGGCGGCGGTGTGTTCCTGGCCAGCTACCTCGAGCCAGTGAGTGGCGCGGCGGCACTTGCCGAACGTGCCGGTAATCCAGGCGGCGCGACTGACTTCGTTGTCAATGCATGGATACGTATCTCGCCGAGCGGTGTCGTGACAATCGCGGCGCAGAATCCGGAAATCGGCCAGGGCATCAAGACCATGTTGCCGATGCTCATTGCCGACGAGCTGGACGTGGATTGGACTGATGTGCGCATCGAGCAGGCACCGCTGGACACGACGAAGTACAAGAATCAGTGGGCTGGTGGAAGCACAGCGACTCCCAATCACTACCTGCCGATGCGTCGTGTAGGCGCCGCCGCACGCGCGATGCTCGTTTCGGCCGCGGCACAGAGCTGGGGAGTACCCGAATCCGAGTGCGAGACGCGCTCCGGCGTGGTCTATCATCGCGCCAGCAACCGTAGCGCGAAGTACGGTGAGCTCGGTGAGAAAGCCTCGTCGATTCCAGCACCCGATTTGGAAAAGGTGCCGCTCAAGGATCCGAAGCAATTCCGGATCATTGGCACGCCGGTACGGGGCGTGGACACTCGCGCGATCGTCACCGGTACGCCGATGTACGGCATCGACGTCGTCGTGCCAGGCATGCAGTACGCTGTGTTCGAGAAGTGCCCCGTGTTCGGGGGCAAGGTGGTGAGCGCGAATCTGGATGACATCAAGAAGGAGCCAGGTATCAGACAAGCGTTCGTCGTCGAAGGAGGCAGCCAGCTGGCCGGGTTGCTGGGCGGCGTCGCAATCATCGCCGACAGCTGGTGGTTCGCAAAGAATGCCCGGACGAAGCTCAAGGTCACCTGGAACGAGGGCACGACTGCGGAGCAATCGACCGCTGCGTTTGCCGCAAAGGCGGCGGAGCTCTCGAAGCAGGCGCCACATCGGACGCTGAGGAAGGACGGCGACGTCGAGGCGGCGTTCGCGTCCTCGGGAGCCAAAGTGCTGCGGGCGGAATACTTCTATCCGTTCATCTCGCATGCGCCGATGGAGCCGCAGAATTGCACGGCGTCATACCGTGACGGCAAGCTCGAAATCTGGGCACCGAGCCAGACGCCGGCTTCCGGCCGACAGCTGGTCGCGCGCACGTTAGGCATCAAGGAAGAAGACATCACGATCCATCTCACGCGAACGGGAGGCGGCTTCGGTCGTCGCCTGAACAACGACTACATGGTCGAAGCGGCCTGGATTGCCAAGGAAGCAGGCGTTCCGGTGAAGCTGCTGTGGACGCGTGAAGACGATATGCGCCACGATTTCTATCGTCCGGCCGGGTTCCACTACTTCACGGGCGCCGTCGATCCTTCGGGATCGCTGATCGCGTTGCACGATCATTTCATCTCCTTCGGCGAGGGCGATCGCTTTGCGCCCAGCGCTGGCATCAGCGCGAACGAGTTTCCGGCGCGCTTTATTCAGAACTGTGTGATCGACGTCTCGGTGATGCCGTTAGGCGTGCCGACCGGTGCACTGCGCGCGCCGCAAAGCAACGGCCTTGCGTTCGCGTTCCAATCATTCCTCGATGAGCTGGCACACGCCGCCGGCCGCGATCAGGTGCAGTTCCGTCTCGATCTACTCGCGAATGCACCCCTGCCAGAACCAGCACCGGCGGCAGGACAGCCCGCGCCGCCGCCTGGATTCAGCTTCGACCCGCAGCGGATGCACGGTGTGCTGCAACTCGTCGCGGACAAATCACGGTGGGGCGTGGAAAAACTCCCCCGGGGCACCGGCCGCGGCGTCGCCTTCTACTTCAGTCATCGCGGCTATTTCGCTGAAGTCGTGCAGGCGACGGTGAGCAAAGCGGGCGCCGTGAAGGTGGACAAGGTCTGGGTCGCCGGTGACGTCGGCACCCAGATCATCAATCCGCTCAACGCAGAGAATCAGGTGCAGGGCGCAGTGCTCGACGGACTCGCGGAAGCGCTCGGTCAGGAGATTACGATCGATAGAGGTCGGACCGTCCAGAGCAATTTCCACGACTTCAAGTTGCTGCGTCTCACTCAGGCGGCGCCTGTCGAGGTCTATTTCAAGACCTCGAACAACCCGCCGACTGGACTCGGGGAGCCGGCACTGCCACCCGCTCCGCCAGCGCTTTGCAACGCCATCTTCGCCGCGACGGGAAGGCGCATTCGCTCCCTTCCGATATCGAAGACGGATTTGAGATGGAGCTGAATGGGGTAGAGGGTAGGCGGGTAATGGCGAGAGGAGCGGGAGCGCGCGCGATCGAGCGCGCGCGACTCCAAATAAATCGCGAGCGCAGCGAGAGGGTCATGAGAGGCATTCGTCTACTCTGCACGGCATTCCTCGCGACAATCCCAGTCGCGACGTACGGGCAGGTCACGTCGCAGGGCGGGACGATGGCGCCCAACAACGATCTGCCGAACCCGTACCGCACTATCGAGGGCTGGGCGCAACTGGGCCGACCATGGGGATCGACGAGCGCCGTCGACATCGACCCGGACGGCCATAGCGTCTGGGTCGCCGAGCGGTGCGGTGCGAATAGTTGTGCGGGCTCGAACCTCCCGGCGGTTTATAAGTTCGATAAGAACGGCGCACTGGTGACGTCCTTCGGAGCGGGAATGTTCGTCGCGCCGCACGGCATTTTCGTCGATCGCGCCGGGAACGTCTGGGTGACCGATTGCGCGTGCACCGGCCGCGGAGGCCGGCTTTCGACCGACAGCGCCGCACGACCGGCGAACGGGCATCAGGTGTTCGAGTTCAGTCCTTCCGGCAAGCTGCTCATGACCCTTGGCAAAGCGGGCGGCGGCACGGGAGCTGATTACTTCTGGCAGCCTAACGACGTGCTCGTCGCCCCCAGCGGCGAGATTTTCGTCGCCGAGGGGCACTCGTCCGCACCGGGGTCGACGGCGCGCGTGCTGAAGTTCTCGAAAGACGGAAAGCTGATCAAAAGCTGGGGGACGTTCGGCCACGGCCCCGACGATCTCGATCAGCCCCATGCACTCGCCATGGATTCGCGCGGCCGGCTGTTCGTCGGCGACCGCGGCAACAACCGCATAAAGATCTTCGATCAGGATGGGAAGCTGCTCGACACCTGGTATCAATTCAGCCGGCCGAGCGGCATCTACATCGACGCGAGTGACAGGATCTATGTCGCCGACTCGGAATCCGGCTCGGTAGCAAAAGACCGCACGGGCTGGAAGCGCGGTATCCGCATCGGCAGCGCGCGCGACGGCTCGGTGACGGCTTTCATCCCTGATCCGGCCGAGAGCCCGCCATCGACTAGCGCGGCGGAAGGAGTGGCTGCGGACGCAGGTGGAGTGATCTATGGCGCCGAAGTGGGGCCGCGGGCGTTGAAGCGATACGTCAAGCAGTGAACCGGAGAGCGCAATGAACAGCGATCGTCGATTCTCCCGTCGTGGATTCGTCGGTGGCGTCGCCACCGCGTTAGGCTATCTCACGCTCGAGCCTCGCTCTCGACTCTGGGCGCGGAATGTCCCCGACGTCGCGCCGAGAATCGGCGGGCCCGCCGACGAGTACGACGGCCTGGCAAAGCTCGCCAACAACGAGAACCCGTACGGTCCGTCCGATGCCGTCATGAAGGCGATGACACAATCCTTCAAGTACGCGAATCGCTACGGATACCCGGATAGCGTCACCGAGGCGATTGCGAAGTATCATGGCGTGAAGGAAGAGAATGTCTTCATCGCGGCCGGCTCGGGTGAGATTCTCGACGTCGCCTGCAACACGTATCTGCGCGGCGGGCGAAAGATCCTCAGCTCCGAACCGTCGTACGATGTGATCTTCCAGCACGTCACCGCTTATAAGGCGGATACGATCAAAGTGCCTGCACTGCCCGATTTCCGTCAGGACATTCCGGGTTTGATCAAGGCCGCGCGCGCCTATAGCCGAGACATCGGCTTCATCTACGTGTGCAGCCCAAACAACCCGACGGGTCGGATCGTGACGCAGCAGGAAATCAAGCAGCTTCTCGATGGCATTCCCCAGGACATGCCGGTGCTCATCGACGAAGCGTACTTCCACTTCGTCGAGGACCCGGACTACGCGACGTCTATCCCCCACGCCTTCGAGGATCGCCCGGTAATCGTGACCAGGACCTTCTCGAAGATCGCGGCGCTCGCTGGCATGCGACTGGGCTACGCCATCGCGCCGAAGGAAATGATCCGCGACATGCGGCCTTATGCCACCGGTACGATCAACGCGATCGTGAAGTACGGTGGTATCGCCGCGCTGAACGACGCCGACACGCAAGCCAGGGTCAAGCGTGTGACGCTCGAGCTCCGGAAGAAGACCACCGCGGAGCTCACCAATCTCGGTTACACGGTAGTGCCGTCCGAGGCGAACTTCTTTTTCGTGCACCTGCGGCGTCCGGTGCCTCCTGTGATCGACGAGTTCAAGAAGAAAGGTGTTCTGGTCGGCCGACCCTTCCCGCCGTTCATGGAGCACCTCCGCGTCTCGGTCGGCACCGCCGAGGAGATGAGCAGATTCTTGACGGCGTTCAAGGACGTCATATCGCAGGCAAGCACGGCTTCCAAGATCGGGTGAGGGCCGTCGGGCGATGTCATCCTGAGCGACGCGAAGGATGACATCGAGGCTAATGCTTCGTCTGCCCCGCCCCGTCGCCCCCTTTTGGCAGCGTCAAAGCGACCAGCGCTGTGTGCTCGCCAGCTCCCGTCGCGAAGACGATGTACTGCCGGCCCTGGTGCATGAACGTCATCGGCACGGCCGTCGTCTTCGCCGGAATCTGTACTTCGCCCACCTGCTTCCCGCTTGCCTTGTCGACAGCGTACAGATGATACGGTGGACGCGGGGGGCCGCCACTCCGTCCCGTTCCATAGATCACGAGCGTCTTCGTCGCGATGATCTGCGCCTGCCCGCGGCCGGGCTGCGGCGGTAGACTGACACCCACGAATAGCGGATCGTTCGTCGTCACCGGCGTCGAGATCCCGTTAGGCACCCACCAGATCTTGTCGCCGCTGTTCATGTCGTACGCGGTGACACCGCCGAATTGCTTCGGTTTGAGAATCGAAACGCCGCCGATGGTCGTGCCATTCGCGCGCGCCTCGAAGCCAAGGCCCGGAGATGCGCCAGCCTGTGACACGTACCCCGGAGGCGCCGGCAAGGCGCCTAACAAGCCACAGCTGTTGTGCGGCGAGCTGTATCGGAACTCCGAGCATGGGTCCTTCTGCACCTGAATCGTGCTCAGGCCGCTCTGGCCGCCGACATAGATTCGGCCCGTCTCGGGATCGGCCGCGGTGCCGCCGTCGATATTCACGCCGCCCGATGCCCCTGGCGCGTACCACGCGCAACGGAAGCCGCTCGCGCCCGATCCGTCGGCCAGCGCCGCGGGAATGAAATACGGACCCATACGGCACCGCTTCGCCAGCTTCATCGCCGAATCCCTGATTGCGGGCGTGTAGTCGATGACATCCGATTCGACGAGTCCCTGCTGCGAGTAGGGTGCGGGGCGCGACGGAATCGGCTGGGTCGGCGATGTCTGCTCACCGGGAACTTCACTCTGCAGCACCGGCGTCTCGACGATTGGCCAGATGGGTTCACCCGTGACGCGGTCGAGGGTGTAGACGAAACCCTGCTTGGTGGTGGCGGCGAGAATTTTCCGTGGCTGTCCGTTGACGGTGACGTCGAGAAGATTTGGCGCCATCGGGACATCGTAATCCCAGATGTCGTGGTGCACAAACTGATAATGCCAGCGACGCTTCCCGGTCTTCACGTCGATCGCGACGACGCTCGAGCTGTAGAGATTGTTCCCTGGACGATGGCCGCCGTACTCGTCGATGAGCGGCATGCCGACGGGAATGTAGACGAGTCCGAGCTCGGGATCGGCGGAATAGGTCGCCCAGGCGTCGTTCTTTCCGACGCCGTCATTGCCAATCTTCGATCCCGCCTTCCAGCTGTCCGCGCCATACTCACCCGGTTGCGGAATCAGGTCGAATTTCCAGAGCTGCTTCCCCGTGTGCACGTCGAATCCACGGATGAAGCCGGGAATATTGTGCTTGTGGAGTGGGAAGTAGCCGTGAATCGAGGAATTGCCGACGACGATGACGTCACCGACGACAATGGCTGGCGAGCTGTTCGCGATCTCACCATTCGCGGGATCGATTCCCATGGTGCCATCGGCACCGATTTTCTTCACCGGATCCCACTTTTCACCGGGACGCGCCTTACGGGCGGGCGCCGCCTCACTGATGATGAGTGGACCTGAATCATCCACCGCGAGCGGCACCAGCGGATAGCCCAGGCCCTCCATCAGGTCCACGACGCCCTGCCTGCCAAACTTCGGGTCGGGTACGCCGCTCTTGGCCTCGATCGAGAGAAGGTGATATCCCGGTGTAACGACGATGACGCGCTCGTTCGTGCCGTCGGTCCAGTAGGAGAGACCTCGTCCCGCAAATTGACGCGGTGCTTTCTGCCAACGAATGCCCTCGTCGATTCCGTACTTCCACAGTGTCTTGCCCGTGCCGGGATCGATCGCCACGGCGATCCGATGTGTCGTCGCGACCGTGAACAGCCGTCCATTCGCGTAGAGGGGCGTCGTTCGATAATACTCATCGCTGCCGAGCGCGCCCGCGTTCCACTGCCACGCCACCTGCAAGTTCGCAAAGTTCGACGCGTCGATCTGATCGAGCACCGAGTAGCGCGTGCTCCACGCGTCCGCGCCCCAGTAGCGCCACTCGCCGGGCGCGTTGCCGCGGACGAGCTGTCTTCCCTGACGCGCGCTCGAGAGCTGCGTCCGGAGCAGCAACACGCCGGTGCTCGACGCGAACACCGCCAGCGCGATCGCGACCCAACGCCACTTCGCAGAGTGATGCAGCATGACTATCTCCCTCGTGTGAGAGCCCGAAGCGCCGCGCGGAGCCTAACGATTGCCCCGCTTCGCCGCCGTCGCAGGCTTGGTCTCGATCCGTATCGTTGCGAGGACTGTCGTATCGGTCGGTAACTCGGTAGTCCCGGCTGGCATCTGGTTCAACTTCAGCATGTACGCGAGCAGGTCGGCGTATTGCTCCGGGGCGAGACTACCCGGCTCGTTCTTCGGCATCTTCGTGCTGATGTACCCGTAGAGATCCGACAGCGCATGGCCGTCCCAATGCTGAAAGGCGACCCCGGTGTGCGTCGCGGCCGTATGACAGCCCGTGCACAGCATGGAATACGCGTCCTGGCCACGCGACGCTTGTTCCGCCGTGTACACGCCGCTTTGCGTCGACCGCTTCGCCGCGGTCGATTGCGCGCGCGACGCGCCTGAGGGCAACGCGAGCAAAGCCGCCGCGACGCCGGCGCACCAGCAGGCACGTCGGGGCGGCAACACCATCTTTCGAATCGCGCCAGTGCTTCTCATTCCGCCCTAACCTCGCCAACCGCGCCGCGCCCCGCCAGACGCCGCACCCCACCAGAAAGCAGCCAACCCAAACCGATGGCGATGAGGAGCAGCATCAACGTGCGCATCACCGACAGCGCGAATCCCGCATCGATCGGCGGCCATTGGAAGTGGTACTGCCGCAGCAGCGCCCCACGGTCGAGCATCCAGTGCCACGCCGTGTGCGCGACGAGGGCCGACAGCAGAATCGTACCCATCCGCTCCGCCACCACGTAACGAAACAACAGCGCGAGCGCCGGCACCGTGATCGCGAGCACGAGAATCTGACCGATCTCGACGCCCACATTGAACGCGAACAACGACGTGGCCAGGTGCGCACCCGCGAACTGGAGCGACTCCCGCAGCGCGAACGAGAAGCCAAAACCATGAACGAGCCCGAATCCGAAGGCGACGAGCCAGCGCCGCTCGAGCTTTGAACCGACGATGTTCTCGAACGCCATGTATACGATCGAGAGTGCAATGAGTACCTCGATCAACGGCGGGAACCAGAGCGCATCGGGTGCAAAGCCGAGCACCGATGCCGCCAGCGTTAGGCTGTGAGCAATCGTGAACGACGTCACGATGGCGATCAGCGGCCGGAGTCGCCGGAATGGAATGACGAGACAGAAGACGAACAGCAGATGGTCGATGCCGTCGAGAATGTGATGGAAGCCGAGCGAGGCGAATCGCAGGGCGGCCTGAGACCACCGGGGATCCAGACGCACGAGGCCGGGATCGCCGAGATACTCGAAGGCGCGCTCCGCTCCGTTAGGTGGCAGGAACCGCAGCACCGTCGTCGTATGCACTCCCAGCCTCGCGAGCGTGGGATCGATCGAGAATCGCGAGCTGTCGAATGCGATGGGATACTCGATCAGGACATCCAGGAGGGCCTGCTTCCAGAACAGCTGCGTCGTCGAATCGAGGGGCGCGGCACCCACATGCGCGAGCGCGGAATCGTACGTCGCGAACGATCGATCGGAGGGAAGCGATAGTCGCGCCTCGAGGATCCGCCCCCCACTCAGCGCCGAGTCGCCCTCGTAGATCGACAGTGATCCCGCGAGCCACACTCTCGCCGCCTGCGGCAGCAGCGGCTCGGCGCGCGGGATGTCCAGATAGCCTGGGCCGCGCAGGGGGAAATCGACGTCGCGCATCGACTCGAGCGGCACGCGCAACAACACGCGCAACCGATGGCCTTCTGGCTTGACGAAGGCCAACACCGTAACCGTCGACGGAATCTCGTGAGCAGCACCAACCAGCGGAAACGCGAGCAAGAGCGCGATCCCAGTTAGGATCGAGGCTGGACGGAGGAGGGAGTTGCGAGATAGAATCACGCGCGCGTTGGTCGGGTGGTGCCGCCGCGAGTATAGTGCTCGCTCGCGCTCGCAGTAAGTCTGGTCGGTGGTCGGTAGTTGCTGGTCGGGCCCCTTGGCTAGGAGTGGTCGAATGAGACGACGGAATCTCGTGTTCGCGGGCGCTCTCGTGACGTCGATCATCGCACTCGGCGTTGGTCAGGCTGTATTGCAAGGCGCAACGCGGCCTGCGGTGGAGGCACCTCGCTTCGAGGTCGACCCCATGTGGCCGAAGCCACTGCCCAACCATTGGATTCTCGGCTCCGTGATTGGCGTGGGCGTGGACTCCCGAGATCACGTCTTCATCATTCATCGCGGTGACTCGACGCTCAACCAGCGCACCGAGTCCGGCGCCGCGGCACATCCGCCGCTCGGCGAATGCTGCTCGGCCGCACCGCCGATCATCGAGTTCGATCCCGACGGGAACATGGTCCGCGCGTGGGGTGGACCCGGCGAAGGCTATGTCTGGCCGGAATCGAACCACGGGGTCTCCATCGACGACAAGGACAACGTCTGGATCGGTGGCAATGGCCGCATGGATTCACACATTCTCAAGTTCACTCACGACGGCAAATTCCTGATGCAGATCGGAACGCCGAAGCAGGCCGTGAACAGCAATGCGCTCGACCACTTCGGCCGCGTCGCGAAGATCTCCTTCGACGTGAAGGCGAACGAGGCGTACATCGCCGACGGCTATGGCAACAAGCGCGCAGCCGTGATCGACATGAACTCGGGGAAGATCAAGCGCTTCTGGGGGGCGTATGGTAATACGCCGAAGGACACCAACATGGGTCCGTATAATCCAGACGCTCCGCCAGCTCCTCAGTTCAGAAATCCTGTGCACTGCGCCGAGCCGACGAACGATGGGCTCGTGTACGTGTGCGATCGCGTGAACGATCGCATTCAGGTCTTTCAGAAGGATGGGAAGTTCGTCAAGGAACAGCGCGTCTTTCCGCTCACGCGCGGTGACGGCTCGGTGTGGGACATCGCGTTCTCACGCGATCCGCAGCAGAAATACATCTTCCTCGCCGACGGTCGAAATGAGCGCGTGTATGTCGTGGATCGTCAGTCGCTGCAGATCCTCACGATGTTCGGCGATGGCGGCCGTCAGCCCGGGCAGTTCTTCGCCGTGCACAGCATCGCCACCGACTCCAAGGGCAACATCTACACGACGGAGACGTACGAGGGAAAGCGAATTCAGAAGTTCG
>Ga0070713_100000423_pt1 | contig 26996 bp, 19 predicted proteins | sample LARL82metaG_FD_65465 | JGI IMG/M metagenome (GOLD analysis project Ga0070713, IMG submission 65465) | Corn, switchgrass and miscanthus rhizosphere microbial communities from Kellogg Biological Station, Michigan, USA - LAR L8-2 metaG | ecosystem: Host-associated > Plants > Roots > Rhizosphere ... | reverse complement strand
ATCCCGGTACATACGCGAGATCGGATATTCGTCCATATAGCCATAGCCACCGAACAATTGCAGGCATCGGTCGATCACTTTGCCTTGCGTGTCGGTGAGCCGGTATTTCGCCATCGAGGCGGTGACCGTATCCAGTTCACCCTTAACGTGGCGTTCAATGCAGTGGTCGAGGAAAACCTTGGCGATCGTCGCGTCGGTCTTGCATTCGGCAAGTTCGAACTGGGTGTTCTGAAACTCGATGATCGCCTGCCCGAAGGCCTTGCGTTGCTTGACGTAATCGATGGTCAGGGCCAGAGCGCGCTCCATCATCGCGACCGCGTGGACGGCCACGATCAGTCGCTCCTGCGGGAGCTCCTTCATCAATTGATAGAAGCCCTGACCCTCGTCGGTCCCCAGCAAGCTGGTCGCCGGCAGCTGCACATCCTCGAAAAACAGCTCCGATGTATCCGCGGCATCCATTCCAAGTTTTTTCAGTTTTCGTCCGCGGCGAAAGCCATTCGCATCGTCGGTCTCGACCACGAATAAAGATGTGCCTTTCGCACCGGCCTTCGGGTCGGTCTTGGCCACAACGATAATCAGATTGGCGTGCTGTCCATTTGTGATGAACGTCTTGGAACCGTTGAGCACGTAACCGTTGCCAGACTTCTTCGCGTTAGCCCGCACGCCCTGCAGATCCGATCCCGTCCCTGGTTCGGTCATGGCGATGGCGCCGACCATCTCACCAGTCGCCAGTTTTGGCAGCCAGCGCTTCTTCTGGTCTTCCGTGCCGTAGTGAAGAATGTAAGGAGCGACGATTCCCGAGTGCAACGGCGCGCCGAACGTATCGAATCCGGCGAGCGCAAATTCGCGGTTGATGACCGCTTCGTGGGCGAAGCTGCCGCCAGCGCCGCCATATTCCTCGGGCATCGACGCGCAGAGCAAACCAGCCTGACCGGCTTTGGTCCACACATCACGATCGTAGATGCCGGCCTCATGCCAGCTATCGAGATGAGGAACGAACTCGTCGGCGATGAAGCGTCGCGCTTGCTCTTCGAGCAGGACAAGGTCTTCACTCATCCACTCCGGTCGCGGAAGATTGACTGCGTTCATCGCTCCGTTTTCCTGCCAAAACGCCTCGAGAATACGTTCGCTATTTTTTTGCGGGATCTTTCACATTATCGATTTTGTCGATCTCGACGTTCTGGACTTTGCCGTCCACTTTCTCAACTTTGCGGATATAGACGGTCTGCACGATATCGCGCGTTTCGGGATCGATTGATATTTCTCCGCGCGGGCTTTCCCACTTCATGCCCTTGGCGGCGGCAATCAGGGAGTCGCCGTCGGCTTTGCCGCCGGTCTTCTTCAGCGCTTCGTAGATCAGGTGCATGCCGTCCCAGCCACCGATCGAGAACACATCCGGGCTGCGGTTGAACTCGGCGCGGTACGCTTTCACGAAATCCTCGTTCATCGGCGATTTGTGCTCCCAGCCATAGTGGAACACGGTGCGGATACCGATCGCGCTGTCACCCATGCTGCGCAGTGCGTTGTCGTCCATCATGATCTCCCCCTGACCGAGAATCTTTGTCGCGGGGATGCCACGTTCCTGCATGGCCTTGGTCATCGCCGCGGGCTGCGTGCCGCCCGGGACGAAAACGAAGATGGCCTCTGGATCAAGATCCTTTGCACGCTGTACGAACGCCGAGAAGTCGGGGCTGGCAACCGGCATGCGGACCGAACCGACGATCTCGCCGCCGGCGTCCTTGAATCCTTTGGTGAACCAGGTTTCGGCGTCGATGCCCGGCCCGTAGTCGGCCACCATGGTGTAGATCTTGCGCAGGCCGTTTTTGTAGGCCCACTGGCCGAAAGTGTTTTCGAGCTGCGGGATCGTCAGCGACGTGCGCGCGATGTAGGGCGACTTCGTCGTGATGATGGACGTGGCGGCATTCATCACCACCATGAGTTTTTTTGCTTCCGCCGACACGTCGCCCGCGCCGAGCGCTTCCGGCGTCAACGTGAAGCCGGCGAGGACATCTACCTGATCGCGCACGACCAGCTCCTGCGCCAGACGCTTGGCGACGTCCGGATTCGGACCGCCCGTATCCTTGCGGATGATCTCGATCTTCTTGCCTGCAACGGTGTCGCCATGTTGTTTGATGTACAGCTTGATGCCGTTATCCATCTGCGTCGCGGTATCGGCGAACTGGCCCGAGTAGGCCATGATCAGTCCGACCTTGACGGTCTGTTGCGCGTTCGCAGAGGATGCCGCCAGAATCGCCGCCGCGAGCAAGAATAGAGTCTTTCGCATGAAGGCCCTCCCACGAGCCGTTTCAATTGATCATCTGCCTCCAAGGTTAGCGGCATTTGGCGGCGCCGTCACGGAGTGGGCGGCGTGTTGAAATTCGCGATCTTCGACCATCTCGACAGTGACGGCGGCCCATTGGGCCGCTTTTTCGAGGAGCGTTTGCGCCTCCTCGAATTGATCGAACGGTCAGGTTTCTACGGCTATCACCTTGCCGAGCATCACTCGACCCCACTCGGAATGGCCTCAAGCCCAAGCGTATTTCTGGCAAGCGCCATTCAGCGGACACGCACCATCCGGCTGGGTCCGCTTGTCTACGTATTGCCGCTTTACCACCCGCTGCGCCTGTACGAGGAAATCTGCATGCTCGACCACCTGAGCGGCGGACGCCTGACCGTGGGCGTCGGCCGCGGCGGCGCGCTCATCGAACATCAGCGTTTTGGAGTAGACCCCGCGCAGGCACCAGCAATGTATCAAGAAGCATTCGCTGTGCTGATGCGCGCGTTCGAGACCGACGTTCTCGACTTCGAAGGGCGCTTCTACAACTACAAAGACTACCTCGTGCAAGCCAAACCGGTGCAACGTCCGCACCCGCCGATCTGGTACGGCGCACCGCATGCCGATGCGATTGCCTGGGCCGCGCCGCGCAGCATTAATGTCGTGTCGCTGGGGCCCGGTGCACGAGCACGCGCGATCAGTGACCGCTATCGTGAGGAATGGAAGAAACTCGGACGCGATGGCAGTTCCCTGCCCGGCATTGGCATCACCCGCCACATTGTCGTTGCCGAGACTGATGATGCGGCACGCGCGATCGCCAACGCCGCCTATCCACGCTGGCGTAATGCCATCGACTTTCTCTGGCGCCGCACGAATACGGAGTTCGTGCTGAAGGATATTTATCCGAGCGATTTCGCGACGCTCGAACGCATTGGCCATGGGGTTGCTGGTTCGCCTGCGACGGTCAGGAACTATCTCGTCCGCTTGCAGGAAGAGACCGGCGTCAACACCGTGCTCTGCCAGATGGTGTTCGGCGATATGCGCTTTGACGACGCTAGCCGCTCGATCGATTTGTTTGGCCGAGAAATCATCCCGGCCTTTTCGTAAACGCATAGCTGCGCGTCTGGATTTGTACCCCCACGTGGTGTTACCACCCTGCGCAGTGCCGGGATTTCAACCATGATTGCTCAGACGGGCGCAGGACCCGGCGAGATCGAGTCCTCGTATGCATGGCTGCGCCTTGCTGTCGCCGTAACGATCTCCACCGTCGGTGGCGTCGGCATGTGGTCATTCATGGTGGCCCTCCCCGCACTGCAGACGGATTTCGGCGTCGGCCGCGCGGAAGCTTCGTTTCCCTTCACGATGGTGATGTTGGGGTTTGCCGGCGGCGGCGTGCTGATGGGACGCCTCGCCGACCGCTTCGGCATCGCCGTGCCGCTGGCCATCGGCGCGCTGGCGGTTGCCGCCGGCTATCTCGCCACAGGAATGGCGCCGAACCTTTGGCTCGTTTCGCTCGCGCATGCTCTGATCGGGCTTGGCTGCTCCGCGAGTTTTGGACCGCTGATGGCCGATATCTCACACTGGTTTGTGCAACGGCGCGGCATTGCCGTCGCGATCGCGGCATCCGGCAACTATATCGCCGGCACAATCTGGCCACCGGTCGTACAGCATTTCATCGCCACGTCGGGCTGGCGTGCCACGCACATCGGAATTGGACTCTTCTGCCTCGTTGCGATGTTGCCGCTGACGTTCGCGCTACGCCGGCGGCTCAGCATTCATGACAGCGAAGCGGACAACGCCACGGACCGCATGACAGAGGTTCCGCTTTCTCCATTTGCGCTCCAGGTCCTCCTGTGCATCGCCGGAGTTGCCTGCTGCGTGGCCATGTCGATGCCCCAGGTGCATATCGTCGCCTATTGCGGCGATCTCGGTTATGGCGTGGCGCGCGGCGCCGAGATGCTTTCGCTGATGCTGGGCTTCGGTATCGTGAGCCGGATCGGATCGGGTTTCATCGCCGATCGCATCGGCGGCGTACGCACACTCCTGCTCGGCTCTGTTCTTCAGGGCGTCGCCCTCTTTCTTTATCTCTGGTTCGACGGCCTCATATCTCTCTACGTGATCTCCGCGCTGTTCGGTCTCTTCCAGGGCGGGATCGTGCCGAGCTACGCCATTATCGTGCGCGAGTATTTTCCGCCACGCGAGGCAGCCACTCGAGTCGGTCTCGTGCTGATGGCAACGCTGATCGGCATGGCTTTGGGCGGTTGGCTGTCAGGCCTCGTCTTCGACCTCACCGGCTCCTACCGGGCGGCATTCCTGAACGGTCTCGCGTGGAACCTGGTGAATGTTGCGATCATGGTCTGGCTGCTGCAGCGGACGCGCCGCCGCGTGGCCTATGCCTGAAGGCTTCCGTAACAAGCGCGACTAGAAGGCGTCGTCCTTAAGTTCCATGGTCGACGCCGCGCCCGCCTCGATTCGAGCAAGACGCGTTGCGGTTTCCGGTAACATGCGCTCCATAAAGAAACGTGCGGTGACAAGCTTTGCGTTCAAGCGCGCCGCCGAGCCGTTCGCCTTCGGCAATTTTGCCAGCACGGCTTCGGCAATTCTGCACCACATGTAACCAAGCGCGACCAGGCCAAAGAGGTGCATGTAATCGTATGAGCCTGCGCCGGCGTTGTCGGGCTTCGCCATCGCGTTCTGCATGAACCACATCGACGCCTGCTGCAGATGCGCCAGCGACTGTCCCAGCGGCTTGAGATAAACGTTCATCGAATCGCTGTTGGCACGCTCCTTCAGGTAGGTCTGCACTTCGTTGAAGAAGGCCATGATCGCCCGGCCGCCATCCTTGCCGAGCTTGCGTCCAACCAGGTCAAGCGCCTGAATGCCATTCGCGCCCTCATAAATCTGCGCAATTCGCGCATCGCGCACGAATTGCTCCATGCCGTGCTCGGCAATGTATCCGTGTCCGCCGAAAATCTGTTGCGCGAGGACCGCGTTGGCGAAACCGCTGTCGGTGAGGACGCCTTTGATCACCGGCGTGAGCAGCCCCATGTGATCGTCGGCACTCTTGCGCTCCTTTTCATCGTCAGAGCGGTGCGCGACGTCGCTCTTGAGCGCCGTCCACATCACAAGTGCGCGCGCCGCCTCGTTGAACGCACGGATGCTCATGAGGATTCGGCGCACATCCGGATGCACGACGATCGGATCGGCCGGTTTGTCGGGATACTTCACGCCGGAAATCGATCGGCCCTGCAAGCGCTCCTTCGCGTAAGCCGCGGCGTTCTGGTAGGCAACCTCGGACAGCGCAAGGCCCTGTACGCCAACGCCCAGACGCGCTTCGTTCATCATCACGAACATTGCGTTGAGGCCGCGGTTTTCGTCGCCGATGAGCCAGCCAGTGGCGCCGTCGTAGTTCATCACGCAGGTGGAGTTGCCGTGGATGCCCATCTTTTCTTCTATCGAGCCGCAGCTGACGGCGTTACGCGCACCCAGCGAGCCGTCATCTTTCACGAGGAATTTTGGAACCAGGAATAGCGAGATGCCTTTGGTTCCAGCCGGTGCGCCGTCGATACGGGCGAGGACAAGATGAATGATATTGTCCGACAGATCGTGTTCACCGGCCGATATGAATATCTTGGTGCCGCTGATCTTGTAGCTGCCATCCGCCTGCTTGGTCGCCTTCGACCGCAACAGCCCGAGATCGGTACCGCAGTGCGGTTCGGTCAGATTCATGGTGCCGGTCCAGACACCTTCGACCATTTTTGGCAGATACTTCGTCTTCAGTTCGCCGGAGGCGTGCGTCAGCAGCGCAGCGATCGCACCCTGGGTCAGGCCCGGATACATGGCGAATGCCATATTGGCCGAGCAGAAAAATTCGTTGACGATTTCGGTCAGTGTCGCCGGCAGACCCTGCCCGCCAAATTCGGGCGGGACTGAAATCCCGATCCAGCCGCCTTCAACAATCTGCTTGTAGGCGTCCTTGAATCCAGTCGGAGTCGTAACGCTCCCGTCGCCAGCGCGTTTGCAGCCTTCCTTGTCGCCGACGCGATTGAGCGGCGTGAGCACCTCTTCGCTGAATTTGGCCGCCTCGCGCAAGACAGCCTCCACGACATCCGGCGAAGCATCGGAAAATCCCGGCAGATTTCCGTAGTGGTCCAGATGGAACACGTCGTTGAGCAGGAACAAGGCGTCATCTACGGGGGCTTTATAAATTGGCATCGTCCCTCTCCCGGCCGGGCGCCGCAAAAGTTAATGGAATGTAAAGCTGGCGATCTCTTGCGCTTCGCACGGCCCAGGCACAATCCCGCCACCGCGCTGGTCAAATCTCCGAGTGACTATGGAGGTTTTGGTTTACACCTGTATTAAAGGCCAGGAAACGCGAAAAATTGCGTTTTAGAGTCAGGCCTTTCTCGACACCGAAGCTTCGCGTGCAGGCGATAAATCCGACGCGATAAGCATCTCAGTATAGATTTGCCGCAATTCGGCCAGCGCCTCATCGATGTCGCGCCGTTGGCGCTCCAGCAAATTGATCTGCTCGACACATTTTCGGCGGCCAATCGGAAGAGCCTTGACGCAACCGCGCTCCCGCGCCGACAGCATCTCGCGGATTTCGGTCAGCGTGAAACCAAGCCGTTTTCCCTGGAGGATCAGCGCCAAACGATCCCGGTCTTCCGAGCTGAACTGGCGCGCCGAGCCGTTGCGCCGCGGAGCCAGCAAACCCTTGGTCTGATAGAAACGCAGGGCTCGCAATGTGACGCCCGAATCGCGCGCAAGCTCTCCGATGGTAAGACTGTCTTCGGCGCGCGAACCTGAAGGACGTTCGGTGGTATCGCCGGCTCGATCCGTACCACCATGAGCGTGACGTCGTTCTTCGCTATCCATGTCACCCCTGCGCGCCGCCAGCGACGAATCGTGCGAATCCTAGTCTTGTGACCAACGGAGGCGGTGGCATTCAGGTGTTCTGCCCGGAAAATATTACGGTCTGCGGAACCTGCGGACAGCTTCGCCCGCGCCACAGTCTTGCCCAAAACTGCGGTACGTCACCGAAACGTTAACCGCTTGTTTACCGTCGCCGGGAAAAAGTCAGGCGTGGACGAAGGACCGAGCCCCGTATCCACCCGTCGTTAACGCGCGCGGTTCCCGCGAGAGTCGGATTGACTCTCGAAGTCACCACCTCGGACGTGGATGCGAGCAATGAATTTTGGCTTTGCGTCGAGCGTCAAAGGTATTCGGACCGACGCGCGCAGGACGGCGGAAGAAGCTGCGCGACGCGCTGGTCTGCCACTCAATGATTGGCTCAACGCAGTCATCCTGCAGCAAGGTGCGAAGCAAGGCATCAGGCCGTCAGCACAGGTGCGCTTCGAAGAGGAGCGTCCTTCAGAGGAACTCTCCGACGTACAAACGCGGTTGGAAGACCTTGGACGGCGCCTCGACCAGATCACACGCAGTGGATTCGCTGCCTATGCCCCAAGGCGCAACCGAGACGAGGCTGACCCGCTCGTAGAACAGTTTGCCCGGCTTGAGCAGCGGATCGAGCAATTGGCCAGCAACATCACGCACCCGCCGGCGGCCGAGACGCCAAGCAAGCAAGCGCTCGAATTCGCGATCGCCGAAATAGCCGCGCGCCGACGCATGGACAAAGCAGCGCCGTCGCCGGACCTGACAGGCCTGGAAAATCAGCTGCGCCAGATCACCGATCAGATCGAGACGCTGCGACGCCCCGACGTGGAGGGAGAGATCGCGGCGCTGCGTTCCGAACTCGCCGAGATCGGCCACACGATAAATGAGGCACTCCCACGCCGGGCCATCGAATCCATCGAAAAGCAAATTCAGGAATTGGCTTACAGTGTCGTGGACAGTCGGCAGGCGGGTATCGACAGCGCCGCTTTGTCCGGAATCGAGTATGGACTCGCCGAGTTGCGTGACGCACTAGGCGAGCTCGTGCCGGCCGAAAAGCTGTTGGGATACAATGAAGCGATCGAGGCGCTCGGGCGCAAAATCGATTTCATAGTCGCCCAAGACGATCCCGCGATGATCGCGCAGCTGGACAATCTCGTTGCGACGTTGCGCGATATGGCGGCGCATGTCGCTTCCGACGAAACCGTGGGTGCCCTGACCGCCCGGATCCAGACACTCAGCGACAAGATCGATCACCTGGCAATAAGTGGAAGCGCTGGCGATGCCTTCAACAGACTCGAACTACGCATCGACGCTCTCAGCCGCGCCGTGTCTGAACGTACAAACGGTGGCGATACCGCAATAGAAGCGCTGCTCCAATCCCTATCCGCCAAGATCGAACAGCTTCAATCGCGTGGAGACTGGACCGCACTTGATCATTTCGAAGGCCGCATCGCCAAGTTTGTCGAGCGTTTGGAGACGACGGATTCGCGCCTCAACCACCTTGATGCCATCGAGCGCGGACTGGCCGATCTGCTGGTCCACATCCAGGAAATAAAAACTCAGAAGGAGACTGCCGGTGCGTCGGCAGACAGCGCACCCGGCATAGACCTGCTGAAGCAGGACATGGCGCGCACGAACGATGCACTTGCGGCCGTGCACGGAACACTCGACCGCGTCGCCGACCGTCTCGCCTCGATCGAAAACGACATTCGCAGCAACCGGACTCCGCCCGCAACGATTGAGCGCGGCGTAGCCGAACCGACCCAGGTCGTGGACCCTGCCCCAACTCCGGTCGCCAAGAGTGCCGTACGACATGACCTGGTAACCCCCACGACGACACCCTCGCGTCACGTGGCGCTTGGGGATGCCCTGACGATACCAACTGACCCGAACAGCATCGTTACGCGACAGACCGAGGTCACGCTCGGGCTGGAATTGATTGGGGATCAGCCGCTTGAGCCTGGTTCCGGCCGGCCTGGATTGAACGCAGTTCCTGGCCCGCGCATTGCTGTATCGGAAGCCGCGCTGCCGGGAGGTGCACGACCACCCGCAACTGGTTCGAAATCGAGTTTCATCGCGGCGGCCCGGCGCGCTGCTCAAGCTGCAGGCCAGGATACAAAGAACGGTCAGGTGCGCTCTGAACCTTTGCGGAAGACAGCCGACGTGCCGCTGCGAGCAAAGTTGGCAACGCGAGCCAAAGCCGTCCTGCTGGCGGCGAGCGTCGTCGCCATCGTCGTCGGTCTGGTCCAAATCACGAGCAATATTTTCCACTTTGGAATCTTCGAAGCCGGCGACAGCAAGGTCGCGGTCAATTTCGAAGCGGACCCCACCGCGGATTCCAGCGAAATCCAGAACGGGGATAGCGAAACGGTTACTGCGGGCGGGCAGGAGAGCAAACCGACCCCCAGCGACGGCGATGCCACGGCTGGCCTGCTCGCTCCCCAAACCCTGCCGAGTTTGACTCCTGCGCCCAAAGCCCCAACGGGCGATCCTGTCCAGTCACTTCTGAATTCGGTGGATTCGGGAAGCTTGTCCTCCTTGCTGAGCCCGCCTTTGTTGAACGCTCCCTCGACAGCACCCGCGCCCTCGGCAAAAGGCGATGTGACCGGGGCGATCGCACGCACGCCCGCGGATAACCGAACGGCTCGTTCGGCGGCACCCGTCGCCCAGCCACCTGCGGCAGATGGTTTGCCGGTCGCCATCGGCGGAGCGCGTCTGCGCAACGCGGCCGCAGCCGGTGATCCCGCCGCTGCCTATGAAGTTGCCATGCGCTTCATGGAAGGCCGAGGCGTACCCGCAAATCTTGAAGAAGCCGCCAAATGGCTGGAGCGCGCCGCGAGCAAAGGCCTTGTACCAGCTCAATTCCGCTACGCGAGCATGCTCGAAAAAGGACAGGGCGTCAGAAAGGACCTGCCGGCCGCGCAGAAACTCTATGTAGCTGCCGCGGCCAAAGGTCATGCCAAGGCCATGCACAATCTCGCCGTCCTCTATGCCGAGGGCATCGACGGTAAGCCGGATTATGCCAACGCGGTCCTGTGGTTCCGCAAGGCTGCCGACTATGGCGTCGCCGACAGCCAATTCAATCTTGCCGTGCTGGTCGCACGCGGTCTCGGGACGGAGAAAAACATCGCCGAGTCCTACAAGTGGTTTGCGCTGGCAGCCGCTCAGGGCGACCGGGATGCGGGCCGCAAACGTGATGACGCCGCGGCTGTCCTTGATGCCACGGCGCTGGCAGCCGCCCAGGATGCGGTCAAAAACTTTGCGGTCCACGTACAGCCGCCAGCAGCCACGGCGGTCCCGGAACCGTCGGGCGGCTGGGATCGGGCCGCGCCCCCACCGCAAGATAAACCGCGCGCGAGTGGCCCACTCTCGTTAAGCGCCGTCGCCTCAGGAAAGCAGTAGCCTGCTTTAGAAGCAGGAATCGACCGGCTGAAACGAGCCGACGAGCAATCCGCATCGATCATATTGCTGACGATCGGATGCCGCAGTGCTAGTTGCCATCACGAGAGACGGGGCGTACCGGTTGGTACAACACGCCCCAATCCGTCGGACGAAACCACTTGCAGATCTATCTTCCCATCGCCGATTTGCCCGTGAACGTCTTCCTCGTTCTGGGGATGGGGCTCGCGGTCGGTTACATCTCCGGCATGTTCGGTATCGGCGGCGGATTTTTGATGACGCCGCTGCTGATCTTCATTGGCATCTCCCCGGCAGTCTCGGTGGCGACCGTTTCCAGCCACATCGCCGCATCCTCATTCACCGGCGCGCTTAGTTACTGGCGCAAGCGCGCGGTCGATATCGCTCTGGCCTTGATGCTGCTCAGCGCGGGCATTCTCGGCACGGCAACCGGCGTCTGGCTTTTCACCGAGTTACGCGCGCTCGACCAACTCGACCTTGTTATCGGCATTTCCTACGTCACGCTGCTGACCGTCGTCGGAGCGATGATGATCTATGAAAGCGTGCGCGCGATCTTGCGCACGCGTCACGGCATGCCGGCAACGCTGCGGCGGCCGGGCAGCCACACGTGGCTGCACGGGCTACCGTTCAAACTGCGATTCAAGCGCTCCAAAATATATGTGTCGGCAATCCCGGTCTGGGCGATCGGATTCATCATCGGCTTTATCGGGGCGATCATGGGCATCGGCGGCGGCTTCCTGCTGGTGCCGATGCTGATCTACTTTCTGCGAGTGCCGACCGCGACCGTCATCGGTACCTCCATGGTGCTGACGCTTGTCACCATGGCCTCGGCGACGGTGATGCACGCCGCGACGAACCATCTGGTCGACGCGGTGCTGGCCCTGATCCTGATGGTCGGTGGCGTTATCGGTGCACAATTCGGCGCGCGGACCGGGCAGAAGATGCGCGGCGAACGCCTGCGCCTGCTTCTCGGCCTCCTGGTTTTCGCGGTGGGCTGCCGGTTCGCATACGAGCTGGTGGTAAAGCCCGACGACCTTTTTTCGCTTCGTTACGTGAGGAGCGAATGATGCGACGGATCGCGCTCACGCTCGCCGTCATCGCGCTGCTCAGTGGCGCGGGCCCCGCTATGGCCGAGCGGCTGGTGGTATCGCTGTCCAACCATCGCGTCGCCGTGACCTCCAGTTTCGTCGGTGAAGAACTGGTGTTGTTCGGAACGATCGAGCCTGATCCGGTCACGACTCCGCTGCGTCCGCCTTATGATCTCGTCGTCACGGTGACGGGCCCGCGGCAGACCTTGCGCACGCGCCGCAAGGAGCGCGTGATCGGTATCTGGGTCAACGTGGACTCGCGCGAATTCTTGCGCGTGCCATCCTATCTTGCCGTTCTGAGCAACCGGCCCGTCAACACCATCGCCAACCCGGACACGCTCCGCCGCCTGCAGATCGGGCTCGACAATTTTCTCTTGCCACAACGGATAGGATCCGACTTTGCCGATACGGTGCGTGACGATCCGTTCCGCCAGGCTTTCGTTCGACTGCAGACACAGCAGGGCCTGTATCGCGAGTCGTCAACCGCTGTGACCTTCCTCACGCCGACGGTGTTTCGTGCGGCAATCCCCATGCCTGCCGCAGTGCCGACCGGAAGCTATGGAATCGAGGTTGAGCTGTTTACCGGCGGCAATCTGGCCGCTCGCACCAACTCGGCTCTCGATGTGATCAAGACCGGCTTTGAACAGTATGTCGCCGACGCCGCGCGCGACTATGGCCTTCTGTACGGAGCGGTGACGGCGATGATGGCGCTGCTGATCGGCTGGTTTGCCAGCGTGATTTTTGCGCGCGACTAGTCGGGCAGGCACCGCTTTGCGGTGAAAGAATAGATCCGGCTTTCGCCCAGCAGATACGCCTTGAACGCGAGCGTGCCGAACAGATCGGCAAAGGCGGCGTCTCGCACATTCAGCCCGCCGGTAAATGCGCCGAAAGCCGGCAAAACCAGCCGCGTCGCATCGGCGGCAAAGCATCGGCGGCTGACCGCGCGGCCGCGATGCGCGATCCGCGCTACCGGATGCAGGTGACCGCTGACCTCTCCGGAACCACCCTTCGGCAGGTGACGAAACGTGAGCGCGTCAATTTTCAGCGTTTCCTGAAATACGCCACCAATTCCTTCGGCCGGCTCGGGATCATGATTGCCGGTGATCCATATCCAGTCGCGTCCGCGTTGCAGCCTCGTGAGGGTGTCCCGGTCCTTGTCGCTCAGTCGTGTCGGACCGCCACCGTCATGAAAGCTGTCACCCAGCGAGACGACACAACGTGGTGAATAGTCCGCGATCAGGACCGACAGGCACGCCAGCGTAGTTGCGGTGTCGTAGGGGGGAAGCATTTGGCCCCGCGCGGCGAAGCTTGAACCTTTCTCGAGATGCAGATCGGCCACGGCCAGAAGTCGGTGTTCCGGCCAATAGAGCGCCCCGCGCGGATCGGCGAGAAGCGGAACTTCGGACAGGACGATGAGATTGCCCTCGCCTTCCGCCAGATTTAGCGCTGCTTGGCTCAACTCATCGCCTCCTTGACCAGTTCATCGGCCGCCTCGGCCAAAAGCGTATCGCCTGCCTCGCCGTACACGGTTTCCCGGCCGATCTCGAGCAGCACGGGAACCGACAGCGGCGAGACGTGGTCAAGAGCTTTATGAACGATTCGGCCCCGGATCCGCGAGAGCATTTCGCCGAGACGCTTGATATCCAGCAGACCGGTCGCAGCGTCCGAGCGTGCCGCGCGCAGGAGAATATGATCCGGCTGATGCTTGCGCAGCACGTCATAGACGAGGTCGGTGGAAATCGTCAGTTGCCGGCGGGATTTTTCCTCGCCCGGGAAGCGCTTCTCGATCAAGCCCGCAATGATCGCGCAGCTGCGAAACGTCCGCTTCATCAGCGCGGATTCGGCGAGCCAGGCTTCAAGATCGTCACCAAGCATGTCTTGGTCGAATAACTGAGCGAGTGAGAAATCACCGCGTTTGATGTGCAAGGCGATATCACCCAAGCCCCAGACCGCCAAAGCATATTCATTGGCGACAAAACCGAGCGGCCGCAGCCGCGCCCGCTCCAGGCGGCGCGTAAGCAACATGCCAAGCGTCTGGTGGGCTAACCGGCCTTCGAACGGATAGCAGACGAGATAATAGTTGGCGCCTCTGGGAAATGTTTCGACCAAAAGATCACCGGCCTTCGGCAAGATCGAACGCCATTGCTGGATTTCCAGCCACTCGCGCACCTGATCGGGGAGCGCGCGCCACGCCTCAGGCTTCGCCAGAATGGCGCGCACCCGGCCTGCCAGATAGGTCGAAAGCGGAAACTTACCGCCCTCGTAAGCCGGCACCTTCGGGTCAGTGGCGTCCGATCGCGAGACGTAGGCTTCATCTTCGACCAGGGCTTCGTATTTGAGAATTTCACCGGCGAACACAAAAGTGTCCCCTGGCCTCAATGTCTCGATAAAATATTCCTCGACCTCGCCGAGCAGCCGTCCGCCGCGCGGCACGACGGCGCCGCTGCGACGTGAGCGGACCAAACGCACCTTGATCATGTCAGCTTCGACGATCGTGCCGACATTCATGCGGTAACGCTGGGCGACGCGCGGGTGTGTGATGCGCCAGCGGCCGTCCTTGCCCTGCCGGATTTTGGCAAAGCGCTCATAGGCCTTCAGCGCGTAGCCGCCGGTGGCAACGAAATCGACGGCCGCGTCGAAATCGGCACGGCTGAGCGCGGCATAAGGCGCAGCAGCGCAGCTCTCCGCGTAGAGTTCGTCGGCAATGAACGGCTCTCCGCACGCGCGTCCCAGAATGTGTTGTGCCAGCACGTCGAGCGCACCGGTACGCAATGGCGGCGTATCCTGTGCATTCTCGGCAACGGCGTCGATGGCCGCGCGGCATTCGAGAACTTCGAATCGATTTGCCGGCACCAGCACCGCTTCGGACGGTTCATCGAGCCGGTGATTGGACCGCCCGATCCGCTGCAGTAACCGCGAGCATCCCTTCGGTGCGCCGACATTGATCACCAGATCGACATCGCCCCAGTCCACACCAAGATCGAGAGACGACGTGCAAACCACCGCGCGCAGCTTGCCGGTGGCCATCGCGTCTTCGACACGGCGGCGTTGCGCGACATCCAGCGAACCGTGATGAAGTGCGATGGCGAGGTTATCGTCGTTGGCACGCCACAGCTCCTGGAACAGAAATTCCGCCTGGCTCCGTGTATTGACGAAGACCAGAGTGGTCTTGTGCGTCTTGATCTGCGCGTAAATTTCTCCAAGCGCGTGACGGGCCGAATGGCCAGCCCACGGCAGATGCTCCTCGGTATCGAGCATCGTAACGATCGGCTGGGCGCCAGCCTGGGCCAAGACCAGATCGGCAAATGCCCGACCCTGCGTTGGCTGTGGCACCAGAAATCGGCGCAACTCATCAGGCTCGGCAACCGTCGCGGAAAGGCCAATCGTGGTCAGTTCGGGCGCGAGCTTGAACACACGCGCCAGCCCGAGCGACAGCAGGTCGCCGCGTTTTGACGTTACGAGCGAATGCAGCTCATCGAGGATCACGCGCTTGAGCGTTCCGAACATATAGGGCGCGTCGGCGCTGGCGAGCAGCAGCGCCAATTGCTCCGGTGTGGTGAGCAGGATGTCGGGAGGATCGCGTCGCTGTCGCTGGCGCTTGGAGGTAGGCGTATCGCCCGTGCGGGTTTCGATCCGCACCGGCAGCCCCATCTCCTGAACCGGAATCTCCAGGTTGCGCGCAATGTCGACGGCGAGCGCCTTCAGCGGCGAAATATAGAGGGTGTGCAGCCCCCGCGAGCGCACCAAAGCTCGTCCGGTTGACTTCAGGTTACGCGAGCGGATGCCGTGTTCGCTCAACTCCACAAGCGTCGGCAGAAAGCCGGCCAAGGTCTTGCCGCCGCCGGTCGGCGCGATCAGAAGCGCCGAGCGGCCGGCTGTTGCTTTTCCCAAAAGCGCAAGCTGATGCTCGCGCACCTGCCAACCGCGCCCGGCGAACCAGCGGGCAAAGACATCCGGCAAGTGCGGCGTATCACTGAAAAGATCTCGCGCGGGTTCCATGGAATTCAGTGTCCGGCCACGACAATCAATCCGGGCACGGGTACGCCTTTCTCGACGCGCGTGGAAGCAGCGTCGAACCTGACCGGGTTAAGGCCCGACGCTGCCAATGCAGCGCGCACGTGCGCTTCGCTGTGAGCGTAACGCAATGTGTCGCGCAAAATGACGTCCCCGTTTTCATGCGTCTCAACACTGAAAGCCAGCAGTCCGGATGAATCCATCACCTTCGCGGCAGCGCTGAACATCGGCGCAAGGTCGTCGAAATACATAAAAACGTCGGCCGCGAGCACAAGGTGGTAGTGGCCGCCGATTTCCGCTTCACCCTCCAGAAAAGCGAGAATCTCTTTCTCGATGAGGCGGTCGTAGATGCCTTTTGTCCGTGCCTGCACCAGCATTCCGGACGAAAGATCGACACCCACCATCCAGTCGCTGAACGGCCGCAGCGGCAAAGCCGCAAGGCCTGTTCCGCATCCGAGATCGAGAACCGAACCAAACTTCATACGGCGATCGGAGTGCACCCCCTCGATGGCTTGGAACAACAGCTCTGGAGCGCGATAATTCAGACCCACCGTCAGTGCCTGATCGAAACGCGGCGCGTAGCCGTCGAAAAGCGCGCGTACATAGCCTTCGCCCATCGCGCTCCCCGAGCGCACGCCCAGGCGCGTGAGGCGAAGCCCGGCACCGTGGACATCGTCCGGGTCGGCCGATTTTGCCTGCCCGAAAGCCGCTACGGCGCCAGCGCGATCGCCCAGCCGCTCGCGTAACTCGCCGAGCATGAACCAGGCCGAGGCGTAGCTCGGGGCGAGTTCAAGTGCCTGCACAAGCAGGTCGGCGGCACCTGTCAGGTCGCCTTTTGCCTCGCGGTCGCGAGCCCATTCGAAGCGTCGGTCGGCAATGACATCACCGGAGGACAGGAATATCGGACTGCTCATTCCCTGGTTCTTTGTCGTCTGGCACCGCATACCTATCTAATCACGATGCGCCCTGAAGATATCCTGGTCCCGACGCCATCGGGGGTGTGTTGCAAGCCCGGTGGTTTCCACATCGATCCGACCCGTCCGGTCAAAAAGGCCTTGATCACGCATGGCCACTCCGACCATGCGCGCGCCGGGCACGGCGCCGTCCTGGCAACGCAAGAGACTCTCGACATCATGCGCCTGCGCTACGGCGACAATTTCGCCGGCAGCACGCAGGTGGTGAGCTACGGCGAGACCGTGAAGCTCGATGGTGTAACCGTCAGCTTCCATCCCGCCGGCCATGTGCTCGGTTCGGCGCAGATCCGGGTCGAATGCAACGGCCTGCGCGTTGTTTCCTCAGGTGACTACAAGGATGTCGCCGATCCGACATGTGCGCGATTTGAATTGATTCCGTGCGACGTATTTATAACCGAGGCGACCTTCGGCCTGCCGGTGTTCCGCCACCACGACGCCGAAGGCGAAATTGCCAAGCTGCTGCGCTCTGTCGAATTGTTCCCCGAACGCGCACACCTGGTCGGCGCCTATTCGCTCGGCAAGGCCCAGCGTGTGATGGCAATGTTGCGCGCGGCGGGACACGATCGACCGATCTATATCCACGGCGCAATGGAAGCGATCACGCGGTACTACGAGAGCCGTGCCATCAACCTGGGGCGCATTGAACTGGTGCGCGGGGCCAACAAAGCCGAGCTCGCCGGCCACATCATCATCTGTCCTCCCACCGCGATGAGCGACCTGTGGTCGCGCCGCTTTCCCGAACCGGTAACGGCGTTCGCCTCGGGCTGGATGCGCGTGCGCGCACGCGCACGCCAACATGGCGTCACCTTGCCGCTCGTCATTTCCGACCATGCCGACTGGGATGGGTTGACCACCACCATCACTGCCACCGGCGCTTCCGAAATATGGGTCACGCATGGCCAGGAAGATGCGCTGGTGCACTGGTGCCAGACGAAAGGCCTGAAGGCGCGACCACTCGATATCGTCGGGTACGGCGACGAAGACGACGCTGGCGCGCAAACCGAGGCCGAGGCATGAATCGCTTTGCCGAACTGCTCGACCGGCTGGCCTACGAACCCGGACGCAACGCGAAGCTGCGTCTGATCACCGAGTATCTGCGCGCGACGCCGGATCCCGAACGCGGCTGGGCTCTTGCGGCGCTCACCGGCGCGCTCAGCTTCAAGCACGCCAAGGCCGGCATGATTCGTGGTCTCATTGCCGAGCGCACGGATCCCGCGCTCTTCGCACTTTCGTACGACTACGTTGGCGATCTGTCGGAAACAGTCGCGCTGATGTGGCCAGCCGACCCGACACAGAAGTCCAGGTCGGCGCCGACACTTTCTGAGGTTGTGCAAACGCTGTCGACACTCGGCAAGGCACAATTGCCGGCGCAGATTGCGCGCTGGCTCGATGGGCTGGATGAGACCGGACGGTGGGCGCTCCTGAAGCTCGTGACCGGGGCGCTGCGCATCGGTGTGTCGGCGCGGCTCGCAAAAACCGCTGTCGCGGCGCTTGGTAATCGGCAATCCGATGAGATCGAAGTTCTCTGGCCGGGCCTGACGCCGCCCTATCTCGACCTGTTCGCCTGGCTTGAGGGCCGGGCCGAGAAACCATCGACACGCGACCCAGCTCCGTTCCGCCCGCCAATGCTCGCGCATGCAGCCGAGGAACCCGACCTCGCCGCTCTCAACGCCGAGGATTATCTCGCCGAATGGAAATGGGACGGCATCCGTGTCCAGGCTTCCGCCGGGCATGACGAGCATGGCGATCTGGTTGCCCGGCTTTATTCGCGCACGGGCGAGGAAATTTCGCGCAGCTTTCCCGATCTGCTCGCGGCGTTGCGGCTGCCCTGCGCAATCGATGGCGAATTGCTGATCATGCGCGAGGCGCGCGTACAATCGTTCAACGTGCTGCAGCAGCGTTTGAACCGCAAATCGGTGACGCCCAAGCTGATGGCGGACTTTCCCGCGCATCTGCGGGCCTATGATCTGCTGGCGGAAGGCGACGAGGACCTGCGCAACCGCCCTTTTTCCGAGCGCCGTAAACGTCTGCAGGGCCTTGTCACCGGGCTGAACGATCCGCGCATCGATATTTCACCGCTGGTGCCATTCAAAACCTGGAGCGACCTGACCGCAGCCCGCGCCGATCCGGCATCAGCTGGAGCCGGCGCCGATGCCGAAGCGGTCGAAGGCGTCATGGTCAAACGCCGGGACGCGCCGTATGTGCCCGGTCGGCCCAAGGGACCGTGGTGGAAATGGAAGCGCGATCCCATGGTAATCGATGCCGTGCTGATGTATGCGCAGCGCGGGCATGGCAAGCGCTCGTCTTATTATTCCGACTACACGTTCGGCGTTTGGAGCAAAGGGGAGAGCGGCGAAGAACTCGTTCCCGTCGGCAAGGCTTATTTCGGATTTACCGACGAGGAGCTGATCCAGATCGACCGTTTCGTACGTCGCAATACCGTCGATCGATTCGGCCCCGTGCGCGAGGTCGTGCACGAGCCGAAGTCGGGGCTGGTGCTGGAAGTTGCGTTCGAGGGGTTGCAGCGCTCGACGCGCCACAAGTCCGGTATCGCAATGCGCTTTCCTCGCATCAGTCGCTTGCGCTGGGACAAGCCGCCGGGCGAAGCCGATCGGCTGGAGACACTCGAAAGCATGCTGACGCAGCGCGAGCATGCTACAATGGCTGCGAATGGAGGCGGAAATGTCTGAAAATCAGGTCGCGCGTTGGGTGGGCGGTTCTCCGATGGGAGTGCTGGTGCGCTTGATTCTGGTGTCGATTCTGGTGGGCGTGATCCTATCGGCGCTCGGCCTGGATCCGTTCGACATCATCCACAGCGTTGAGCGGCTGATTCGGTCGATCTGGAATATGGGTTTCGACGCGATCCGCTGGCTGTGGCGGTATTTCCTGCTCGGCGCCGTGATCGTCATCCCGATCTGGTTCATCATGCGCATGGTGAATACGCCGCGCGGCAAATAGGTTTAGGCAGGTCCTAGCCCGGCCAGCTTTCCGCGGTAATCGCCGCCGCATCGCTGCCGACCATCGATGCGAGCGAATTGCGGTGGCCGCGCTTGAGCGCGGCCGTCAGGTCGGTCTTGATCTCCGACACCAATCCGATGCCGTGATAAACGAGCGCACTGTAGAGCTGCAGCAGCGTCGCGCCTGCCTTGATCTTGGCGATGGCGGTGGCGCCTGAGTCGACGCCGCCAACGCCCACTATAGGAAACATTCCCTCAGCTCTCACAAAAGTCTCGGCGAGCATACGCGTTGAGAGTTTGAACAGCGGTCGACCTGACAGGCCGCCCTGCTCGCGCGTCTTGCCACGATCACGCAACGAGCCGGGCCGGGTGATCGTCGTATTTCCCACAATCATTCCGTCGACACGACGCTTTCGAGCGACGCCCACCACATCGTCGAGTTCAGGCAATGTAAGATCCGGCGCGATTTTCAGGAGTATCGGTGTCGGGCCCGAGCGCGGTCGCATTCTTTCGCGCGCGTCGATCACACGCGCCAACAGATCGTCGAGTGCATTCGCCTGTTGCAAATCGCGCAGACCCGGTGTGTTCGGCGATGACACATTCACCGTAAGGTAGCTGGCAACGGCGGACATTGTCTCAATCAGCCGGACGTAGTCCTCCGTCCGATCTTTCGAGTCGCGATTGGCCCCGACATTGACGCCGACGATTCCACCCGTCCCGCGCCGGGCGGCGAGCCGCATATGCACGGCGGCCGCTCCCTCGTTGTTGAAACCCAGCCGATTGATCACGGCCTGATCGCTCTCGAGGCGAAACAGGCGCGGTCTCGGATTGCCGGACTGGGCCCGCGGCGTAACCGTGCCGACCTCAACGAAACCAAAGCCAAGTCGGAGCAGCGCGTCCGGGACCTCTGCATTCTTGTCAAAGCCTGCGGCAAGGCCGACGGGATTCGGAAATTTGAGTCCGAAGGCACGCACGGTCAGTTCGTCCCCGTCGGCCGGCGCCCTGGCGAGGGGCATGATCCGTAGCGCTTTGATGGCAAGCTTGTGCGCGTCTTCAGGATCGAGAGCGCGCAGAAAGGGTCGCGACAGGCGGTCGAAAAGACCGATCAACAGGCGAGCCTCCGTTGCATGAGGACCGACCCTACCGGCCAGGATGGGACTTATTCAAGGCCGCCAGTGCCACAGGAAACGGTTGCGACAGGGGGTCGACTCAAGGCTATAATTCCTATCCTGTCGAACCCATAGTTGCAGCCGGTGCGAGCGTCCATGCCCATGCTTAGTCACAGTCAAATCTGGACAGCCATCGATCGTTTGGCTGCGCGCGCCAAGATGACGCCGTCAGGCCTTGCGAAAAAGGCCGGTCTCGACCCGACGACCTTCAACAAGTCCAAGCGGGTTACCCCGGAAGGACGTCCGCGCTGGCCCTCGACTGAATCCGTCGCCAAGGCGCTTCAGGCGACGAGCACTAAGTTCGATACGTTCGTGACCCTGATCAGCGACGGCGGCAAGGCGACGATGCACAGCGTGCCGCTGATCGGTTTCGCACAGGCCGGCGCCGGCGGATTTTTCGACGACGGCGGCTTTCCGGTCGGCAAGGGCTGGGAGGAGATCGCCTTCCCCTCGGTGAACGACGAGCACGCCTACGCCCTGGAGATCTCCGGCGACTCGATGAAGCCCGCCTACCGCAACGGCGACGTCATCATCGTGTCCCCCGGAGCGAACGTGCGCAAAGGCGATCGCGTTGTGGTCAAGACCAAGGACGGCGAGGTCATGGTCAAAGAACTCAAGCGCAAGACTGCAAAGGCCGTGGAATTGAAATCGCTCAATTCCGAACATCGCGACCGGACATTGCCGACGGGCGATATCATTTGGCTCGCGCGCATCGTCTGGGCAAGCCAGTAATCCGTCTGTCAAGCAGACCGCGCCAAGGCGCCATCGATCATATCGACGGTGTTCTGCAGGCCATAAAGCGCGACGAACGACCCGAAACGCGGACCTTTTTCCTGGCCCAGCAAGACCTGGTAGAGGAGGTTGAACCAGTCGAGCGATACGCCGGGTTTGCCATCCTTCGCCTTTTTCTTCTGATCAAGGAACGGTTCGCGGCGTCCAACCTCGTAGACCACGTTCTGGATCTCTTCGGCGCTCGCTTCGGTCTTCAATTGCGAAAGCGCATCGCGCAGATCAATCAGCGCGGCGCGTTCGCCATCTGTCGGTTCGCGGAATCTTTTCTCCGGCAACACGAAGTCACGGAAATAATGAATGGCGTATTCGACGAGCTCATTCAGCTTCGGATGCGTCTTGGGCGTAACTCCCGGCCGGTAGCGCCCGATGAAGCCCCACAAGGTTTCGGCATTCTCGGCATTCGACGAAGAGACGAGCGTCAACAGCATGTTGAACGAGATCGGCATATCGGCCTTCGGAGGCTTGCCGGAGTGAATGTGCCACACCGGATTCGAAAGCTGCTGCCGGGGATCTTGCCGCTCGAAGCCATCGAGGAATTGATAGTACTCGTCGACATTGCGCGGGATGACGTCGAAATAGAGCCGCTTGGCGGCCTTCGGCTCGCGGTACATAAACAGGGACAGACTTTCAGGGCTTGCGTAGCGCAGCCACTCGTCGATCGTCAGACCGTTGCCTTTTGACTTGGAAATCTTCTGGCCCTTTTCATCGAGAAAGAGCTCATAATTGAATCCTTCCGGCGCGACACCGCCAAGTGCCCTGCAGATTTCGCCCGACAATTTCACCGAATCGATCAGATCCTTTCCGGCCATCTCATAATCGACGCCGAGCGCCACCCACCGCATGGCCCAGTCAGGCTTCCACTGCAGCTTGCAACGTCCGCCCGTCACCGGCGTCACGATCTGTTCCTTGGTGTCAGGATCCTCGTAGGTAATGGTGCCGGCTTTGGCATCGTGAGCCGTCACCGGCACCTGCAGAACGACTCCGCTTGTCGGCGACACCGGCAGGAACGGCGAATAGGTTGCCGCCCTCTCCTCACGCAACGACGGCAGCATGATCGCCATCACCTCGTCGAAGCGGGAAAGCGTCTTGAGCAAGGCCTGATCGAAACGGCCCGATTTGTAACATTCGGTCGACGACATGAATTCATATTCGAAACCGAAGTGATCCAGGAAAGCGCGCAGCCGCGCATTGTTGTGCTCGCCAAAACTCGGGTGTGTGCCGAAAGGATCAGGCACCTTGGTCAGCGGTTTGCCGAGATGCTTCTCCAGCAGCTCCTTGTTCGGCACATTGTCCGGGACTTTGCGCAGGCCATCCATGTCGTCGGAAAAGGCGATCAGGCGCGTCTTGACCTTGTCGTCGGTCAAGACATGAAACGCATGGCGCACCATGGTCGTGCGGGCGACCTCGCCGAACGTCCCGATGTGCGGTAGTCCGGATGGGCCATAGCCGGTCTCGAAAATCACCTCGTCCTTGGGGTGCTTCTTGAGCCGCGCCACGATCTTGCGCGCCTCTTCAAACGGCCACGCATTGGACTGCTCGGCCAGCTGGCGCAAGTTGGTAACAGTTTCGGTCACAGACGATCTCCGTGGGCGCGGGACACTAGAAATGCCGCCACGTCACGTCAAATGTTTGCCGTTCAAAAAGGGCTGACCGGGAAATAGCGCAGCCACAGGTCCGTGAAACGCCCCTTTTCCCACAAGCGGAACAGGGCCCAGTTGAACGCCTGCCGCAACAAATCGTTGCCGCGCCTCACCGCGATGCCGACGCCCTCACCGAAAAACCGGCTCTCCAGATAGGGGCCGCCTCGGAACACGCAACAATTGGCCGAGTCAGTGCCATTGAGCCAGAAAGCAAGCGAAACTCCGTCACCGAACAGAAGATCGACCTCGCCGCGCTTGAGCGCAAAGCGCGCTGCGTCAGCATCGGGGAATGGACGAAGCTCAGCTTCGGTGAACAGCGCCTTCAGAAATGCTTCGTGCGCGGTGCCTGCGACAACTCCGATCTTTTTTCCCTCGAGGGCCTCCGGGCGGATGTCCTCGATTGTGCTGTCACGGCGCGAAACGAACCGGGCCGGTGTGCGGTAATATGGATCGCTGAAATCGACACGTGCTCGCATGTCCGGAGTGGCTGCAATCGATGCAATGACGGCATCGCCGTTGTTGCTGTTGAGCGCACCGATCAATGTATCGAACCTGCGCATCTGGACCGTGCAGGCGACCTTGAGTTCCTCGCAAATCATCCGCGCGAGATCCACGTTGAACCCGATAGGTGCTCCGTCCGGTCCCGCATAGTTGAAGGGAGGATAGTCGGTCTCCGTCAGGAAACGGATGATGTTGATGCGCGAAAGATCAGGCCTTTCCGGCCGACGGCGAGGATCCCAGAAGCCGGGCACTGCCATGGGATCCGCGGTTGCAGCAGCTGAACCAGGCGGCGCCGATGCGGCGGGCGGAGCCGAGCCCGGCGCGCTTTTCGTTACCTGTGCCACAGCCGGGGCCGAAGCCGCCAATATCGTGACAAGAGTGAACGCAGCGCCGCGCCAGCACTTACGAGAATGCAGCTTCATCCGACGGCCCTTAACCTGAAATCCTGGCGACCATAGCATCGTCATAGCAACGGGCCAGTGATAATCGAGGACCATGCGATCGGTCAGCCATCAAGTGCCTGTCAGACGTTTTTCGATCTCGTGCACCGGCATCTTGACGAGATCCTTGTCTACCTCGATGCGGACCGCGCCCTTTACGGCATGCGAATAAGCCGAACGAATCATTCCCAATGCGCGCGGCGAGGCCACGATGATCAGCGATTTCGTCTTCCCGGATGCAAGCGCTTCTTCGAGATGCTGCGCCAGTTGTGTCAGAAATGCCCGTTCGGCCTGATCGTGCCAGTCGGTCTGCTCAACGGCGCTTCGGGCGCTGCCGACAGAATTGAATGTACGGCCCGGCGCGTCGGTCCCAATTATATGTGTCGCCAGATCCTTCTGCTCGAAGACCTGCACCGTCTTGAGGTTGGGGGCCCTGATATCTCCGTCATTCTCCAGAACCAATGCCTTTGCCCCATCACAGACCACAACCCATTCTCCGTGCCGGATCAAAAGCGCAGCCATGGAGCAACCTCCTGCAAATGGGCGCAACTGAAAACAGATAGTTACGACCTCGGTATTTTGCCCGGAAAGAATTTTTTAGCTGTATTGCGCTGGCCGTCAGTTCGTACCGTCAAGCAACCGTCGCGCGATGACCTGCGCCTGAATCTCAGCAGCACCCTCAAAGATATTGAGAATTCGGGCATCACACAGGATGCGAGAAACCGGAAACTCCAAGGCGAACCCGTTGCCCCCGTGCACCTGTACAGCATTGTCTGCCGCCGCCCAGGCCACTCTTGCCGCCAGCAGCTTGGCCATGCCGGCTTCAAGATCACATCGGCGGCCTGAGTCTTTCTCCCGCGCCGCATGATAGGTCAGTTGACGCGCAATCATGATTTCAGCCGCCATCATGACGATTTTGTCGGCGACGCGCGGAAACCCGACAATCGGACCACCGAACTGAACGCGGCTCTGCGCATAATCGAGGGCCTGCTCCATGGCAGCTTGTGCGACACCGATCGCTCGCGCGGCAGTCTGAATGCGCGCGGATTCGAAGGTCTGCATGAGTTGTTTGAAGCCAAGGCCCTCGACCCCGCCCAACAAGTTCTCGGCCTTCACCTCGAAACCATCGAAGGCGATTTCGTACTCTTTCATGCCGCGATAGCCGAGGACTTCGATCTCCGTTCCGCTCATTCCCTTTGCCGGGAACGGTTTCTTATCATCGCCGCGTGGCTTTTCGGCAAGAAGCATCGAGAGCCCGCGATGACCGGCTTCTTTCGGATTGGTGCGCACAAGTAACGTCATCAGATCCGCACGCACCGGATGCGTGATCCACGTTTTGTTGCCGTAGACTTTGTAGACGTTGCCCTCACGAACCGCGCGCGTCTTGATCGATGCGAGATCCGAACCGGTATTCGGTTCGGTAAAGACCGCAGTCGGCAGCACCTCCCCGGACGCGATCTTGGGCAGCCATTTTTCTTTCTGTTCAGCCGTTCCGCTGCCCAGAATCAATTCGGCGGCAATCTCGGACCGGGTGCCGAGCGACCCCACACCGATATATCCTCGCGACAGCTCTTCCGAGACGACACACATTGATTCCTTGCCGAGTCCCATTCCGCCGAACTCTTCCGGAATGGTCAGCCCGAACACGCCCAATTCCGACATCTGTTTGATGATGTCGAGCGGGATGTAACTGTTCGTCCGATGCCAGCTCTGCGCGTGTCCGATGACTTCCGCATCGGCGAACCTGCGCATCTCCACACGGATCGATTCAAGCGTCTCCTCGAGACCACAAACCCCAATGGTGATGCCGTGGCTTGCGCGTATCAACTCGATCAGGCGTGCACGCCGTTCCGCGGTATTGCCACCGGCGATCAGAGTTTCAACTATCGGACCAAGACGAGCGGCGACCTGAGCTTGAGACAGGCCGAGGTCGGACAACCTCACCACTTCATTTTGACTCATCGGAATTCCGCCCGCGACCTGGGCCAGATATTCACCGAGCCCGATACGGATCAGCAGTTCCTCGAGTTCGCCGAGCGTTCCTTCTCCGGTCAGCCTCCCTGCATAGGATGCGAGCTGGCGGACAGCCTCGACATAGGTGGCGAGCCAGGCCAGCCCGTGCGTGGCACGTTGTTCGCGGTCGAAAAGACGGCCAACGACACGGCCTTCGACCGTGACCTGCGTGCGTACTTTTGCTGTCGCTTCCGCGAGGATGGCATCGAGGGAAGCGCTGGCTTCCTGGGCAAGCTCGATCAGATCGGATTTCCCAGCGGAACGGGGTGCAGTAGCGGGCATTGAAGACTCGAGAATAAAAATGGCCGGCTGTTCACACTACGCGTGCACTGCACAAAAGCAAAGTCGCAAGAGAATTCAGGCTCTTGAGTACGGCCCCACACGCAGTCAACGACGCAAATCGCTATAAAAATTAACCATTTCCGGACTACATCATTACCTCTGCCTTTGCGTGGGCTCTTCCCCACGGATGCCAATCAAAGCACTGCATGCGCCCGATCGAACTATCGCTTCCGTTCAACCGCCTGGCTCGCATGCTCGCCTCATTCTCTGTCCGCACCCGCATCGTTCTTCTGGCGCTCATTCCGGTCGTGGGCTTTGTCGCCAACGGGCTCACCTTTACGGCCGGTGAAGGCGACGTCGGGCGCGCCTTCGCTACGGTCACCCACTCGACAGCGCTCGCTGACGTCAGCCGCGACTTCAAGAGCGCGGTTGCATCGATGCGGATCATTGTCAAAGACTTCAGTGTCAGTCCCGACAACAATTTGGTCGTGAGTTTCGAGCAGGCGCATGCAACCGCGCTCAAGGCTCTCGAAACGCT
>Ga0070713_100000422_pt1 | contig 27022 bp, 24 predicted proteins | sample LARL82metaG_FD_65465 | JGI IMG/M metagenome (GOLD analysis project Ga0070713, IMG submission 65465) | Corn, switchgrass and miscanthus rhizosphere microbial communities from Kellogg Biological Station, Michigan, USA - LAR L8-2 metaG | ecosystem: Host-associated > Plants > Roots > Rhizosphere ... | reverse complement strand
AATTTCAGCCCGAGCGTGAGGCGCAGGATCAGGTTGAAGATTCGCCCGAAGAGTTGACGATGCAGAGGCTGGCGCTGTGTCTGGGTTTCCGAACGCAGCCAGCGCGATCCGATGGCAATGTCGGCACCTCGTTCCAGCGCTTGAAAAAGTTTGGGAGCTTCTTCGATGGGCGACGACAAGTCGGCGTCGCTGAACAAAACGATCCGGCCGCGGGCGTTCAACATTCCGTTGCGCACGCTGTATCCTTTGCCGTGATTGCCGGGATTTTCTACCAGGCGTAGTACCGGATCCTCCGCCGCAAAGCTTCGAACAATGTCCGCCGTGTTGTCTCGGGATCCATCGTTGACGACGATCACCTCGGCGTCCCATCCCTGCTGGTGGACGTAGCTCAGCACTTTTTCCAGCGTCGCCCCGAGCCGCGCGCTCTCGTTGTACGCCGGAATCACGATGCTGTAGGTGGGGTCCAAAGACAGTTCTCAATTCTCGGTTCTCAGTTCTCAGGCAGGACTGAAGTCTGCAAACTGGTCAGCTCGGGAAGCCCTATTGTACGTTGTGCTTTTGGGATTTCGGAAATCGGAAATCAGGAAGTACCACAGGGGCTGAAGCCCAATCCTGTTTGGCGTTTTACGGTACGACTAAAGCCGTACCCTTCCACAAAACCGCCCAGGAGTGAGAAGTGGGCACTGAGGAGTGAGAACCAGGCGCTGAGAAATAGGCGCTGAGAAATAGGCGCTGAGAAGTGAGTACTGACTACCGACTACTGCCCTCTCACGCGACCTGGCGCTTTTGCTCCAGCATGTAGAAATATTCCGTCACCAATTCTGCGTCCCACAGACCGCGAGCGGCCTCTTCCCGCATTGTTTGTGCGGCTTGGTCGTGCGTGAGCGCCGGTTTATAAGAACGGGCGGTGCGGAGTGCGTCATACACGTCCACCACTTGCAACACTCTCGGAAGTACCGGAATTTCTGATCCAACCAGGCCATCGGGATAACCTGAGCCATCGGAATGCTCGTGATGATGGCGGATGATGGGCAGCACCAGTCGGAGCGAATGCAGCGGCCGGCAAATGTTCTCGCCGGTCACGGGGTGGAGCTTCATGATGGCCCATTCCTCGGCCGTCAGATCGCTACCTTTTTTCAAAATTTCATCAGGCACGGCGATCTTGCCCAGGTCGTGCAGATAGCCGCCACGCTTAAGCGCGAGAACGGAATCTTCGTCCATTCCGAGGTGCCGGCCCATGTCTGCGGCGCGCATGGCCAGACGCTCGCAATGGCCCTCAGTATAGGGATCTCGGCCTTCGACGATCAGGCCCAAAGTGCACAAAACCGAATCAGCCGTCTCCAGTTCGTCGGTAAACTCTTTCAGGCGAAGCAGCGACTTCACGCGAGCGATCAGCTCTTCGGCGAGCACCGGCTTGTTCAGAAAATCATCGGCGCCGGCTTCGATGCCGCGCACTTTGTCACTGCTGTCGCTGAGTCCGGTGATGAGAACAAAAGGAATCAGCCGCGTGGCGGGGTTTTCCTTCAGGCCGCGGCAGAAGTCATATCCGGACTTCCCGGGCATCATCACGTCGGAGAGGATCAAGTCCGGCAGTTGCTTGCGAACCTCGGCCTCGGCCTGCTCAGCGTTCGAGGCGGTGGTCACGTCATAGCCGCGCATGGTGAGCAACTGGCTCATCAGGCCGGCGATGCTGGGTTGGTCGTCAACCACCAGGATTCGCGGGGGACGCCGTCGTGAGATCAGATCACCCATCTCTTGATAAGAAGCGGCTTTATTCTGCGAAGTTGTACGCGCATCCGGCCGCGACAGGGTGCGAGAAGGAGGCGAAACACTCATAATCAAACCGCTGATGAAAACAATCGATTCTACGCTTATTATCCGGATTCCGCCGGGACGGGGCCAGTTGTTTCTGGAACAGTACCACCATTCGTGAAACTTCGCCATTCCCACTTCGGGCTGTTACGCTTCGCGAACAGCACGAAATCCTTGATAAGACGCGAGCTCATGCCTAATCTCGGATTATGCGAGTGCCGCGTACTCAACTGGCGTACGTTGTTATTTGTGCAATGCTGCTCTCTGCCGCGGCCAGCGCGGCCACAAAGGTTCACGTCATTGCCTTCGGTAAATGGACTTCCGCGCAGTGGTTTCCTACCGGAACGGAAGAAAAGCCGCTGATCCTCAAAATTCGCCCTCTACTGGTGGACGGGCGCGTCAAGGAATACGTGGCCGGGCCTGCGCACGAAGTCACCGATCGTTTGTTTGTGGTGCGGCGCGCATTCCGCTTGAATGACAATCTTCCCGACGATCCCGCGCCGCGCTGGCAATGGCAACGTGGCGGCTGGCTGCTGGTAGACCGCGTGACCGGCAGGATTTCCCCGATCAATCTTCCGGAGTTCGACCCGTTCTACTCTGCGGGAAGTTGGTATCGCGATTATGTCGCGTACTGCGGAGTCTCTGACGACGGAAAGAAAACGTACGCGATCGTGGCGCAACTCAGCCGGCGCAAGCCGGTGTTGAAGAAGCCGCTGTCCAATGAGGGTGTGGCGGAGGATGCGGAACCGGACTCAGCTTGCCCGGCGCCGTCGTGGCAGCGAGCTCCGGTGCGAGTCACCTTTGAGCCCGGCGGAGACGCCAAGCAGACCTTCTCGATTCGCGGGCACGTGGTGGATTTGGTGAATGATGCCGAGGACGAAGAGTAAAGGAAATCACAATTTCAGATCGCAGATTTTAGATTGAAGATTGAAGAAACACCCAGTGAGTATCGAAATTCGCGCTTTAGAATATTCAACCTGCAATCTGAAATCTAAAAGCTGAAATTCCTTCTAGTCTCCGGCTGCTTCCACTGCTGGCAATTCTTCTGCGACCATCTTTTCTTTTACCTTGGCGCTGGTGACGAGGATGACCGAGAGCACCACAATAGCGCTACCCGCCAGGATGAAGCGGTCTACGCGCTCGTGCAAAATGAGCCAACCCAGAAACACGGCGACCACGGGATTCACATACGCGTAGGTGGAAACCTTAGGCGTAGGCACGTGCTCGAGGAGCCAGATGTAGGCGGTGTAGCCGATCCAGGAGCCACACACCACCAAATAGAATGTTGCTCCCAGGCTGCGCGCAGACCAGGTGGCGTGCGAGAGATCTCCGGCGAACAGCGCAAAGACAAAGTTTCCAACTCCCGCCGCGGTGACTTGCCAGCCGGTCGAGCTGAAGACGTCCATGCCCGACTGCCAGCGCTTCGAAAGCACCGAGCCGAGCGCCCAGGAGAACGATCCGGCGATCAGGCTGATCGACGCCCAAAATTCGCGATGTCCCAGGCTGCCCGATTGCAACTGTGGCCACACCAGCACGACCAATCCCACCATGCCCAGCGCTAGTCCAGCCTTGCCGCGTCCGGAGATGTGGTGATCACCCAGCAGCAATGAGTCGAGCACCAGAAACCATAGCGGCGTGATGGCAATGATCAGCGCGGAAAAGCCTGACGATACCGTGAGTTCCGCGTACGAGAGTGTGAGATTTCCACCCATCAATAGCAGCAGCCCCACGATCGCCGACAGCGCGATCTGCTTTGGAGAATAAAAAATCCTGCGACCGGTTGCGGCGCACACCGCCAACATGACGACGCCTGCAATGGAAAACCGCGTCGCGCACATGAGCGCGGGAGGAATGGTCTGGACCGCGATATCGATCGCCAGATACGTCGAGCCCCAGAACAGGTACACGAGTCCGAAGGCAAGAATCACCATCCACCGGCTTGGGCGCTGAGCGGAATGCATTGTCGTGAGTAACAGGGGGAATCTAAAAGATATCAGACGCTTTCGAGGAACACTTGGATTCTAAAGTTCGGAGGATGGTCCGCACAGCCGCGCAAGTGGGATACTCCCAGGGAGGGATAGGCAGAACCAGCGTATGGAAGACTTGGTGATCGATCGGGTTGCGGTTGCCCGTCGAGGCCGAAGGCTCGAATACTTCACCATCGGGTGGAATAGCCTCGAGGGTGTAGTCGCAATTGTTGCGGGTGCAGTCGCCGGCAGCATCTCTCTGGTCGGGTTCGGCATAGATAGTTTCATCGAGGTCACCTCTGGCGCGGCGTTGCTGTGGCGCATGAGCGTGGATGCGGATGTGGAGCGCCGTGAACGAAACGAACGGCTCGCATTGCGGACAGTGGGGCTCGGCTTCCTTGCGTTAGCGGCATACATAACGTACGAGTCGATTCGCGACTTGATGCGGCAGGAGGCTCCCGCACACAGTATTCCTGGCATCGTTCTGGCGTGCGTGTCGCTCGTCGTAATGCCGTTGCTCGCTCGTGCCAAACGAGAGGTCGGGACGTTACTGGGCAGCGCTGCCATGCATGCTGACGCGAAACAGACTGACTTTTGCATGTATTTGTCAGCCATTTTGCTGGGTGGATTGCTTCTGAATGTCTTGTTCGGTCTATGGTGGGCTGACCCGGCGGCGGCGCTGGTCATGACTCCGATCATTGCGAAGGAAGGACTCGAGGGAGTTCGTGGCGAGGCGTGTCACGATTGCGCAAAGTGAGTCTTTGCGACCGCATCTACCGGACGTAGCAATCTGGAATTCGCTGCCGCATGGGATTTGCCGGGCGACCGATGATGCATGACGTCCACGGCCAGGACCGCAGCCATCCCAGCCAGGAGCAGCAAAATCGCCCAAGGATTTCTCCACGAAAATCTCCCCGCCCACAACAATAGGCAACCTCCAACCAAGCTGATCGAGGCGCCTACGACGTCGACGACACTCAGTCCGTGAATTAAATGGGGGATGACGTGGATCAGGAAGACTCCGGCAACGAAGCAAGACAGGTAGTTGTACCACTTCATCTTTCACCTCTGCGCTGGTCGCGTCAGGCTAAATCGCCGGCTTGTTTCGTGCCAAGCCCTATTCGTCAGGGGCGGCTACTTTGATTTTTCGTATTCAGCCTTGGCCGTCTTAAGAACGGGAACGTCCGGATCAGCGTCTTTCCACAGCGCGAAGAAATCTTGATATGCGGCTTTCGCTTTTGGCGTCTCGCCCAGAAGCGCATAAGCCCGGCCGAGCCCAAGCTTCGAAAGGGGAAGGAATGGGCTGGTGAGTTGAATTCCGCGGTGGTCGAGAATGTTTTGAAACTGAAGCGCTGCGTTCGCGCCGTCGCGCGAACGAAGATATGCTTCGCCGCGGACGTACGGGGCCATATAGGTTCCGAAGAGGCGCCGATCGGCGCCGAGATCGTAAGGTTTTGCGGCTTCGAGTGCCGTCACTGCCTGTGCCGGTTGATTGCGCTGCAGGTCAAGGATGGCACGCGCCGTGGGAATCTTCACATTAATGAGCAACGTGTCATAAGGAGATTCCTTGGCCAGGTCTGCGATCAGTTTCTCCGCTCGGGCCGTGTCCCCGACACGCGCATACACACGGGCGGCGTCGGCTTGTGAGTCCTCATTCTGGGAAAGGGCAATAGCTTCGTTCACCGCCTGGCGTGCTTCGGGAAGGAAGCCCGTCTCCGCATTGCAACCCGCCTTCGCGGCCAGTGCAAGTCCTGCCCACTCCTTGTAACCGCGAGACTGCGCAGCGTTGGTGGCGCGCGTATAGCTTTCGCGGGCCTTTTTTACTTTTCCCAGCGCACACTCACCCTGCGCCTGCAGGAGTAAGAAAATCGTTTCCTGTACCTTGCCGGTTGCCTGTGCGACCTCCGCCTGCAAGGCGGCGTCATCTCCCCGACGGAAAGCCTCCCAGTAGAGCATCATGTGGACAGACCAGGGATCGACTTTCGAGGCCACTGCCTGATCCGCCACTGCCTTGGCTTCGTCGAAGCGGTTCAGGTTTTCGTAAGCTGCTGCCAGGTTCTGGTAAGCGTAGGGATCCTTCGGATCGACTTTGAGAGCTTGGCTGGCCGCCGCGAGCGACTTTTCGTGCTGCCCCAGGTCTTGATTCACCAGCGCCAGGTTATCCAGCGGAACAGAGTCTCGGGGATAGGCCGCGCTCCACTGTTGGAGCGTGGCCACATCCTTGTCTTCCTCCCCCCGGAACGTCCCGTAATAGTGCGAAGAGATGTAGAACTTCTCCCGATCGCTGGCCCTGTCTTTCGTATCGAAAGCCCGTTGCAAATATTCATGGGCCAGCTTACTGTCGCCGGAATTGTTGTGGGCGACGCCGAGGGTGGCCAGAGCCATGGCAAAATTTGGATCAAGCTCGACCGCGCGTTTCAGGTGAGGAATGGCGGTTTCATCATCGAATTTCGAATGTGCCGCCTGCCCCAGACTGAATTCCTTCAGGGCCTCGAGCGAGGAAGTGGTCGCCGATTCCAGTGGGGTGGCAAATTTCTGCACCGAGCCGATCGACTCGCCCAACTTTCCGCGGAGCTTGGAGGCGGCTTGGTCCAGCGACTTCAGCACTTGTTCTTTGCTGTCGGCTTCGACTTGCTCGCTGCCGAGGGAGTCCCCGGTTTGGGCGTTTACGGCTTCGAGAGTGATCACATAATGGCTGCCCAAGCTTGAGATGGAGCCCGTCAGCATCGCTTTCACGCCTTCGCGCAAGCAGATTTCGTGGGCTACCTCTTTGGTGACGCGTTCGTCGGCAGGACGCCCCATGAACTTCAGTGCCTGCTGAATCCGGGATTCGGGGACAATGTTCAGATATGGCGACTGCTCGAGTTGCACGGCCAGCGCTTGTTTGAGCGTGCCATCAAAGACCGCGTCTCCGGTGGTGTTGACGAAGTCGGCGAGCAGGACACTGTCTTTTTCCGTGAGCTTCGACGTTTGCCGGGAGCGCACGAAGTAGACACCTGCAATCAGCAGTGCGAGCAGTACAACGGCAGCGGGCAACAGAATCTTCCACAGCTTTTTCGGCGGTACGATTGCACTCACCGCGGTGGGAGTTACTGCGGAGTGCGAAGAGGCTGAAGGCGCAGCTGTTGGGATCGCTACCGCCGATGGGCCCGAATCTCTGGCGACTGGCACCGAAGCGGAACTGTGGGCCGCTGCTCGTCCGCTCTCCGTGTCGCGCTTCAGGCGTTGCAGGTCGGCTCGAATGTCAGCGGCGCTCTGGTAGCGCAGGTTGCGGTCTTTTTCCAGAGCCTTGTTGATGATGTCTTCCAGCTTCGGAGGCAGGTCAGGATTCAGGCGGATCGGAGAAACCGGAGCGCGGTCGAGAATGGCCTGGAAGATGAGAGCCGATGTCTCACCACGAAACGGCAGCGTTCCGGTCGCCATCTCGTAGAGCACGACGCCGAAAGAAAACAAGTCGGTGCGCGGATCGAGTTCCTTCCCCTTCGCCTGCTCGGGCGACATATAGGCGACCGTGCCGAGAGTCGAGCCGGGACTGGTCAAGTGCTCTTCGACCATGACGGCGGTGGGCGCCGTAACGTCGGGCACTTGAGCCCCTGATTCGCGGGGGCCGGATTTCACTTTGGCGAGGCCGAAATCCAGAATCTTGGCGTGCTCGCGCTTGGTGACGAAAATGTTTGCAGGCTTGATGTCGCGATGAACAATGCCGCCAGCGTGGGCCGCGTCTAGCGCGTCGGCAATCTCGATGCCGAGGGAAAGGATGGTTTCCAATTCCATCGCGCGGCTGCCGATCAGGTGCTTCAGCGTGGCGCCGTCGAGGAACTCCATGACGAGGAAGGTGCGTCCCTCTTCTTCGCCGATGTCGTAGATAGTGCAGATGTTGGGATGATTCAGCGCGGACGCCGCCTTGGCTTCGCGTCGAAACCGTTCCAGCGCCTGGCGGTCTTGTGCGAGATCTTCGGGAAGGAACTTGAGAGCCACGAAGCGGCCGAGGCGAGTGTCCTCCGCCTTGTAGACCACGCCCATGCCCCCGCCACCGAGCTTTTCGATGATCCGGTAATGTGAAATGGTCTGATCGAGCAAGAGAAATGGCCCCGTTTGGGTCATGCCATGCTAAGGCCGAGGCGGCGGGAAGTCAAAGAAAGTTCACTTCGAGGATCGCCACCGAGCCACGGCGCGTTTGCAAGAACTCGTCCGAACGATGCGACGCTTGATGGTTTCCCCCTGCGGGTCGACGAGCCCTAAGGCTGGTTAGTCAATTAATGTCGACCCTGAATCGCCGTCCGTGGTATGCAAGCCGTGTTTTCAGTTCTAAAAACTGGTGGTGAGGCGCATAGCAACACTCCGCGACGGCCCGATGGCGTTGCCCGAGAAGAGACCTCCGAAGTCGATCACATCGAGGACGTCCGTCAAATTCTGGCCGTCGATCTGAAACTGCATCTTAAGACGCTCCGACTTGTAGACATCCACGCCGGCGGATGCATTGATCTGGAACGACGGATAGATGCGCCCGCGGTCAAAGTTGACTCGAGCGAGGACCTGAGGGCCATAGAGGGCAAGCGCTTCGGCTGGGTCGCCGCCGAACTCGAAAGGCAGGCCAGTACCGTATTGAATTCCGCCAGCAATCCAAAAACGGGGCTTGACCTGGTAGCGCAGGCGGCCGCGAATGGTGTTGCGCTGGTCCTGGGAGTCCGGGAAGTGACCGGTGAGTCGCGATTCGGCTTCGCTCGCATCATCCCCGAGAAAGAGGCCGCCGGTGACGGGGAACCAGGTGTTGCCGACTTCGTAGGAGTAGCTCAGGAATCCGGTAAAACGGCGCCATTCTGTGAGTTCCAACTTGGCTTCCGCGCCGTAGATGATGGCCTTCTCGAACGCAATCGGGAAGCTGATTGCGGTGTTATCGATCTGATCATCGTCTGCGTAGTTGTTTACGTTCCGCCGGAAGTAGTTGCCACTCAACCTCAGCTTTTCGCGGAACACCTTCGTGAAGCCCGCTTCGTAGTAATTCCCCTGGGAGGGCTCGACCGGCAAGCGGAAGAAATTGGTCGGGTCGATAGACTCAACGGTACTTGAACTGGAGAGCAGAATGTTTTCGGAGGAAGGAGTCTGAAAAACTCGGTCATAGGAAAAATGCAGGAGCAGGCCAGCAGATGGGATGTAACGCGAAACTGAAATTCGGGGGTCTAACGCCTGTCGGTTGAGCAAAAGCTGATAGTGGTCCCAGCGCAGGCCCGCACTGATGGTCCAGTTTTTTAGCCGGATCTGGTCCTGAACGAAAACGGACTGTTCGAGATCAGGGCGGTTTCCGGTGAAGCTAAAGTCGATGGGAGTGCCGTCATCATATTGGCTGGGGTCGGTGATGTGATAGCGGAAATTCTCGTTCAGAAATGTGTTGTCAGACTCGAATCCAAATTTCCACTCATTCCAGGCATGACTGATGGTGGCGCTTCCCTTAAAATAGACTTCGTTAAAAGAATTCTGCTGGAAGACCTCGATCGGGATGGACTGCTGGTTGGAATTGAACCCGTTCGCGTTGTTGCGCGCCATAACCCGGAAATCGCCGACCGAATTGGACGAGAAGGCGTGCTCGTAGGAGGCGATTCCCATCGTCTCAATGTTATCGGCCGTCTGCCGTTGGCCCGCCGCCTGCTGCACTTGTTCGTTGGGGAGTTCGTAGCGTGCCAGTTCGTGGCTCACGATAAATCGCAAGCGATCGTTCGGCGACAGGTCGCGTTCATAGGTGGACGAAAACACGCCCAGCGTCCCAGTATTCGAGTAGTTCTGCGGAACGACCGGATTCAGATAGTGGTCGGTCATGGCGCCGCTGGCGCTGGCGCCGAAAGTGTTCTTGCCCCACGCATATTGGCCGCGCGCGGCCGCTCCCGCAGAATCAAAGCTACCGCCGGAGAGAACGACCTGGCCGTGAAGGCCCGGCTGTGAATTCTGGAGAGTGTTCACTTCGATCACGCCTCCCATTTTGCGGCCATATTCCGCGGGGATGCCGGCTGTGTAGATGCTCAGCGATTGCAGGTCATCCGCATCCATCGGTGGGCCGAAGCTGGGCGAGCGATTGTCTGTGAGCGGGACGCCATCGACGACGAACTGAGTCTGATATTCGGAGCCGCGGGGGTGCAGGACGGCGTTGCCCTCGTAGAGCCATCCCGGCTGTGAGTTCACTAAGTCCTGCAGAGTTCTGCCCGGAACCGAAGTCAAGCGGTTTTGGATTTCGTCTGCGCCGACCGGGCTGACCGAACCGGCCTGATCGGGGTCGATCAGTGTATTTGCCGCGGTGACGGTCACGGATTCATTCACCGAAGGCAGCTTCAGTTGGATCGCATGGTCGGTTGGAACCGAGGAATGAATTTCTACCGTTTCGGCCACTCCGGCAAAGCCCGGCTGCTTGATGTCGAGCTGATAGATACCATAGGGCAGACGCTGCACAGCGAGATTGCCCTGGTCGTTGGTGGACAAAGTGGCTCGGTACTGATTCGCCTTGCTGGCGATCCGAACCGTGGTTTTCACCCCGCCGCCCGAGGGATCCGTCACCTTAAGGTGCAATTCTCCGTTGTTGACTTGAGCAAAAACTGAGACTGCGGAGAGGAAAAGAGCGGCGCCAAATACCTTCATCACCGCGAGGCCGCCGTTGTTAGGGTGCAATCCCGGATGGCTCAGGACCCCGCTGCGATGGTTGGAGTCAGGCAAACAGTCTTCCCCTTCACTTTGAAAATTCCATTTCCGGACATTTTGTTCAGCCTTTATTTTCAGTCCGTTCCAAGAAGTCGAGAAAGCGCGCAAGAAAACCCTGAACAGGAACAGGCAAGGAGGAATATACATTCTAGGAAGCAAGGCCTATGTCTCCCGCGGATTCGATTGACGGCCAGCCCTTCCCAAGCATCGCGGACGCGGCACGTTCCGGGGGGCCCTCGGCGATCGAGCAGGAGGTTATGGACCTGTTTGAGCAGTTTCGCACACCCCTGCTCCGGTACGCAGTTACTTTCGGCCTATCGGTGCATGACGCGGAAGAAGTGATCCAGGAGGTGTTCCTGTCGCTGTTCCGCCATCTTCAGCTGGGGAGGTCCCGGAAAAACCTTCGCGGTTGGATCTTTCGCGTCGCGCATAATTTGGCACTAAAACAGCTCTATGCAACGCAAAGATCGCGTGCGAAGACGGCCCCGGATTGGACGACTGCGGAAGAGCAGCTTGACCCATCGCCTAACCCCGAAGAACAGTTGTCGTTGGCTCAGAAGCGCTACCGGCTTCTGTCCGTTGTGGATGCGCTCCCGGCGGGGGATCAGCGGTGCCTGCGGCTGCGAGCGGAGGGTCTTCGCTACCGGGAAATAGCCACTGTTCTCGGGATGTCGCTGGGAGCCGTATCGCTGTCGCTGACACGATCGCTGGCACGGTTGATCCGTGCGGACGGGAGATAACGCCATGAACAAAGAACGTCATCTTTCAGACGAAGAGATGCTATTGGCGGCGGACGGCGAACTCTCAACGCACCGTGCCGCGCAGGTTCGCGCTCATCTAACGGAATGCTGGGGCTGTCGGGCTCGAATGGCGGAAATCGAAGGGACGATCGCCGATTTCACGCAAGCCCACCGGCAGACTCTGGATCCGCAATTGCCATCCATTACTGGACCACGTGCTAATTTGCGGGCGCGGCTCTCTGAACTGGCGTCCCACCCGTCGGCACGGACATGGCATTCGTTATTCCAGTTTTCCTGGCCCCTGCGCGCCGGAGTCGTTTGCATCGCATTGTTCGTAATCACGATTGTGGGCAAGATTCTCCTGGACCATTCTGTCTTCCACAGAACAATGTCGGGGGCTATTTCATTCGAGCGAGGAGCGGAACCTGACCCCAAGCTTACCCCAGGTGCAACCCGGAGAGTTGCGCTCAACGAAGTTTGTTCGATGGCTCATGAAGAAGTGGTGTCGCAGGTATCAACTCCATTGCGTCAAGAGGTATTCCAGGAGTACGGCATCTTGAATGCTCATCCTGATGACTATGAGGTTGACTATCTGATTGCTCCCGGCTTGGGAGGTGTGGAAGACATTCGGAATCTCTGGCCGGAACCTTCCACGTCCAAGACTTGGAATGCATACGTGAAGGACGCGCTAGAGGAACACCTTCACCGATTAGTGTGTTCTGGTGACCTCGATCTGTCGACGGCGCAACGTGACATCGCCACCGACTGGATTGCGGCGTATAAAAAGTATTTCCATACCAACAGACCTCTGTCGCTGCATTCGCGTCTCGACTGAACGCTCCTTCTCGGTTGCTTCCAGCTAACCGTGTGCCGCGTCAAGCAGAGTTGCCGCCGAGCCATCCATCGCCGGGCCGCCAATTAGATGCTTGAGCGTCGTGCCGTCAACGAACTCCATGACGAGGAAGGTGCGTCCGTCTTCTTCGCCGATGTCGTAGGCTGTTTGGGGTTCCAGACAATCTCGTAGCAACATACGATTTCCCATACCAGGAGCAGAACACGTCGCAATGCACACATATCTCGCAGTGCGAGAGAGTCGTGTTCCTTGGTGAATGGTCCCTCCTCAGCGGACTCTGAAGCGGACCAATCTGATTTGAATTCCCGATTCATATCCCCTCAGTTACGCTGATCCGCGATTCAAGGTATGGACTCGCGTAGAACAAGACCAGATGGACCGACGTGCAAATGAGTTTTTGTTTACGTTGGGAGTTGGCGGCGGAAATTAACTGCGTATTCTCAGTTCACAGCGTGGAGTTGTCAGTGATGTCCATCACACGCTGGAGCTTCTCCCACTCCCGTTCTGTAACACAACGAATCGAGGTTAGTGACGGAACATACTGAAAGCATTGGTTGAGTCCGAAAGTTGCGGAGTATTACAAGATTTTCACAGATGGTGCATCGCAGGTGGTGCAACTGATCTGCTTTCTTTCCCCGCCGCGTGAGAGAATTGCATCATGACACAGACCAGCCTGCCCCAGCCGCATGAGCAGCGCAAGGTTGAAGAACTGCTCGTGAGACTTTCGAAAGTAAAACCGATCTCTGCGAAACCAGCCCCGATTGTCCAGGGAATGCCTGCAATTCGGGCAGCTTGCACCGCAAACTCGCAAGTCTTCTTCTCGACCTAACGAATCGATGTATCCCACCGAGCCCACAGCTTAGTCTGTGGGCTTTTTGTTGGTTGGCGCAAAAGCTCCACCAGGGTCATTCACCGCGCATTGCCACGGAACAGGATTTCAGAAGGCTACTGCGGAACCTTATTCTCGCCCAATCTCGACGTCTTGAAGGCGCAGCAGGCGCATGGAATTCCCCGAGGAACGACAAAAAGTTTCGTTCCTCGGAGCGGCTGGCGATAGTTACTTGCGATATCGCCGCAAAAATATCAACCAGTGAAGGCGAAGCAGTCGGTGTCAGGAATGCCGACGCGTTGTCACTGAGATTTCGGGGACACTGATTTCTCCTAGTGAGTTTGGTTGAAGCCGGTCAGTATGCGCGACTTGGCGCGAAACATGTGATAACTCTCAAAAGCAACATCGTTCAGCATCGTCGCATAGGGTCCATACGTTCTAAAGGTTTCATCCCATTCCGCTAGAGGTGTGACGGATCTTCCCCTCGAAATGGAGACGCTCCTTACAGGGCAGATGTAGGTCTTCCCTCCGATCTCGACCGGGCCATATTCGATCATGATGTCGGACCGGACAAGTGGTGTGGTTGATTTCAGGTCCGCCACCAGTTCCAGGCGAAGGATGGCTCCGCTCGCGGGATCGATCGCGATCTCCCCGTGATACCCGACGGTCTCTTCGAAGGAAATGTTTCCGTCTCCGTCTGGAAGGCAACAGGCGCCCACTTGATAACGCGATCTCTCCGCTGGAATTTCGTAGCGAAATACCGTATGACGTCCGCCCGCACCAACTTCCCAGTGGCTCCAGGCCAAACCACTGGCAATGGCATCGGTTACAGCGCCGAGAAGGGGTCCGAACACACCATAGGTGACTAAATGCCCGTCTTCCCCTTTGTCCTTTTTCCTTTTCGCTCCGCCCGAATCGACCACCTCTTTGCCGTTGCGGTAGAGCACTGTTGCTTTGGAGTTGGCCGCGACGCGCAGTGGCCGATATTCGACCGGGGCACTTGCCTCAAGGTATTGGGGAGTTTCCTGATAGCGAACCGTAGTCCGCGTCGCATAGACGTCCGGCAACTGGTGAATCGTTTTATTCAGGTAGTCGACGGCTAGCGAGATCATGCTTCTCTGTGCACCTTCGTCGGGCGAAACGTCGGCAGGGACCTCGGCTGGCGGAGGATCTAGAAACGACGAAAGATCGGCAAGAGCAACCAGCGCCTCTCGTGCCTTTTTGCCGCGCAATCTCGCGATCCAGGACGAAAGTTTTGTGGAGCTCAGCCGCTCAGTCAGTACTAGATCAGAAAGTTGCCGTGCCAACTCTGCGTCCGACTCTCTGCCGGCCACTTCCAACATCTGCTCCAACTGTTCAACCGTAACGCGTCTGATCGCAAGATTTGGCTGGTCGGAATAGTACGGTTGATCGTAGTACCCGGTGTTGGTGCGGACAGTCAAACCCGTTAGGCCGACTTGCAGCTGCAGGCTGTGATACTCGGCAGGGTGATCCGCATGAGAAGGGTCGAACGATAGCGTATAGAAAGTGCGGGCCTCTTGAATACAGTTATCGATCTTACTGACTAAGTCGTTACCCGGGCCCAGCACACGCCCCCCACTCTGCACGGCAAGTACCCTTCGATCCAGATTCTTGAGGCTTGCTTGCTGGACCGATTCCACCCCTTCCAGGAAATTCAAATAGAGGAGCGAGCGAGGATCAGGATCGGTTTGCCCCACCGAAAAGCTGTAGAGAGAAATGCGAGCTTCGCGCAGCAGCGTGGAAAACCAGTAGATCGTATTGAAGGTGACTTGCCTAGCTCGTGCGCGTTCCCTTCCTTGTACGCTGTCATAGTCCGGCAAGCTTTCAAAGTCCGCTCCGCTCCCAATACCCCACCCGGGTCCGACCCAGACCAGCAGCTTTCTGCCAGGCTTTCGCCTTTCAGCCGTGGCAATATCGCCGAGCGCCTTCAGGGCTTTCAAACCAGCAGGATCTTCGCGGCCTGAGTCGACAAACTCTCCCGTTCCGTTGCCCAAAAGCTGGCGACGGCGGATAAACACTAGTCTGTCGCTAGCGATTTCCGCGGCTAACGCGTTTCCATCGCCGGATGGCTGCGCTAGCGTCCAGAAGCCGATATCGGAGAGTCCGAAAACCGAAACGGGCTGCGCCAAATACCCGCCGTTCCGCCGCAGGAACCTCTCAACTTCCTCCCGTTCAAAGGCAGCCAGATCAAATGGCATCTTGACCGTATCAATGAACAGAATGACTGCAACCGGAGGGTCGGGCTTGGCGGAGATTCCATCGAACGCGTGAAAGGAAAGAATTTTCTGCGGCTGCTGGTTGTCCAGCAAAGTAAAGTCCCCGGGTCCGAGGCCGGGTATTGTCTTGCCTGAAGTGTCGGTCACCACGACATCGAGGTTGATGAGGCCCTGCGCCGCGTCCGACGCGGGCGGGGTAGTTTCTGTGGGTCCTTGGCCCTGAAAAGCAAGCGCTTTTCCAGGCTCCGCCGGGGGGCCCGCCCCAGAGGCAGTTTTTGCCCAAAGCGACGCCGCCAGACACAGGGCCAATGCGGGGATGAAGCGACTTGGATGGGACAGGCCCAATGATCCCAGCTGGAACCACATCACTTGAGCACCGAAGTCATGGCCGTTTCCTCTGATTCAGATTCTAGTCACAGTCCGGCTGAATTGGCCTTCAATTCTCTTGTGATCTGTCACGCCGGTTGACGGCGCTGAGGAATTCAAGTCTGGCGTGGCCGTGGCAGTGCATGATTGATCCCACCTTTTACTCATCGCCACAGAGCAAGAATTTCAATCAGAAGTTTTGACGTTGCCCACCCCGCGTTGTCCGCCCGTATGACCAATATTGATCAGTTTCGCGGGTTGGAATGTGACAGCATCCTAGTGGAATCTACAGAGGTGGATTATGACGCTGACCATCGTAGCGGTCATCTTCGGAGTTTTTGCTACCGGTCTGATCGCCCTCCTGATCTACAAGAGCACGCTCACGATGCACCGGGATGACCAATTGTTTCTGGATGACGCGAGTTCGCACATGCACGAGGAGCAGGCGGAATTGTTGGCCAAGGTGAACCGGCTTACCATCCCGATGCGCGTGTTCAGCATTGGGTCCGGAGTATTTCTGATGGCGCTCACCGCGATGTTGCTCTACCAGAAGCTGAACGCCGCACAGTAGCTTCGAAGGCAGGCGACTTGTGTCCCCTGCGGACATCATTGCAGCTGTCAGTGCGCAGCCTGCCCCTCCCAATTAGCCCAGGATCGCGTGAGTGATCCTCTGCCACCAGACCGGATTGACCCGCCATGCGTACACCGCGAGACTCTGGAGAACGATCATTGGGGGTAGCGCATAGAGATACACCTTGTGCACGCGCCCATCCACCACGCGATCGCGCACCATGCCGAGCGCGATCAGCACGTCCAAAATGGGGTAGAACAGGTTGTGGTTGAAGACGAACTCGAATCGGCCAACCGCAGCGTCCATGAGGTGGCAGCTCGCGATGAAGATCAGGCGCCGGTGGAATTCCGGCCTCTTCCTCCAGTAAATCGCGAGTGCAATGCACACGCCGAAGGCGATCATGTCGCAGAACGGAATCGACAGGAAGGCGTCTGTGCCCGGTTGGTGCAGCACTGCACCATCGAAGCGAGCCATCACGACCGCGATCATGAAGCCCAATCCCACCATCAACGTGGCCAGTCCGGCGCCAAACCATCCCAGAAACCGGTGTACGCCCACCTGCCGTACGCGCACCAGTGCCGACTGCGCGATGAAGAAGACTACCCAGGTTGAGAAGGCGGCACCATGCACCCATAAAAGCCACGGCCGTGGCGGGTTGGCATGGACAAGGTTGGCGTCGACGGTTCGGCTGAAGCCCCATACCACCAGCCCAGCCATCACCAGCGACATGCTTAGGTAGAAATACTGCGCCAGGAACGTCTTCAGTGGTTTCGTTGTACTTACTTCTTTGTTAATACGAGCAGCGATCGCTGCGTCTCCAATGGCCACGGAACTCTTCCCCCAGGAGCGCGCCGCCATTTCAAGTCTTCGACAGCGCGTCGGGGGGCAATTGTAACCAGTTTCTGGCGCAGAGCCTAGGACTTGTGGGAAATCGCGATTTCATCATTGACCAAGGGTTTCAAGAGTTACCGCTCCCAAAGTTGGATTTTCCGAAGAATGGCAGTTTGGGTTGGACGCAGGAACGCTGCTAGAACACTTGAGTTAAAATCCATGACCCATGACTCCTGCCGAACGCGAACGCATGAACCTGCTTTCGATGCTCATCCAGTGTGAACGGGACCACCATAAGTACCTCGAATACGTCAAGGAAATCAACGAACTCATGAGTCAGAAGGAAAAGCGGCTCGCAGAAGCGAGTGATGCTCGCCCGCTGCGCAACGCCGAGCCGAAGTGATTCTTCCCAAAACCGTCAATGAGGAGAGCAACTGTTGGCGGGTGTACCAAGGAGACGTTGAAGCTGATGAGTCAACGTGACAACAAAATTTCCTAATGAAACTCTTCTTAGCGCGGTTAAGAGGGGTTCGGACTTTGCGGAGTATCGCCTCTTTGTAGCAGCACCTTTGCAACGTAGCAGTCCTGATGCACGGGCCGCCCGTGTTCATCCACCTTACATCTTTCGAGCGATACACGATTGCCGCATATCCAGCAGATGTGGATCGGTTCTTGTTGGGATGCCACGGTCGCCCTCCAAACGAAAATCATCTAATTGCACAACTACGCCGAGAGCCGGTCGAGCGAAGGAATGTGTAAAAGACTCCCCACAGTATACTTCGCATCAGTACGGTGCCGTACATATTCTTAAACGTGCCCAACGTTCTAGGAATATTCTCTAACGGCTGTGTTAGACGATACGTGTTAATAAAGGAGGAGCAACTTCTTGCCATAGACTTTGGTCGGGCATCTGCATAATGTGAGGCGACCGACAATCCTAGTGCTCGCAATGAAATTGCGGCGAACAAGCGGAACAGCATAGGTAACACCAACCCGATACGGAATCGCAACCGCCGCAATCGAAAAAAAGTGTTCAATATTGACCATTTCTCGGACGCTGGATTGATTCATTATTCTCCGATGAAACCCACGCCAAAACAGGTTCTTGCTATTCGCTGCCCGACTTGCGGCGCGGCTCCCGGTCAGAAGTGCGAGCTTAGTACCGGCCTTCCCCGCTTTGAACCTCATCAGGCGCGGCGATTAGCAACGGGCGAATGAGTGGTTCCCTATGGCAGAATCGGAGAAAACGGCTAGCTGTTCATTGCCCCGGCGAGGCTGGCATGTTGTCGCCGACGAACTTGAAAATGAGTGCGACCGGGTTAGACGTGCTCAACTACTGGACGAACTCTTAGATAGCCTTTGGTTCTGCTCTTGACCTTCTTGTTGAGATTCCGCAGCAGAAGCCGTAGCCTGTCGCTTCGGCGATTATCCGCTATTTCTGCCGGGAGAGGTAAAGACCGAGCAGTTTCCATTTGAAGCTGAGGGATGTGAATACAAATGTGCTGTTGAGGTCACTACTTCCGTCTGCAGCGTGAAGACGGCCCATCAGGACGGAGGTTTCTTGAGCCGCGTTCACAGTACGTACATCCGAAGCATCCACCAGACAAGCAAAATCGCGACGATGGCGCCGGCGATGTGAACGACCCAATCGCCAGCGGTTTTAGGCTTCCCAAAATTGAACATGCCGCCATGGTAGCAGGCCCCGCGTAAGTGGCCTAACATCGCGATTTCACTCCAAGCCAGTCACTCGGCTCGATTCCTTCGCTGGCGGGACGAGTGACTACCTCCACTGCGCACTTTCTTCCGCGTTTTCGCCGAAGCTATCCGCGAGACAGCGGCATCTGGTTCGAACGATGAATTACCGAGTCGCAAACTCGATTCGCGAGTTCAATCGTGGTCTCGACCTGTAACAACGCCCCGGTGATTAGGGCTGCCAGCGGAAGCGAAATCGCTTTGCAGGTTTCCGGGTCGAGGAATACATTCACTGCTTTGAGGGAGGGCTCGTATGACATTTTGTTGCTCCTGAGAAAATATTGGTGAGGGCTGGCCTCATCTACTTGGATTCTCCGCAAGAGCACGCGTCGCGGCAATACGGTCGACTCCTAATTACGAAAGTACATGTCCGGTTGGGAGAATGTCGTGAACGACAGGTTCGCCGCTGGAGCTCGGAGTTGGACGCAAACGACTTTGAGGTCTGTAGAATTATTTCAAAGCCCAGGGGCGCTCAGGAGATTGACCAAGGGCTCGAATGATTGAATGGAGACAGCGATTTGCCGAATGAGTCACGCGCCACTAGAATGGCTGCCGCTTTACGTCAGTCTGTAAATCCGTTTCTCAATCAGGAGAAAAATGAAAACAAGAACCATTCTGTTGAATCTGGCCGTTTGCGTTTTTGCAGTGGCAGCGAGCTTTGCCGCCAATCCGAATATGGGTACGTGGAAACTGAATGAAGCCAAATCAAAACTCCCGGCGACGGCAGTGAAGAACAATACGGTGGTCTATGAAGCTGCCGGGGACAGCATCAAAGTCACGGTGGATGGCACCGACGCCGAGGGCAAACCAACGCACAACGAATGGACGGGCAAGTTCGACGGGAAAGATTATCCTCTGACCGGCGATCCGAGTGCAGACACACGGTCGTACAAGGTGGTGAACGACAACACGACCGATCTGACGAACAAGAAGGGTGGCAAGACCACGTTGAGTGGTCGGATCGTTGTGTCGGCCGACGGCAAGTCCCGCAGCGTCACCGTGAGCGGAACCGATTCGAAGGGGATGAAGGTTAAGTACACGGCGGTTTACGACAAGCAGTAGAAAGTTCTCTCCCCTTATCTGACGCAAGCTGGAATGCCCTTCCGCTTGATTCTGCAGCGGAGGGGCATTTTTGCTGAATACGCGCCAGACGAGGCGTCGCAGATGGCGCAAGGGCTTTTTTTGTAGAGCTTCGCGCCGACAGGGGCACTGTGCGGGCGCGTCGAGGCCTTAGTACGGCGTAGTTGTACGTACATATTAGTACATATGAATGGAGGTCAGCCCGACTTGTTGGATTCCGCCCCTCAGTCATCTTGCAGGATGGCCTTTCTTGAGCCGGGAACGGGCCTAGCAGGGACGATCGTTGCCTGGGTCAGGGCAGAGGTCATCCGGGAAGAGATGGGCGTTCTGGCGGGCTGGAAATGCGGTTTTACGAACTTTCAACAACTTAGACGAAGGTTCAACGACTTACGTGGCCGGCGCCGTAAAACTCTGGTCGAGCTTCGCTCGACGGACAGCCGATGCCTGCCCTGAGCTTGTCGAAGGGGCGACTGTCCCCACATTCAGTCTGCTGATTTCCAAATGAACCTGCTGACTTCGATTGGCACGATTCCGCCGAAGGTCTTATGACCTAAGGGTTACGCGGCGCATCTCTTTCGGATATAATGACTTAGTGATGTTGCCGGTTTGCGATGCTGCTGAAAAATCCCAATTCGCGTCTTTCGCAAGCGCATCTGCCCGAGTGCTGGCTGCACTGTCTCGTGTGCCCGCGGCGCTACCGGGCGAACCTGCCATCCCGCCTTCGTCCCAGCCTCTTCGGTAGCGACTAGTTATACCCTCCGCCTGATTCGCTTTGGCCTGCGTGTGTCCGAACCGGGACTCGCGTGTTCCAAGGTTGCATTCTGCTGACAACCGGCAGCCGACTACTGACGGCCGCTCACACGGAGGATTCCATGACTACGAAGACAATGACCGCCACTGCCGGTCCCAAGATCAAGACCGCCCTGCCCGGGCCTAACGCCAAGCGCGTGCTCGAGGGCGACCAGAAATATATTTCCCCGTCCTATACCCGTTCGTATCCGATGGTGGCCAAGAGCGGGCGCGGCATCGTGGTAACCGATGTCGACGGCAATGAGTTTTTTGATTTCTCCGCCGGCATTGCCGTGACCTCGACCGGACATTGCCACCCCGATGTGGTTGCCGCCATTCAGAAACAGGCCGGCGAACTCATTCACATGTCGGGCACCGATTTCTATTACGAGAGCATGGTGGACCTGGCGGCGCGGTTGTCGAAAATCGCGCCGATGCCTGGGCCGCATCGCATTTACTACGGAAACTCCGGGGCAGAAGCGATTGAGTGCGCGTTGAAGCTGGCGCGTTATCACACCAAGCGTCAGAACGTAATCGCATTCTTCGGCGCGTTCCACGGACGGACGATGGGTGCATTGTCGCTGACGGCGTCGAAGCCGCAACAGCGGCGGCGGTTTGCTCCGCTGGTGCCGGGCGTCACGCATGTGCGCTACCCGGATGTCTATCGTGGATGCGTGGGCGGCACGCAAGACGCTGACAACTTTGCGTTGGGCTGCGCACGCTTTATCGAAGAGAAACTGTTCAAGACCACGCTAGCCCCGGAAGAAGTGGCGGCGATCTTTGTCGAGCCGGTGCAGGGCGAGGGCGGGTATGTTGTGGCTCCGACGATCTTCATGCAGGAACTGCGGCGCATCTGCGATCGTCATGGCATCATGCTGGTGGTTGACGAGGTGCAGAGCGGCATTGGCCGCACGGGCAAGTGGTTCGCGGTCGAGCATACCGGCGTTGAGCCCGACATGGTCTGCATGGCGAAGGGCATCGCTTCGGGCATGCCTCTCGGGGTCACGATGACTCGCGCCGAGGTGATGGACTGGGTCCCGGGATCGCATGCGTCGACCTTCGGTGGCAACCCGGTGGCGATTGCCGCGGCGCTGGCTACGCTTGACGTGATCGAGAAAGAGCATCTGCTCGAGAACTCTTCCGGCGTGGGCAATCACATTCTGAAGCGCATGGCCGACTGGCCGAAGAAGCTGAAGCTGGTGGGCGATGTACGCGGCCGCGGTTTGATGATTGGCGTGGACATCGTGAAGGACAAGGTCACGAAGGAGTACGGCAACACCGAGCGCGACCGCATCGTTGAGATGGCGTTCGAGCGTGGCGTGCTGTTTCTGGGCTGTGGGCCGAGCTCGGTGCGCATCTGTCCGCCGCTGATCGTCACTAAAGAAGAAGCCGACGTTGCCGTGGATGTGCTGGAAGAGTGCATCGCCGCGGTCGGCAAGAACGCGTAAGTCTGTAATAGCTGAGCTCACCACGGAGGCACGGAAACACGGAGAAAGATCATTGATTGATCGTTCTTCTCCGTGACTCTGTGCCTCCATGGTTTAAGAGCTTCCTCTTTCCCTATCCGGGAAGCATCCGCTGTCAATCGCCGTCGGGTGTGCGCCAAATCACATCCCGATCCACACTTCTCCCGGTAGTGTGAGTCATATCCGTCATGCTTCCTGCAGTTGTTACGCGATCGATCATTCATGGCTTGGATTGGGCGGCGCGGCGAGTGCTTCCGGCGGACCCTCGGCCGATGCATCAGCGCACCGGAACGCGCGGAGAAGAAGACGCTTACTTCCATCTGCGCAAGCTGGGCTATGTGATGGTGGCGCGCAATTTTCGATCGCCGCGTTGCCGGGGAGAGATCGACCTGATTGGGTGGGATGCGGATGTTGTTTGTTTTATTGAAGTTAAGACGCGGATGTCGCGCGATGTGAAGACTGCCGAAGCGGCGGTCGACCGGCACAAGCGCCGAGAGGTGGCCCAAGTAGCGCGAGAGTACCTGCGGCAGCTGCCACCAACGTGGCAGTGGAGATTCGATATTGTAAGCGTATACTATGCCAATCTTAGTTCCCGCCCGCAGATCGAAGTGTTTCGGAATGCTTCCTTGTCGGCGTAAGATATGAAGTTTGCGCAACCGTATGGAAAGGATTTAGTACTTGCCTGAACTAAGAAAAGATCCAATTGTCGGCCGCTGGGTGATTATTTCGACGGACCGGGCCAAACGCCCAACCGATTTTGTCCGCGAAAACATGAAGATCAAGGGCGGATTCTGCCCTTTTTGCTACGGAAACGAAACCAAGACACCTCCTGAAATTCAGGCCTACCGTCCGAATCCGAATGGAGGACCGCCTCCGCAACGCGATACGCCGGGATGGACCGTGCGCGTGGTGCCTAACAAGTTTCCGGCGCTTGGCATTGAAGGCACGCTGAACCGTCAGGCGGAGGGCATGTTCGACCGGATGAACGGGATCGGGGCGCACGAGGTCATCATTGAAACGCCCGACCACACGGCCAGCCTTGCGACACTGCCTCCGAAGCGTATTGAAGATGTGTTGTGGACGTTCCGCGATCGGATTCTCGATTTGAAGAAAGACCGGCGGTTCAAGTACATCCTGATTTTCAAGAATCACGGAGAAGCTGCGGGGGCGTCGCTGGAGCACGCACACTCGCAGTTGATTGCGCTTCCAATCCTGCCCATTAACGTGGTGCAGGAACTGGAAGGAGCCAAGCAGTATTTCCTGTACAAGGAGCGCTGCGTGTTCTGCGACATTATCCGGCAAGAGATGGACACCGGTACGCGGGTGGTCGCGGAGAATGAAAATTTCCTGACGCTGGCGCCGTATGCTCCCCGCTTTCCGTTCGAGACCTGGATTCTGCCCAAGCAGCATGAGTCGGCGTTTGAGAACTCGTCGTCGCACATGTTCGAGAACCTGGCTCGCGCCTTGAAGGACTTGCTGGGGCGCGCGGATCGGGTGCTCGACAATCCTCCTTACAACCTGGTGATCCATACGTCGCCGGCGCAGGATCCGACGAACGATCACTATCACTGGCACATTGAGTTCATGCCAAAGCTGACGAAGACAGCGGGATTTGAGTGGGGGACTGGTTTCTATATCAATCCGACGCCGCCGGAAGAAGCTGCGAAGTTCCTGCGTGAGGCCAATGTGGAAGAGCCTGCGCCCGTGACTGTCGGCTGAGTCGGTCAGATTGATCTGCGAAAAAAGAGGGCACGGTGCAAAGCCGTGCCCTTTCGCAATTGGGTTGGAGAGAGAAGGTCAATGATTCCTCATGGCCTTCATGAAACGAAGATAGGGGATAGGGCGTTGACTTTTGTCACAGGGTTGTAAAACTTTGGCGGGGAGATCAAGAACTTAACCACCGGGAGACACGGGGAACACAGAGGGCACGCGGGCCCCTCGATGCTCGCTCCATTCGTTGACGTCTGCTTGGCTTGATCACTAGTATGTGCGGTCTGAGGTTCCTCATGAGACGCTGCTTGCTCGCGCTGCTGTTGGGTGGATTTGTCTATGCCGCGCCCGCTCCTTCTACGCTGATCGCGAACGTGCCGAACCGAACGACCGTTAGCCTGAATGGCGCATGGAGAGCCATTGTGGATCCGTTCGACAACGGCAAGTCCGCCAAATTCTTTCTCAATCAAAAGCCGCAGAGCAAGAGCGATCGCGTGGAGTACAGCTTCGATGCTTCGCCTGTGTTGAATGTCCCGGGAGATTGGAATACGCAGCGCGAATCGTTGATGTTCTATGAGGGGCCGGTCTGGTACCGGCGGGAGTTCAGTTATCACAGGCGGGCAGATTCGCGCGTCTTTGTTTACTTTGGCGCGGCCAATTACCTTACGACCGTTTATCTGAATGGAGAAAAGCTTGGGGAGCACGAAGGCGGGTTCACTGCATTCAACTTTGAAGTGACCTCGACACTGCGGGAGGGTGAGAACTTTCTGGTGGTTGAGGTAATCAACGTCCGGCGCGCCGATGCTGTGCCTGCACTGAAGTTTGACTGGTGGAGCTATGGCGGGATTACACGCGATGTAATGCTGGTCGAGGTACCGACGGTCTTTGTGCAGGACTACTCGGTGCAGCTGGCGCGCGGCTCACAAAATGAAATTGCAGGCTGGGTGCAGTTGAACGGCGCGCAGTCGCCGGCCAAGGTTGCGGTAGAGATTCCGGAAGCTGGGGTTCACGAGACGGTTACGACCGATGCGGCGGGGCGAGCGAGCTTTTACGTGACAGCGAAACTGCAATTGTGGTCACCGGTGCATCCCAAGCTCTATGACGTCGTTGTCAAGAGTGGCGGCGATGTCGTCCACGATCAGATTGGATTTCGCACGATTGAGGTACAGGGCTCCAATATTTTGTTGAATGGCAAGCCGATCTTCTTACGCGGCATTTCGATGCACGAGGAGGCGCCGTTTCGCGATGGCCGGGCTTTCAGTCCGGAAGATGCGCAGACGCTGCTCGGTTGGGTGAAGGATTTGGGATGTAACTTCGTGCGTTTCGCGCACTATCCGCATAACGAGAATGAGATTCGGCTGGCGGATCGCATGGGGTTGATGGTGTGGTCGGAGATTCCAGTTTATTGGGATATTGACTGGTCGAATCTGGCGACGCTGGCCAACGCGGAGGCGCAGTTGCGCGATGAGATAGCGCGCGATCGTAACCGCGCGGCGATCATATTGTGGTCGGTGGCTAATGAAACTCCGGTAAAACCGGATCGGCTCACGTTCCTCACGAAGCTGGTGCAGGACGCGAAGGATTTTGATTCCACCCGGCTCACAACTTCGGCGATGAATCATGTGGATGAGACAGCGCCGAATGTGCGCACCTTGAGCGATCCGCTCGGCGACGTGGTGGACGTTCTCGGTCTGAATGAATACCTAGGCTGGTACTGGGGGCATCCGGAGGACGCCGACAAGATGCAATGGAAGTCCACCTGGAACAAGCCGCTGATCGTCAGCGAATTTGGCGGAGGCGCGCCGTACGGTCGTCATGGCGACACCGATGAGATCTGGACGGAGGAGTATCAGGACACCTTGTACAAGCACCAGTTGGGAATGATCGAGCGCATACCGAATCTGGCGGGGCTGACCCCGTGGGTGCTGATGGATTTTCGTTCTCCGGCGCGCATGCTGCCGGGCGTGCAGGATTATCACAATCGCAAGGGAGTGATTTCGAATCGCGGGCAGAGGAAGATGGCGTTTTATACGCTGCAGAAGTTTTACAGAAAGATGGCGGAGGCGGGGAAGTAGAAGGGGTATCCAAGGGCGGCGGAGATCGAAATCGCTAGTGAATGAGTGAAATAGAGATGTTTCAACAGTCAAGAAGGCCTAGCGGAACTGCTTGCCTTCATCACACTCAATCACCACGCTGATGACATGACGTGAGTCGTCGATGTTGGTCTCCGGCACCATGGTGAAATTCAGATAGTGACGCTCTACGTAGGCGCTACGTATCCGCTCAAGCGCTTGCCGTATCCGCCGGGCTAAAGATATCACCCGACTCCACCTTAAACATCGAGTGAAGCTCTTCGGCAGAAAAGACGTGATTGCTCTTGAATGCGATCTGGCCAGTGCGATACATCGGCCCCGCCGCGATGTCGAATGTGATTACAAACTGATGAGTGCTCTCCTTGTCAGGCAGTTGCTCAACTGAGGGCTTAACCGTCGCCTTGAAGTAACCATTGTCTTGGAGACACAGGACTCGCACGCGTTCTACTAGATCATCCTGCCACTCCGGGCCTTCGTAGGTTCGAGACTTAAGGTCGGCAGCGCATTTACTCAGGTCCACGGCGTCCAGCTGAGTATCGCCGCTAAACCGGACATCGGCGAGATGGATTCCGGTTGCCATCTGAGCGGCGACAGACACCGTAGCCAACACAAGCATCGTGCCGAACAGGGCAGCCGTTCTCATGCTCGGAATTGTAACGCCGTTTGGCTTGCCAAGAACATAACTGGCGAAAGCAGGTGATTACACGTTTCGACCCTGCGCCGCAGCATTTTGAGTGGAATGAAGATTTTGCAACAACTGAACTACGTCCAAAACTGCCACCACTTTCGTGTTTGCGTCGAAGTGGGCTGTGCAGGGCCATTCGTCTTGATGCGGCTGCGAAGCTCTTGAACCTCGGCGGGTATCTCCTCAACCAATTCTGGCGATTCCGCGATTTCGGCGACACGACTGACCTGCTCAAGCCGATCAGCCGCAAGGGCCAAATGGCGATCAAGGTCGTGAACAGGCCAGACATAATTGCGGCCTAAGAAAAGTAGAACACTCGCCGCTGCTCGAATTTCATCGTGAGAGTTCTCCACTTCCAGCTTGAGCGTGTCCTCGACATGTTTAACTCAGCAAACCAATCTGCGGCTGCGTCATTGTCCCACGGCAATCTATCCCATGTGCCCATGACCTATTCCTCTCGATAGCTTCCGTTGGCTCACGATCTTAAACCCGGACTGACGAAAACAGGCGGTCACACTCAGAACCCCTCCGCGGCGCTCAGTGAGTGATATCGCGAT
>Ga0070713_100000414_pt1 | contig 27276 bp, 13 predicted proteins | sample LARL82metaG_FD_65465 | JGI IMG/M metagenome (GOLD analysis project Ga0070713, IMG submission 65465) | Corn, switchgrass and miscanthus rhizosphere microbial communities from Kellogg Biological Station, Michigan, USA - LAR L8-2 metaG | ecosystem: Host-associated > Plants > Roots > Rhizosphere ... | reverse complement strand
GGCTACGCGGTGCTCGTCGTGATGACGAAGGACGTGACGGCGCGCGAAAGGGTGCGCGCGCGGCTGATGGCAATAGCCAACGACGAATTCCCGGAGGCGTGGGTGCGCGTGACGCGGCTGGAGCTTGGGCCGCCGGTGGGCTTTCCCGTACAGTTCCGCGTCGTTGGTCCTGACACGCAGAAGGTGCGCGAGATCGCACGCGGCGTCGAGGCAGTGGTCGCCGCGAGCCCCAAGGTGCGCGACGTTCAACTCGACTGGAACGACCCCGTCCGCACGCTCAGGGTCGATGTGGATCAGGAAAAGGCGCGAGCGCTGGGACTCGCGCCGGCAGATGTGTCGTTCGTGACCCAGACGCTCATGAGCGGCGCGACGCTGTCACAGTTGCGCCAGCGCGAGGACCTGGTGGACATCGTCGCCCGGGCAGTGCCAGCGGAGCGGCTTAACCTTGAGACCTTAAAGAACGTGAACCTGTACACGCGTCAAGGGACCGTGGTGCCGCTGTCGCAAGTGGCATATGTGCGGAACGAGCTCGAAGAGCCGGTGCTATGGCGGCGCAATCGAGACATGGCGATCACGGTGCGTGCTGACGTAAAGGACGGCGAGCAAGGCGTGTCGGTAACCAACGAGATCCAGCCGCAATTGAAGGACATGGAAGCCAAGCTGCCGTCCGGCTATCGCATCGACATCGGCGGAGCCGTCGAGGAAGGCGGCAAGGCGAATAAGGCGCTGGCGGCAGTGTTCCCAGTGATGCTAGTCACGATCCTCGCGATCCTGATGCTGCAACTGCAGAGCTTCTCCAAGATGTTCATGGTACTGCTCACAGCGCCGATGGGCCTGATCGGCGTCGTCGCCGCGTTGCTCATCTTTCAGGCTCCGCTTGGCTTCGTCGCAATCCTGGGCGTGACCGCCCTGTGCGGCATGATCATGCGCAACTCGTTGATCCTAGTCGACCAGGTGAGAGAGGAATTGGAGCTGGGCCTAGATCCGTGGAATGCGGTGCTCGAAGCGGCGGTCCATCGGACGCGTCCCGTCATGCTCACTGCCGGCGCCACTGTGCTCGCCATGGTCCCGCTCACGCGGAGCATCTTTTGGGGCCCGATGGCCATCGCAATCATGGGCGGCCTAACAGTTGCAACCGCGCTGACGATCTTCTTCGTGCCGGCGCTTTATGCAGCGTGGTTCCGCGTCGCGCGCGCGTCTCGCGCCCACCCAGCAGTGTCCGCGGCCCCGGCGGTGGCCTGAATCATGGTGACACAACGCGCGATGGCTCCCTTGTCCAAGAATGACTCTCCAATCCGGCGCGTGGCGGTTGCCCTGCAAGGTGGCGGCTCGCACGGCGCCTTCACTTGGGGCGTGCTCGATCGACTGCTACAGGAGCCCGGTTTCGCGATCGTGGGCGCCAGCGGAACCAGCGCAGGGGCAATGAACGCTGGTATCCTCGCCGACGGGCTTCGACGCGGCGGCGCTGCACAAGCCCGCGCAGCGCTGGAGCGATACTGGGAGGACGTGAGCTGCTTTCCGGGCTATGCCAGCTTCACGCCCTTCGCCCCATTCGGTACCAAACACACCTGGCACCTTGAGCACGACCCCCTTTTTCTGTGGCATGAGGCGCTCACGCGCATGTGGTCGCCGTACGAGACCAATCCGCTCAACTACAACCCGCTTCGCAAGCTGCTTGCGCGGATCGATTTCGAGGGCCTACGTCACGATCCTACCGCGGCGCGGGTTTTCATCTGCGCCACGAATGTTCGCACGGGCTTGCGGCACGTGTTCGAAAACTCTGAGCTTTCGGCTGACGTGCTTCTAGCCTCCGCTGCCCTGCCACAGGTCTCCCAGGCGGTCGAGATCGACGGCGAGCACTATTGGGACGGGGGCTACACCGGCAATCCGGCGCTGGCGCCGCTTTACCTCAATACGGACGCGACCGACTTGATCATCGTTGGCATCAATCCGATCGTGCGCGCGGAACTGCCACGCACCGCACGCGCAATCATCGACCGCATAGGCGAGATCAGCTTCAACTCGAGCTTACTTGGTGAGGTGGCCGCGATCGCGTTCTTCGAGGACATGATGAAGTCACGGCCGGCGGACCCAAGCTTCCGGCGCCCTTTTGTCCACGGCATCGGTGACGCAGCGCTCGCCTCGTTCGGCGCTTCCAGCAAGATGAACAACCACCCGGACTTTCTGCGGTATCTACATCATCTTGGTGAGCGCGCCGCCGAGCGTTGGCTTGCGGAAAACCGCGATAACGTCGGAATTCGCTCGACCGTCGATCTTTCGGGGCTCGTCCCGACACGGCACGCGTCGCTCATCAGCCCGTCCGTCAACAAGCAAAAGCACAAGGTGCAAACATGAAAATCGACGACGTGCGGCGTAGCGCCTACGCCATGCCTCTGACGAACCCCTCCTTTCCACGGGGACCCTACCGATTTTTTGACCGCGAATATCTGATCGTCACCTATCGCACCGATCTGGACGCGTTACGAGCACTCGTACCGGAGCCGCTCGAGGTCATTGATCCGCTGGTCAAATATGAGTTCATTCGCATGCCCGATTCGACCGGCTTTGGCGACTACACCGAATCCGGGCAGGTAATTCCCGTGCGCCTTGCTGGCCAAGCGGGCGCCTACGTGCATTCGATGTATCTCGACGACGACGCGCCGATTGCCGGAGGCCGCGAGCTGTGGGGCTTCCCGAAGAAGCTTGCGCAGCCAAAGATCCGCCACGAAGGCGAGGTGATAACCGCCACGCTGCACTATGGGCAGGCGCTGTGTGCGCTTGCCACAATGGGCTACAAGCATCGAGCAGCCGACAAGCAAGAGGTGCTACGCAGCTTGAATACACCCAACTTTGTCCTGAAGATCATTCCGCATGTCGACGGTACGCCGCGCATCTGCGAGCTCGTGCGCTACCGTCTGGAAGACATCTTCTTGAAGGAAGCGTGGAACTCGCCGGCGGAACTGCAGCTATTCCGACATGTCATCGCTGATGTCGCGCGGCTTCCGGTGCTCGAGATCGTCTCCGGACATCACATCATCGCGGACCTTACTCTCGGATACGGCGAGGTTGCCTTCGACTACCTCGCCAACGATACCGCGAGCCCCACGGCTCGTCGTCTTGAACCCTGCCTCCGATACGCTGATCACGCGTTGACTTCGAACCACTAGCGCGAGCAATCCATGCAACCTGCACTGCCACCTTCTATAGCCTGGGCGCGGCTGCCTACCCCCAGCGCGTTTCGGCGCCCAATGGGGATCACGAAGGTCGTCGCGACCCTCGCATCGAGGGACACACGAAGGATTGCTGTAGGTGTCCTCGCGTGCCTGCTCGCCGGCTGCGCCACCACTCACCAGTTGATGCCAACGCCGGCGCTCTACACAGGAGTGGACGCTAAGCCAGTATTCTCCGACGCATCGGTCGAGTCTCGACCGCCCCCGCTCGACCTACTCTTCTTAACCGATCGGGCCCCAGCGGCCGGCACGGGTGACCCCCCGTATACGGCCGAGCGCTCCCGTTCGATCGCGTTCGGATCGACCGGGATTGAATTCTCACACGAGACAACTCTCACACTCGGAGCAACCACTGAGCTCGGTCGCTTTCCGGCGATCCCATACCTCCTGACGGAGGCGGCGGACGGCATGCGGCGTGCGCCTGCAGTGGTCGAAGCGCATGCGAAGGCGAAACAGGAGTTGCAAACCGAGATAGCTAGGCGCCTGGCCGTCGCGCGCCGCAACGAACTGGTCCTGTTCGTGCACGGCTATCACGTCACGTTCGAAGAAGCCGCGGTGACCATGGGCGAGATGTGCCACTTCCTTGGGCGCGAGTTCGTTTGCGGCATCTTTACCTGGCCGGCAGGCGGCGACCGCGGCGCGCTGCTCGGTTACGGAGTCGATCGCGAGTCCGCGGAATACGCGGTCGAGGATCTCGTAAAGGTGATCCGCATCATCGCCGCTACGCCAGGTCTCGAGCGCATCCATTTCATTGCTCACAGCCGCGGCACCGACACGCTCGCATCGGCGCTTGCAGTGTTAAGCGTGGAGGCATATGCCCACAAAAGCTCACCCGCGGAGGAGTTTCATATCGGCAATGTTGTCCTCGTCGCGCCCGACATGGATGGCGACGTAGCTGTAACTAAAATCTTCAAGGTCTTTTCCGACCCGGACCTGCCTTTCGGCACCGAGGCCGACCCCGCCGCGGTCATTCCGCCGTCACCGGGGCTTAAGCTCACGCTGTACGTGTCGCAGGCCGACAAGGCGCTCGCGACCTCTAGCTGGCTGTTCGGAAGCATCGCGCGCCTTGGGCGCATCGACGAGACCATGTTCACACCCGACCAGATCGAGATGCTTGGAAACCTCCAGGCTGTCGACATCATCGAAGTGCGCGGCGCGACTGACTTTTTCGGTCACAGCTATTTCGTCTCGAATCCCAACGTGAGCGGCGATATCGTTGCGATGCTTCGATACGGATTACACCCGAATGACCCGGGAAGGCCGCTCGAGCGAGTCGTCGGTCCATTCTGGCGAGTCGCGCGCCATTAGAGTGCAAACTTTTACATCGAAGGAGCTGTGAGCCATCCCTCGTGGCAGTCAGCAGCACTTCGCCCGTCGGAATCGGGCGGCTGGGTACGCGGCCCGGGGCATCCTCAATGCCGCACTGCTTGCGCGCGCCCAGCACCTTCATCAGTTCGCCCAGTGCGTTGAGACTGCGCGGAAAGCCCGCGTAGGCGTAGAGCCGCACTAGGACTTCCTTCGACTCACTCACCGTCCGTCCCGCGTCGAGCCCTTGATTCAGGGCCGCGCCGAGCTTGGCGATGTCGCCGGCGGCGGCAAAAGCCGCGATGGGCACGACTTCACGCGGTATTCCTCCAAGCTGCCAATTTGCCGCATTCGTTCACCGAAGTGACAAAGCTGTGTTCGATCTCATGATCGATACACTGCGTTCGTCGGCAGTGACATCCTCGGAGCGGAGCTAACCTGGAACAAGACGCGATGATGGCAATTACCGTTGCGTGTACGCAACAGTCTGCCGTGTCTCGTGAAGTCAAACCGCCTAGAATTGCCACGTGCGTCCTACCTCCGCCGTCCTCCTGTCGCGTTTGTTTGAGTCGTCACCCCTGCGGCACGCTTCGTTTCGTCTGTTTTACTTCGGTTCGATCGGGGTCGCGCTGGGCTATACCATGCAGGCCACCATCGCGGCCTGGTTGATGGCGACCCTGACGCCGTCCGCGTTGATGGTCGCGCTGGTGCAGACGGCAAGCATGGCGCCGACGTTGCTTTTCGGCCTGCTCGCCGGGGCCTTGGCGGACATCGCCGACCGGCGAAAGATCATTCTGATCACGCAGATCGTGCTGTTCACGGCTGCGGTAATCCTAGGCGCGGCGACGGTCGCAGGCATCACCGGTCCGGCTGCCCTGCTCGCGCTCACCTTCCTGATCGGCACCGGGTTCACCTTCTACCTTCCCGCGCAACAGGCAAGCGTCAACGAGTTGGTATCGCGAGCGGAGCTTCCGCGCGCAGTCGCGTTGAGCGCAGTCGCGTTCAACGTCGCGCGCGCCATCGGCCCCGCGCTCGCTGGCGCAATTGCCGCTTGGAGCGGGTCGGGCACAGCGTTTCTCGCAGGTGCGCTGTTTTTCCTCGTGATGATCGTCGCGCTGCGGAGATGGAAGAGCCGTGAACGTGCTCTGCCGGGTGTGCCTGAGAGACTGCTTTCAGGCGTTCAAAGCGGGCTGCGCTACGCCCGCCACTCAGCGGCGATGCGCTCGCTTCTTATCCGGAACCTCAATTTTAGCGTGTGTGCGAGCGCATTCTGGGCGCTATTGCCTGTAATCGCGCGCGATCAGCTTGCACTCGGTGCCGGAGGATTCGGACTACTCTCCGCCGGCTTTGGAACGGGCGCCATCATGGGCGCCTTATCGATGCCGCGTCAACTCCAGAGTCGCCCGCTTAACAAGGTCGTGACCTCGGGCGTGCTCCTGTGGACAGTGGCGATACTGCTCGTCGCCGTGAGCCACATCACGGTGATCGGCATTGTGGGCGCGTGCTGTGCCGGTGTAGCCTGGGTGACGGTGTTTGCGAGCCTTTCGACTGGCACTCAGAGCACTGCGCCAGCGTGGGTGCGGGCCCGCGCGGTGGCCATGAACCTCGTAGCAGTGCAAGCCAGCCTGGCAATCGGCAGCGCGCTTTGGGGCGCGCTGGCCTCGACGTTCGGGACGAGCATCGCACTGGTCGCCTCTGCGATCCTCATGGTCGTGCTGCACCTACTGAATCGTCGTGTCCGCGTTACCATGGGAACCGAGGCCGATGTCGCGCTGGGAGTGCAATTGCCAGACATGGCCATCGCAGTCGAGCCGCTGCCGGACGACGGCCCGGTGCTGATCCAGATCGAATACCGAGTCGACCCGGAGAATCGCAATCCCTTTCTGCGCGCCATTCACGCTGTCGAAAAGATACGGCGCCGCAACGGAGCGACCAGCTGGCGGGTGTTTCGTGATCTCGCCGAAGACGGGCGCTTCGTCGAGCGCTACATAATCGCTTCCTGGGCAGAATATATTCGCTTGCGGTCCAGGATGACGATGAGAGACCGAAAGGTGCAGGAGCATGTTGAACAGTTTCAGCAGTCAGATGTGCCGATCCGCATCTCACGACTGATCGGTGTCAGGCCGGTCGATGCTGACTCGGACGAGCGTGACCAAGTTTCGAAGCGGCCGTCAAGCTAGGCTCGCGTCCAGCCGAGCAACGAGGTGCGCGAACGACTATCGCCGTCGTTTTCCCGCACCCTTCCGCGTCCCCTTCACAGGCTGTTGCGCCTCCGCGATCTCCTGCCCGGTTCGCCCTTCCAGCTTGGGCGTGATGTTCTCGTCGATCCACTTCTGGTCCCACCACTCCACGGGCAGCACTGCGACGCCATCGAGATAGATGCCGAAATGCAAGTGGTCGCCGGCGGCAAGCCCCGTCTCACCGGTCTTGCCCAGGACTTGCCGCTTGGCGACCGAATCGCCTTCCTTGACGTCGATCGAACTGAGATGGCCGTAGAGGCTGAAGAGGCCGAGGCCGTGATCGATGATTACGGCGTTGCCGTAGATGCCCAGGTCGCCGGTGAAGACCACTGTACCGCTGTTGGCGGCTTCGACCGGATAGTGCTTTGTAACCGAGAGGTCATAACCCAAGTGGTACGCGGTATCGATGGGCTCGCCGTTGTAGGTGTAGGTCCGCTGATCGGCGAAGTTCGCCTCGACCTTCGAGTTGCTGAGCTGGGCGAACGCGTCCTTCCACAACATCGAGGGTGTGACCTTTGTCGTGATCGCGGTGATGCGGTCTTCATTTTCCTTCCGCAGTCGCTTGTTCACGGCAACGAACACGTCCTTTGGCGCGCCCTGCCGCGCGGTGGCGTCGGCGAGCAGCGGCGCCACCTTGTTCTGCAGGAAGCTGTCCGATAACGCGAGCGTGCTTTTCTTGTACCGGACGTTCTTGAGCTCGTACGCAAGCCGCAGCTCGCGCGTGTTGCCGGCCTTGTCGGTGGCAACCAGCGTGGCCCTCGCCTCCGGCGGGGCGTTGTACGGATGGGCGAAGAGCGCCAAAAAGTGATCCGGGTGGTCCCTTATCTGGGCGGAGACGCCGGGGAAGAAGTAATCGCCGATCTTCACCCCGCTGGTGGCCGTGTCGGCCGACGCTTTGTAGACGATCACGCCGACGCCACCGAAATTCACGTAGCGGTCGTCGGCGATGAGCTCCAGCGTGGGCGGCGTGATGTCGATCGTAATGCTTTTCTCCAGCACGGCCTCGTTCCCGCTGAAGAAATGCCACAGCGACGCATCGCGTGCCATGACGCGAAGCACGGCGGGTCCTTCCTTCACGCCCGACACCTTCGCCAACGCAATCGCAATCTTCTTCTCGCTCACGGGTCGGTCGAATTGCTCGGAGGCGAGTTGATGCTCGGTCCCACCCTGGGACAGCGTGGCCGTGACGGATCTTAAGCCTGCCCCATTGTCGCTGACTTGGATCTCGAGGGGAGCCAAGCCCAAGATGTCGACATTGGGCGACACGTTGATCTGCGGCGGCACCGATTCGAAACGTGGCCACAGGAAGTAAGCACCGCCTGCCATCGCGGCGATAACGATGAGGGCGAGGACGCCGACGATCGGGAGCTTGCTGCGAGGTCGACTAGACGAGAAGGTGCTCATTCGGAACTTCTCTCTTCGCGTTCTTTTGCGCGAGCTTCACCATCGCCGGCTCGGTGCCCGACCATCGCAAGGCGGCACCTACCCAAGGCTTTGCACAAAGCCAGGCCCGGCTCAGTCGGGGTCGGGACGATGCTTCCTGGCAAACGGCAGCAACCAAGAAAGCGAGTTCATCAACAACGCGGTCTGGGCAAGTAACTGATGTTGCGCTTCGCCCACCATCCGTTCGTAGGCGCTGCGATCGAGCTCACCTTCGAACGTTTCCGAGGTAAGTTTGCCATCCTCGAAGCGTGCGCTGCGGGATTTTACCCGGGCCTTGCCACCGGAGGCCGAAATCTCCTTGTACGAATAGCGGAAGCTGACGAACGGATTGGCGCTTGAGGCCGGCTCTATGACTTCGACCTTAGCTTGCTCAACTTTGCGCGGCGCCCGTTCTGTGCGACGCACGGGAAGCTTGCTCATGCAACACCTCTCACGAAAGAGTCCCGGTAACCCGCAGCATAATTGGCACGGACGCAATGATAAATCCGTTGCCCGGGATTGCGACGTCAATGTTACTCCGTCGGTCCCGGCCGCGGCTTAAAGCCGGGCGTCCTATGCCACACAAAGTCCGTTGGTGGGCAGGAGCACGCTAAGCCAAGGTAAGTACGTCGGTGGAGTGCAGTTCGCCACGGTGGCATGCTTGGCGGCGATGCGGCGTCGTAGCGGGGTCATTTGGCTAAGTTGGCTAAGTTGGCCAACTGGCGTAGAATGTGTCTTCTCGCCAAGGAGTGGCCATGTCGTCGTCTTCCATCAGGATCCGCAACGCCCGCGGGGAGCTCGTCGAGCCCGCCAAGATTTCCTCGAGTGACGCCAAGAACCGCTTCGGCAAGATACTCGAGCGCGTGACTGAAGAGGGTGGGGTTGCGATCACCCTGCGCAACGAGCCCAAGTTTGTGGTGATCTCCGTCGAGACCTACCAGCGCTTGGCGCGTGCCGACTCGCGCTCGCTCAATACGCTGACGGACGAATTCGATGCGTTGCTCGACCGCATGCAGGAGCCGGGCTCGCACGCTGCGATGGAGCGCGCGTTCCGCATGACCCCGGAAGAGCTGGGGCAGGCCGCGCGACGGCAGGGCGGCGTAGCGGTGAGGCGACAGGTGACGCCCGCGGACGCAAGCCACGCGCGCAAGGGCAACGCGTTGCGCGGGGTGAGCGCGCCGTTGGTGCGTAAGCCCGCAGGTGGCACGAGTGTCGTGCTGACCAAGCGTGGCGTGACTAAGAAAGTCAAGCATCGCGGGCGTGGCTAAGGCGGCAACGCCAAGGCAATATCAGGGCAGCATCTACGTGCTTGCCGGCTGCAACGGGGCCGGCAAGAGCAGCATTGGAGGTGCTGCCTTGATCGAGTCCGGAGCGCGTTTCTACAACCCGGACGAGGCCGCGCGCAAGATCGTGAACGCTAACGCGCATCTGAACCCGCCGCCGACGATAGGCGAGGTCAACGCGGCCGCCTGGAGCCAGGGTCGCGCGCTCCTCGAGCGGGCGATCGACCAGCATCTGGACTTTGCCTTCGAGACCACCCTTGGCGGCCAGACCATGACCGAGCTCCTGGAACGTGCGGCGAGCGAGGGGTTCGCTGTCCACGTATGGTTCGCAGGCCTGCAGAGCGTCGAGCTCCACCTCGAACGCGTGCGCCAGCGCGTCGCGCGCGGTGGTCATGACATCCCGCGCGAGAAGATCGTGGAGCGCTACGACGGCAGCCGCAAGAATCTCATTCGCCTGCTCGCGCAGTTGGCGTCGGTGCGGGTCTACGACAACTCCGCCGAAGCGGCGCCGGGGCAAGGCCTGACGCCCGCGCCGCGGCTCCTGCTGCACTGCGTCGAGCGGAAGATCGTCGCACCGACGAAGCTCCGCTCGCTGCTCGCGGACACGCCCCAGTGGGCCAAACCGATTGTGGCGGCTGCCCTCGACCTCCATCTTAAAGGCCGCTGACGATAGGCCGCGCGCGGCGATGAACTAAGCTTTGGGCAGACGTAACACCTGCTGCGATCGCGGCAAAGCGGACTGCCGCCGCGTCCGGGAGAAAGGTCGATGACGGTTAAGCGACTGAAGCGACGAGCTTGGAAGGAAGCACGATCGGCCATCAGCGACTCGCGACCAAACGCCTAAAGGGTTGCGAGTGACTCCTCTTGCGCGAACGCCGTGCCGCGAGTCAGGATGCCGCGCCGCAGATACAAAGAAGCCGAGGAGGAACTGAGATCGTTCGCGCACTAATGCCGACCCGGTTCACGAACGATGCTGGCCTATCTCACCTCTCCTCGCTCATATCCAACATCAGTTGGTTGATCCGCTTCACGAATGTCGCAGGATCATCGAGTTGGCCGCCCTCGGCGAGAATCGCCTGCTCCAGCAGTACGGCGGCCCAATCGTCGAACCTCCTATCCTCGGCTTTCAGCCGCAGCACGAACGGATGCTTCGGGTTAATCTCCAAAAACGGCCTGGAATCCGGCAAGCGCTGACCGGCGGCCTTGAGCATTCGCGCCAGGTTACCGCTGGCACCGTGTTCGTCGGCGACTAGACAAGCCGGTGACTCGGTAAGCCGGCGGGTGACGCGAACATCTCTGACGCGCTCGCCCAAACTGCTCCTGATCCGGTCGATCAGAGTTCTGAGCTCCGTCGCATCGTCTTCGCTTTCTTTGCGCTCGGCTTCGTCTTCGAGTGCCCCCAGATCGAGCCCGCCCTTGGCGACGGACACCAGCGCCTTTCCCTGAAACTCGGTGAGGTGGCCCACGACCCATTCGTCGACACGGTCCGACAGAAGAAGCACCTCAATGCCCTTCTTGCGAAACACCTCGAGATGCGGGCTGTGCTTCGCCGCGTTGAACGTGTCTGCCGTAACGTAATAGATCTTATCCTGACCCTCCTTGACCCGTGCGAGGTAGTCAGCCAGCGACACCGTCTCATCGGCCGTGTCCGCGTGGGTCGACGCAAACCGCAGGAGACCGGCGACCTTTTCTCGGTTGGCGAAATCCTCGCCGACGCCCTCCTTCAACACACGACCGAACTCACCCCAGAACTTGTCGTACTTGTCCTTTTCGTTCGCTTCGAGGTTTTCCAGCAGTGCCAATACCTTCTTGGTGCAACCGGCGCGGATCGCCTCGATGTCCTTCGATTCCTGCAGGATCTCGCGTGAGACATTGAGCGGAAGGTCGTTAGAATCGACGACGCCGCGAACGAAGCGCAGATATCCCGGCAGCAGCTGTTCGGCATCGTCCATGATGAAGACGCGACGGACGTACAGCTTGATGCCGTGGCGGGCGTTGCGGTCCCACAGGTCGAACGGCGCCCGCGAGGGAAGGTAGAGCAGCTGCGTATATTCCTGGCGACCCTCGACCCGCGCGTGAGTCCACGCTAGCGGATCGTCAAAGTCGTGCGCGACGTGCTTGTAGACCTCCTTGTACTGCTCGTCGCTGATTTCGTTCTTCGGCCGCGCCCACAGTGCGGACGCCTGATTCACTGTCTCGTCCTCGGCGAGCTTCTGATTCTTACCGTCTTTCCACTCCTCCTTCGGCATCACGATCGGCTGAACGATGTGGTCGGAATACTTGCGGATGATCGACCGCAGCTTGGTACCCGAAAGAAGATCGTCCTGGCCTTCGCGTAGATGAAGTGTGACCTCGGTACCGCGACGAGCCTTCTCCATCCTCTCGATGGCGAATTCGCCGCCGCCGTCCGACTCCCAGCGCACGCCCTGCTCCGGGGATTCGCCGGCACGTCGGGTTCGCACCGTCACCTTGTCGGCGACGATGAACGACGAATAGAAACCCACGCCGAACTGTCCGATCAGGTGGGCGTCCTTCTGCTGGTCACCAGTTAACTGCGAGAAGAACTCACGCGTCCCCGACTTGGCGATCGTACCGAGGTTCGTGATCACTTCATCACGAGACATTCCCACTCCGTTGTCGCCAACGGTCAGCGTCCTGGCCGTGGCGTCGTAGTCGACGCGAATCGAAAGTTGGGGATCGTCCTCGAACAACGCGCTGTTGTGCAGCGCCTCGAAGCGCAACTTGTCGCAGGCGTCGGACGCGTTCGAGATCAGCTCGCGCAGGAATATCTCACGGTTCGAATATAGCGAATGAATCATCAGCTGCAAGAGCTGCTTGACCTCGGCCTGGAAGCCGAGCGTCTCGCGCCCCGCATTCGTGGTTTCGGTGGCGGTCACGGTGATACTCCAGTGGCAACGGTTGACAAAGTGCGAGCCGATAGCGTGCAATTCTAGCGCACGGGCCAAGATTCGATGCGGACCGAAGCGTCAGTTGGCGCCCATCATTTCGATCGAAGGGCTTCGAGCGCCGTTCTCGATCGGATCACAGTGCGGTTTCGAGCACCGCCGATCCCGTCAGCATCGAATCGGCATCGGCGCCCGAGGTCCGGTAGCGCGAACGCGCGAGCTCGAACGCGAATCGATAGTTGCCAGCGGCCAGCGTCGCGGCGGCGCCCGTGGAATCCACCGGCACGATCAGCGCACGACACTTTGCAGCGTCGAGCATCGTGACGTGCGGGCACAGGATGGCGACGTGCGCCGCATGCCGCGTCAGCGTGAGCTGGATATCGTCGCCGAGCGCGAACGGTTCGGGGCTTTCGATCATCAGCAGCGTCACGCCTTGCTGCGTCGAACGGCCGCCGATCTCAAGGTGGTCGACGCGCACGGTCAGCGGAATGGACAGCGCCGCGATCCAATCGTCGAAGCGACGTTGCGTGTCGAAGCGGTCGGCGTCTGCGGGCTGCGTGCCGATCGCAGTAACCAGGTCGGCGATGGTGCGCGTCGCCGGCGCCAATTCGGGCAGGGCGTTGACTCGTCCCTCGAAGCTTGCCACGTGCGCCTCGAAATCCGGCCACCGACTCGCGTCGAACTCGAAGCGGAAGGTGTCGACGCCGTCGACGCTCAGCGATTGCACATGGGTAGTTCCCGTCGCCATCACGGCCACGCGTCCGTTGCGGACATTCGGCTTCGGCACGCGCTCGTCGATGCTGCCGATTACCACGTGCCATGCATCGTCGTACGAATCGATTTGCAGGTTCCACACGCCGTCGCTGGTTGCGGTAAGCGGGCGGTCGAGCAGCGAATGCTCGGCACCCGACACGCGCTCGACGACGTGCAGCGCCAACGCCTGGCTGTCGATGCGCACGAGGCACGCGTCAGCGCTCGCTGCCGCGCCTTGCAGGCCGAGCGCAAAACCGGCGATGCCGCTGTCGATGCGCAGTTGCGTGCGCATCGTGAAGTGATCCCAATCGAGGTCACCGAACAATCCGTATCGCGTCGCGCCCGTGCCGGCGTCGATTTCGAGCATGGCGTCGACAATGCTGGAGGCGCCCGCGCCGGTCCACAGGAAACCGGTGTCGTCGCCCGCATCGAACGCGAGGCGCCGCACGAACGGGCTTGCGCGCAAGCGCAGGCTCGCGCGGTAGTGCGCAAGCGCGGCCCAGCTCTGCGCATCGACGGGCGAATCGAGATCCACAGGGTCGTGCATCAGCACCCGAGACCGATGGTCGTTCTGGCCACCGGCATCGCAGCCGTGCGGGCTCGCGAGCACTCCTTCGAAGCGAATCATTTGCGGATCGAGCGACGGTGCCTCGCGTTGTTGTTGGCGCAGCACCGGGTGTGCGGGATCTGCGCCGATCACGCGCGGTGGCCGGTATGGTGGCGGCGGCGGCGGACTGACGGTACCTCGATGCGCGACGATCCAGTCGGGTCCCGGCACCGAAAGCTGCTCGAGCTCGCCGCGCCCTCCGATGCGCTCGACGCACAGCACGAGGTCCAGTTTCTGCTGGCGCTCCGGCGGATCGTTCGGCTGCGGCGGCCGGTCGATCGCCTGGAACATGTCGAAGCGCTCGTTGAACGCGAGCCGGATCGCTTCGCTGCGATAGAGCGGCGCACCCGGCGCGGGATAAACCGATTCGACGTAAGGATCCAGCTCCTCGCCGATCCGGTCGACCGCATTGAGACCGGGCAGGCCCTTGGTGCGGAAGAACACGTTCTGCGGCACTTCGCGTGCGATCTCGCCGGCGCGCTCGTCCTTGACCGTCACCCGGGTGACAACGCGAATCTCGTAGTCGTGATTGGCCATCCACGCGAACTGCGCGCCGCCCGGGTTGACGGCGTCCTGCCCGCCGCAGCGTGCGCGGCCCAGCAGATCGCTCAGCACTTCGTCGACGGCGCGATAGCGCATGTCCGTCAATTCGAGCCAGCCCAGGCCATCTTGCGCGATCGGCTCGCCGGTCAGCCGCAGCACGACATGGCTCATGCCCGACGACGGCGCAACGACCACCACGCCATTCACCTGGTTCTGCGACAGCAGGAAGGTCTGTGCAGGCAATGCCGCGAGCCCGTTGAACGGCGCGACCACGAGCTGACGCGGCACATGCATCGCTTTCCACGTCACCCCGATGTTGAGCTCGAGCACCGGCGCATCGAAATGGATGCGTGCGAACGGCGCCGCATCGCGGCGCGCCGGCTCCATCCGCGCGACGTGGATCGCCGGATTGCTCGTCGTGCTCCCCGCAACGATCGGCGCGCGAACGCCGAGCCAGTGCAGCGTGCTCTGGCTGTCGGTGAACGTCTGCACGGTCGGCGCTCGATTGCCGATCGGCACGCCCCTGAAATCGAGCGTGTGCCACACCGGCTTCCCTTGGGAGCCGCAGCACGGCCATCCGGGCATCGTGCGGATCAGGTTCTCGTCGGCGACCAGGTCGAATAGGATGTGCTGATACGGCGTCGGCGCATTGACGAGCAGTTGCTTCGAATCGAGCTTCTGTTCGCGCTGGAAGTCGGCATCCCAGCGAAGCTTCACCGGCGATGCGAAGCGGGCGGGCAGCTGCGCGGCCGGAACGTCGAGCAGGCTCGGATCGATGCGGCTCGCGGCTGGGTCGAGCAGATTGGTCCACGTGCCGCCGCCGAAGCTCGGCTTCCGACGAATGCCGAATTCGACCAGCGTGTAGCGCGCCGACACGTCGTTGCTCTGTTGCGTACCCATGCCGTCGGGCGTGTTCTGGCCCCACGCGATTCGATCGTCGACCGTGGCCTTGAACGACACCGCGACCGTCGCGTCGGTTGCAATCGGCGTGACGTCGTCGAGCGCGCCCGCGGGCCAATCGCCTGTGACCGGAGCGAGATCGTTGGCCGAATACGTAGCGTCGGCGTCAAGCGTATTGCCGACGATCGGCGACACGGCCACCGACTGCGCGTCGGTCCCGGCGAGCGCGCGGCCGCTGCTCGCAACCACCGGCGTGGACGCCACGCTCATCTTGTCGAGCTGCGGCGTGTCGAAGGTCTTGTTCCAGTCGAACGTGACGTCGGGCATCCACCACGGCGTGTGGATCTTCACCTCGCAACCGAGTCGACGGTACGCAGGATCGGGGCCGAGCCAATCCCATTCGACCTTGGCGCTCGCGCCGAAATCGAAGACCCAGAAAACGTCGAACGTGATGCCGCCTTCGAACCACACCATAAAGCCGCTGACATTCGACTCGTTACGCCACGTGCCGACGATGGCTTCGAACGTCAGGTAGAAATCGATGCCACCGATCGAGAACAGCCGCGAGCCGCCGCTGAAGTTGGTGCGCAATGCCAGCACGCGCGGGCCTTCGGGCAGGTCGATGAGCTCAAGGCAGATGCCCGCGTACAGTTCGAGCTTGAACAGCCAGACATCGCCCTTCACATGCAGCGACAGCCAGCTCGTGGGATCGTCCACGTGGCCGATCGCGAGCGTGCCCGGCTTGTTCGTCATGTAGAACGTGCCGGTGAGGAACGGTGCGTCGGTCAAGAGCGGAATCTTCTTGCCGGTCACGTTCTCCATACCCACCGACAAGCCGATCAGCAGGCTCCAGCGATCGTCGTCGATCTCGAACGCGCCATACGCAATCGGCTTCTTCGCCTTGAACGGATAGAGGTCGACCGCCGCGAGGAAACCTTTGCTTTCCGGCGAACGGCGGTACATCGCGAACAGCTTGATCGTGACGAACTTCGTGCCGCCGACCTGAACGCCGGCCCCCACGCCGATCGCGATCGAATCGTCCAGCGGCGTCCAGCCGCCGGTGGTCATGTTGCGCGTCGGCGGCAGCGTGAGGCCGGCGTCGTTCGCGCGGTACCATTCGAAGAGACGCATCGGCTGCTGCGAACCGGGAGTATCGTCCGGCGTTCCGAGCGTCGGCGTCATGTGCCACGCGAACAGCGCGCGGACGTCGGCGAGCGTGACCGCGCCGATCGGAATCGGGCTGACCATCGCGCTCGCAAGCAGGTACTGGAAATCGACGTTCGTGCCTTGCGCGTGGCCGTAGAAGAAGCTCGCGCCGACGGTGAACGCGCCGGAGCTGCTTGGAGCGCTTCCGCTGCTACCGTCTGCGCCGGACGATCGATCGATCCGCACTATCGCGCCGATGCCGAACTCGCGATAGCGCACGCCGTCGACTTCGTAGTCGCCGATCATGCCACTGCCGGTGATCTGCACCGGCCCTTCGCGAAAGCCGAGCGTGATGCCGTCGAGCAGCAGTTGCGGCGCGTTGTCGTCGCCGGCGATCTTGGTTCGCAGCCGATGCAGCGTCAGGCCGCCTCCGGCGTTCTTGTACGTGTCCTTGTCGGGCGGCGTCTCGGTGCCGGGTTTGGGCTTGACGGCTTCGGTGCCCAGCGGCAGCGTCGCCGAGATCGCGAAGTAGCGCCCGCCATTCGGATCGCTGACGAAGCCGTATTCGTCGAGATGCAGCTTGATCACGTCGAATGCGGAGAGGTCGGCGCCATCCGGATCCCAGAACTTTCCGATCGAGAACGAGCCGAGACGCCAGCCGAAATCGCGAATGACGATCGTCTTCGGCTTGTCGAGGTTCGGCTTCAGCGCGACCGGTGGCTGTGGCGCGTCTTCGACTTGGACAAGCTCCAGGTCGGCCACGGCAACCACGATGTCTTCGACGCCATAGTTCTGCGTGTGGTTGGTCAGCCGCTGGAACGACAAGCCCACACGCGCGCCGAGCAAGCGGATCTGCAGGCCGAAGATCTTGATCAGGTCGATGCCCGGATCGTTGCGCCAGCCGAGCTCCAGCGTCCATTCATCGGTGACGTCGATCGTGGCCGACTGGCCCTTGCCGGTCGGGTCGTTGGTGATGATCAGCTTGGCGAACAGGAACTGCTGATCGGCGGCATTCGGATCGTCGAAACGCACGCTGCGCAATAGCAGCTGCTCGACCATCATGTAGCCGCCGATCACGTCGGCCGGGTTCGGGATCGCAATCTTGACCGGCAGCCCGGAAAGGTCGAACGCGCTGCCCGGATCGTCGAGCAGGCCGATCTTGCGCCGCATGCCGAACGTGAAGTGCGACGGCACCGGGAACAACAATGAATTCATCGGCACGGCGAGGTCTTCGAGCACGATCTCGACCTTCTCGCCTTCGGCACGAAAGTCGTTCGGCGCCTTGATCAGCTTACTGAACGGCGAGCGGCGATCGTCGAAATCGATCGTGCGCATCGTGACGTAGCCGGTGGGCTCGTCGCCGACCAACTGCGTGAGCGGATGGCGCGTCCATTCGAGCGGCTGCTCGGTGCCGAACGGATCGGCGGCGAGAATCGGATACGGCACCAGCATCAGGTCGTGGACGCCGCGGACCGGCAGGTCGAACATGCGGCATGCGCCGATCGACAGCGGTACCGCAGGCTCGATCACGACCTCGCGCGCTTCGGTGTAGCGCACCTTGACATGGACCAAGATCGACGACACATCGTCGCGCCTCAACGTGATCGCGAGCGTGTCGTGCTGGCCGGCGATGAAGCCGGTGACCTGCTCGTCTTCGAGCGGGATCTCCGCGCCCGGCGAGGCTTCGAGCGGCATCAGCATCCGGGGCGGCAACCGGATTTCGACCGGCAATGCATCGATCACGACCGCGACGCCGGCGTCGCTCTTCGTGACGAACACATTCGGTGGCGCGCTCCCCGTCTGGATCAATCGAAACTCGACGTCGGGCATCCGCGCGAGCGCGATCGCGTGCGCAGGCAGCGGCGGGCCGACATGCAGCTCGGCCGTGAGCCCGACACGGCCTTCGTCGGCACCGGACCGGATCGAGTGGAATTCGAGCGATGCATCGAGCTCTTGCATCAGCACGGCAAGCTCACCCAGATTGGGCGGAATTTCTCGTCCAAGACCCGCCTGCACGACGTCGATGGGCCACAGCGCGGCGGCAGCTTCGCCGGGCGACGCGGCGTTGCGCACGCCGAGCAGATCGAAGAGGCTGATCAGGCCCGTCACTGGATCTCCGGCCCGTGCACGGGGTGCGGGTCCAGCGCCGTGGTCGGGTCCGACACGTCGTTCCATAGCGCCGTGCGATAACCCTCGATCATTCCCTGGACCACCGACTCCAGCGCGAGGCAGACCGGCTGACCAAGGATGCTTTCGAACATCTTCGGCAGATACTTTTCGGCAGCCGGCATCAGGAAATTACGGAACGGCAGGAAGCGGCTGCCCTGATACGCCGAGCGGCGGAACAGCTCGTAAGCCGCGATCGGATCGCCCAATAGCGCTTCACCCATCGCGGGATCGATGCCGAGGTGCTCGGCCCACAGCGCCGTGCGCAGCTTCCGCGCGGGGTTGTCGCGCGTGGCGGCGAGCTTTGCGGGAATCGCCGAAGCGACCATCTCACCATCGTGATAGAAGCCGCGCCGGTTGAGATTCATCGACCCGATGCCGACGAACACGTCGTCGACCATCATGATCTTCGCGTGCAGGTAGATGCCGAGCGGATGCGACGCCGTGACCGGCGAGCCTTTCGAATGAGCGCGGCGCTGCGGACTGAAGCTCGGTTCGCTGCCGCTGCCTCCGCGAATCACGTCGAGCTGCGCCGCAGGGTTGCCGGCGGCATCGGTCACGTTATTCGAGCGCAGCGCAAACATCATCTCGCCGTTGATCCAGAAGAAGAAGCGCGCATCCTCCGGCACGCGCGCCGGCGGAGCGACCAGGATCTGCAGTTGGTCGGCACTGATGTCATCCACGAGCGTCAGCCGGCCGGTGCTCGCGGTACGGCCGGCGCGATCGAGCACCGGGCGGCGATGCGGGCTGCCGATGAGCACGCGATCGCCCCAGGCTTCAGGCGCTGCGAAGCGCTCGAACATCGCGAGCCGCCGGTCTTCGCCGTATGGAATGTCGTCGATTGCATTCAGCGCGAGGATCACCAGCCGCTTGCAGTGCTGCGATGCTTGCGTGAGCGCATTCACGTAACGGTCGTCCGGGATCCAATACTGGTCTTCGATGTAGATGTACTCGCGTGCCGACTGAATCGCGCGGAGATAGGTTTCGGCGTTGGTGCGGTTGCCCTCGGGTGACCACGAGAAACCGCGCGAAGGGTCGCTCGCCTTGAATTCGGTTTGCGTCAGTTGCACCAAGTGACGCACCGGGAACGACGCGAAGTTCGCCGGGGCGGGGGTCGTGAACGGCAGTCCGTCCGGCACGTGATTGGCGGCTGCGCTCAGCGAGTCGAATCCATAGCGATCCTCGAACACGCCGAACGCATCGACGACCGCCTCGCCGGTCACGCGCGCATGCACGTCGTGGAAAGGCGATGCGTGCGGCGGGTCGATATTGGTGGGCGTTCCGGGCTTGTTCGTGTCTTCGGTCGGATCCCGATACGCGGCGCCCATGTGGCCCGGGCCATCGAGCCGGTTGGTGTTGATGTCGATGCCGCCGACGTACGCGACATACGCGAATCCATCGGCAGCGGGTGAGTCGTCGCCGGATGGAGACTTGCGAATCAACTGCGCCTTGTTGTGATAGACGCTCAAGTGATCCGTGAAGTCGCCCAGGTGATGGCTGTCGGGCAGCGCAACGTCATCGGTCAAGGGGTTGTCGGCGAAGCTCGCGGGGTGCGGCGAACGGTACGCGACCAGGCTCGTCTTGTTGATCTTGCCCAGCACTTCTTCGGACGTCGGCTCGATCAGGTCGCGCAGCTTGTCTTCGATCTTCCCGCCGGGCTCCATCAACGTGATCATCGCGATCACCGCCGCGACGATTGCCGCGGTGTAGAACAGCCGGCCGCCCCACCCCGTATCGAAGGTACCTGTGGACATCATCATCGGCCCGATCATGTGCAGCAGCAGCACCGCGAACGCCGCGTCGGTCGAGATCGTGTCCATCGTGCCCGGCTTGGGCTGGAACATCCGCGTAGCCATCACGCGCGTGTCGCCGTGTTCGCGCACCGTATCAAGCAGCTTGACGATGTTGGAGTCGGGGTCGCCCGGGATCATCTCGAAGTCGAGGATCGCCCAGTCCATCAGGTACACGACGCCGTTCGCGACGTTGGCCGCGCGGATGTCTGGCACGAGCTGCGCATAGACGGCGTGGCCGTCGACCATCGGCTCCACGTGGCTGCGTGCGCGGAAGCGCGCGGGCCGCGTGCGATTGGCGGGGCGCGCGGGCGTGATCGGCGCGAGCCAGTTGTCGACGTCGGCCAGTTGCACATGCCCGAGCGTGGTACCGGACGGCAGATCGAGCGAGGAAGGGTTGCCGTCTTCGGACGGAACGGCCGGCGCCGTGGTGTCGTCGAGCGCGCCTTCGCGATGCACGAGCAATGGCAGCGCGAAGTTGCGTGCGGAGAGGCGCAGCGTGTTACCGGCCGGCGGCAGCACGTTCGCGCCAAGACGGCCGGTCGCATCGGTGAGGACCGTCTGCGTCGAGATCACCGTATTGGCCGAATTGACGAACGCCGCGTCGAAGCTCGCGTTGACGAGCGGCTGGCCCTGCGCGTCGAGAACTTGAATCGCTCGCGTGGCGTCGAACAGCGAGGCCATGGCGCGGAACGCCGCGGCGTCGGCAGCCGAGGTGGGCGCAAGCGCATCGGCGATGGCAGCGATCCAAGCCCAGCTCGCGAGCGCCTGCCGATCCTGGAAAAGCACACCCACCCACAGCTGACTAACAGTGCGCGGCGCATCGCCCGGTTGCAGCAACGTGTTTTCGTCGGGCGCCGTCCCGGCCATGCCAAGATAAAACGTCGGCATGCCGCCAGGCATCGCGCGGAGCGTGGGGGCAATCGCGAACGGCAGCACCGAGAACTCGATCAGCGCATCGACGCCGAGCGCGGCCACATCGTCGGTCGAAATGTCGACCACCCGCGAGCTGCCGACCGCCGGCCACCGCACGTTGAACGAACCGCCGCTCGTGCCGCGCAGTTCCATCAGCCACAGCGTGGCCGACTCGTAGCGCGCGATGCGCGTCGGCGCCGGCTGCGAGCGATAGCGGTCCGGCAGCGCGATCAGACGCTCGCTCTGCAAGCGCACGTTGCTCACATCGAACAGCGGAGCGAATGCAGCCATCGTCGTTTCCTTCAGTCTCCCTTCACACGGGCGGAAACCGCAACAGCCAGGGGCCGCCCGAGGTCGACGGGATTCCGTCGCAAGTGACGGTGCAACCCCATACGGCGACGCGATGGCCCGGCTGTGCGGGCAGCGTCACGCCGGCGCGTAACGCGACATCGTCGGACTGGGCTGCATCGAAGCCGACCATGCTCGGTGTGAGCACGTCGCCGCCGGGCAGGCGGAGCCGCACCGCGTTGGCGATGTCGACGTCCTGGCGTTGGCCCAACCGGATGAGCTGCGCGCCGCCGATGTCCGTATCCGCCGCCAGCGTTTGCGCGAAGACGAGGACGCTGCTCGCGCGGGAGTCGCGCGGCACCGCCAGTCGCAGCAAGCCGAGCGCATCGCCGGCCAAACGCGGCTCGCGTCGCGGGGGCGCGCTCGGGGTCAACGACGGAACGCGCACGACGACCTTGGCGATCGCGCCCCGCGCGGACAAGCGCCCCGCGCCGCTGGCTTTCCGAACGCGGTACACATAGCGCGCGCCACCGGGGTGCAAGGTGTCCGAGAACGGACCGAACGGCAGCGGGTCCTTGCTCGCCTCGGTGAACAACCGATCGGCGTAGGGATGCACGCCGGCAACGTACACCACGATGCGGTCGTCGATCATGTTGGGGTCGCCGGCTTCGAGTCCCGCGACCAGCATCGCTTGATCGCCCGGGTTCGGCAGAGTGATCTCGCTTTCGGCCTCGCCGGCGTCTCGCCTTGCCACGACGCGCGCGAACACGTGGCCGTTCTCGGTGCGCAACGCGGACAGCAAGGCGATCGCGTCGAGGCGCTCGGGTTTGATGAGCATGCCGGGATCGAGGCCCATGCCGGCAAGGTAAGGTGTCAAATCGAGCGTGAAGCGTATCGGCGCATCGACGGGCTCCGGCGCGCGCACGCTCGGCACCGGCGACAAAGCATGCGGCGGATCGAACTCAGGCCGCTCCAGGAACGTGGCCTGGCACTGTGCGAAGGCGACGGCGCTTTCGTTGCCTGGTAGCGCACCGCCGGGAGCGGGCTGCGGGAACGTGTCCGGAACGTACGCCTGGTCGTCGGCCGCCGTGACTGCGATCCAGAGCCGGTCGCGCGGATGTGCATCGCTCAAGTTCAGCCGATCGCGCAGAACGAATCGATAGCTGGTCGCTGCCGTGATCGGCATTGCATGGGCGCCGGGCTGAACCTCGACACGCTCGGCCCAGCCGCCGGGGCGCGTAAGCGACGACGACATCCGGAGCGGCATGCGTACAGGGCCGGTCACCGGCCGCCGATACGTGCCGCCGCTTTGCGGAAGACGCGTGTCAACGGTCATCTGGATTACGGTGCCCGCCGTATGCGTCTCGATGAAAAACGGCGTGCCCGCGTCGAGGTACAAGCCTCTCGACGCATCGGCCGAGACGGCTCGCTGCAACGTGATGGCCAGCGTGTAGACGCCGGGCGAGCCGATCATGTCGGTGACCGACGCGAGGGTGCCGTCGATTCCGTCGAGCGGCGACGCGATGTAGATGCGAAACGATTTCGCAAACGGATCCAGCGCGCGCTCGCGCGCATGCCAGCCCCACTCCAGCACCACGGCATTGTGCGAAGCGCCGAGCAGTACGAGATCTTCGGGACTCATGCTCGCATCGCCGCGCACGAGCGCACGCGCATTGACGCCGGTGGGCGCCGGCTTCGGAAATGCATCGGCCGGGATTTCCGACGGCGCAGCGGGCAGCGGCGGCGGTTCGTGCTTTTCGAGCCGAACTGGCACTGCCTGCGTCCATGTGGCGCTCGGCCGTCCCACCACGTCGAGCGTGCGGATCCGGTAACGAAGCAGTTGGCCGAGCGGCGGCTTGGCACGCTCGCCGCTGCCGTCGCCGATCAGAAACACGTCGTCGTAATGCTTGGTGCCGGGCGAGTCTGCGATCAACGCTTCTTCGGGAAAGACCTGCATCAGGTCGACGCCCGTGCGAACCGGCGGATCGTCGGCCGTCGAGTCGCGCGTGCCCAGCACGCGGTTGCTCTTGCCGACCACCGGTGTCCATGCGCCGGCGGGCTCGATGCGGCGCTCGATCTGGAAGACCGTCGCATCCAGCGGCGGCGACCCCGCATCGGGCGGCCAGAACGGCAGACCCGCGACAGGAGCCGGTGTCCACGTCAAGCCGATCCCGATTTGATGCCGGCGCGCGGGTGTGACCGTGGGGCCAGCCGCCGTTTGCAAATTGAGGGTGGTCAGCGACACCGGCGGCGCCGGGCGCGCAGCATCGGTAAACGGCACTTGCAGCAACAACGTGCTGAGCGCGACCATGCCGTCGCTGCCCGCGATCGCCGCATCCGCAAGGCGAAAGCCGAACAGAAAGCCTGTGCCGACCAAGCGCAGCTGGGTGACGGGCGATGCGAAATTCAGCACCACGTGCGAGCCCGCGGGCACCGCGGCCAGCGGCGACATCGTCGACCACGCGTCGCCGACCTGGTAGTGGAGCGCGTGGGCGGCTGCGAGATCGAGCGCGATCAGCTTGGTTGGTGCGGCGAAATCCAGCACGAGCGAAGCGCCGTCGATGCCGATCCCGCTCCAGCCGATGAGGTCATTGCGTGGCGCCAGCGCGATGCCTCGTCGCGAAACGAGCAGATTTGAAGACTCGCTAACATCCGGCGCGCGCGCAACAACGGCCGGTTGCGCGAGCCGCACCAGCACATCGTTGAGATAAAACTCGGCTGGCAGCGATGCGCCGGAAGGAATCGTGTGAAATCCATACCAGCGGCTTTGCACCGGCAACGCCGGAAAGCGACCGGTGATGCGGTAGTCGTAGCGCTGGCCGGCGACCAGCGCGGGATCGCGGTCGAACAGAGCTAACCCCATCACGCGCCGCCACATAGGATCGCTGTACAGCATGCGAATCGGATCGAGTGCGGAGAGCTCGTCGAACGGCTCACCTGGATCGTTGCGCATCAGCAGTGCGCGCTGGCGCGGCGTTGTCGTCAGGTCACGCAGCGCAGTGCGCCACCGGTCGGCGACGACGGCGAAGCGCGCCGGATCCAGCGTTTCGCCGGGCAGCAGGCGGCCCTTGGCTTCGGCCAGCTCGTCTTGCGGCGTGGCGAGCTGGGGGATCAATTCGCGAATCGGCAGTTGCAGCCTGGCGATCGTGGTGGCGTGCTGCCACTGCGCAGCGTCATCGCCCAACATGCACACACGGGCCGCGCTCGGCCCCACCGCGTAGATCACCACGCGGTCCATCGCGTTGGTGCCGAGATCGAAATTGCCCGCCGCGGGGCCCGCGAACGCAACGGCCTTGCCGCGCAAAGAGCCGATCACCAGCGCGTGCGCGGCCGTTACCTGGCCGTGGACGGAACGGCTTTCCTGGTCGAGCTCGAGGGTGAAGACTTCGCTCTTGGTGACGCCATCGCCGGGCCAAAGGCCCTCGCGCCACGTCCATACGCCTTGCGTTCCGCGCCGCTCATGCAGCGAGCGCAGTTGGGTCAGCGCTGGGCCATCGAGGACATCGCATGCGCTGCTGACATCGGGTTTCTGCGCGGGTCGGCGTTCGATCACCCAACCGCCCGGCGCGAAAAGAAACGACGGGGTGCCAAGCCACAGCACGTGAATGCCGTGAGCCGTCGCGTCGACTTGACCGAGCGCGGATGCGGCGATCGGTTCCATTGGGCTCTGGTTTGGCGAGGGGACGATCCTACGCATCCAATGTATCACTACGGCGTCGACCTGACATCAGCAACCCGTGAGGGTCGTCGGCTTGAGGCTGATCGATCCAGCTTCCGAACGTCTTGGCCGAATGGAAGAGCCACTCGCCGAATCACTCCCACTCGATCGTTGCCGGCGGCTTTCCCGAGATGTCGTACACGACGCGATTGATTCCGCGCACTTCATTGATAATCCGGTTCGAGACGCGCGCCAGCACCTCGTGCGGAATCGGCGCCCAGTGCGCGGTCATGAAGTCGGTCGCATCACGAGTTCGCTCACGGTTACTTACGCAAAGCTGCGCGCCCTGCCCCAGTTCCTTGCGAATTGCATGGCTCTCCTCGAGCTGTTTTCAAGCGACCTGGGAATCGCCTTGAAAATACGCGGCGGTTCCCAGATGGTAAAGCGCCGCGAACGTCTGCCAAGTCAGTCGTACTCACTATCCCCTCTTCTATGAGCGCCAGGTTCAGGTTGGCTGGTCCCTAGGGCGAGAACGGCTTCCTCGAAGACCATGTCGCCGAGGTCCACGATGGGCCGCTCGGATGTGTCGTCCTGGTTAGCCGCAACGCCGCCGGAGCGACCCAGCACGTCGTGGCGAGTTACCGGACACCGAGTTCGCTGCTGCTCTTTTCCCGCCTATTGGCCGAAAGGTTCGCCGGCACTACCATTTCGGAGCACTTCGCCACTAGCGAATCATTAAACCGGCCGACATTAGAAGATTGCCTGTTGTGGTTGTAGCTGCATTAACGGCGTGAAGTTGCATTCTTGAATAGAACTTCCCATATCGGACGAAATCTCAGTATGACGCTTATGGCCGCTTAGCGACTGTCGAACACTCAACGCGAGTGGCTTGATCGTAGAAGGTGTCGCGTGATGACATAAATTCGTTTCCTGTACCAGCGCTCAAGAAAGAAGTTGGCTGTCTCCGCGGGCGGCCGAGAGATTTAGCTGGCATTTTGCGCGTGCATTGACAAAAGTAACCCAGCTGTCAGTTGTAACCTGAACACCCCTTGCATGACGTGGGGATCCTGGTTGGGCGTCCCACTAAGGCGCCAATAGAACATTGGAGGTCAGCATGGTTGAAACGAAGTTGCTACAGCGTCCATCAGACACAGTAATCGCCGCCTCTAGCGCCGGCCGTAGTTGCGGCATCGATGCACGCGCGAAGCGTCCATTCATTCTTAGTCTTGCAGCCATGTGTCTGGCAATGCTGGGCAGCCATTACGATTCGGCTTGGGCCGGTCCTATGGTCACCTGGCAGGGAGTCTCGCTCGTCAATATTAGCCAAACGAGCGAATTCTTCACTACCGGCGTGCCCCAGGTAGCTGTGAGCCGTGTAGATCCGAATCTGATCGCCGTCGCTTGGCGCAAATACGGGTTGCCCATAAACACAAATGCCGGCGCGAACCCCGGCGAACGGACGGCCGATTGCCATGTCGCGGTATCCACGGACGGGGGCCAGACCTTCACCGACACGGATCTGATGCCCATCCTCAGGCAGCGGACCGACCCCGAGATGCCCACGCAACCGGAGCCAGGCCTGTACTACTGCAACTGGTCGTGGGCTTCGATTGGCGATGATCGCACCATTTACGCGGGCGGATCCATGTTCACGGCACTCGGCGACATTGGCTGGCCGGGACGCCCTTCGACCGCACCGAAGCAAGGGCGTGCGTTGGTCACGACCTCGCGTGACGACGGGCGTACCTGGAGCCAGCCCACGCTCGGCATCAAGATTTCCCATTTCGCGCCCGGCCTCACAGGACTCGGCTGCTCCACCGTCCTTCCGTGTGTCTCCGCTCCCGGGGGCACGGACCAGTGGCATACGCCGTGGGACAACGCGATGGGCGTCGCTGCGCCAGGGAGCACGACGTTCTATTCACTTACCAGCGGTTATCTGGTTGCGTCTGATGACGACGCCCAGTCCTTCGGAACCGTGTACCGGGTCAATGTGCCGGGCTGGACCTTCAGCTCCGGCAAGCTCGACGCCGTGGGCGACCTCTTGGTCATGCCAATCATCGCGACCAGCACGCCGGTGCAGGCAACGTGCCCCTGCCTTGGCGTGGCAACGAGCATTAACAGGGG
>Ga0070713_100000412_pt1 | contig 27523 bp, 20 predicted proteins | sample LARL82metaG_FD_65465 | JGI IMG/M metagenome (GOLD analysis project Ga0070713, IMG submission 65465) | Corn, switchgrass and miscanthus rhizosphere microbial communities from Kellogg Biological Station, Michigan, USA - LAR L8-2 metaG | ecosystem: Host-associated > Plants > Roots > Rhizosphere ... | reverse complement strand
AATCTGCACCCACTACGGCGCCGCTTTTTGTATTCACCAGCGAGTAGCGGATGCGCAAGAGTTGCCCGGCATCGTCCAGCTTCACGAGCAATCCCGTATCCGCCCCGAATTGCGCCCGCGCATCCGCTGGCGTGCTGACGCCCTGGTCCTGTGAGTTGCGGGCGGCGATAACTTCCAGCGCCCGGTCTGCCGTAAGGCGGCTCAACTTCGCAGAGATGGAATCCACCAATCCTTGCCCGAGCACAGTAAGCTTGGGATTCCCGTCTACAGGCGCAAATGGGAGCACGGCCAACGTTGTCGAGTGCTCGCTCCCGGCCGAGAGCGCCGGAGCCGCCGGCGCACGCTTCAAAACATTCCTTGCTAGAAACACACTCGCAAGCAGCACGACAACCGCCGCGGCCAGGATTCCCGCAGTCTTTGCGAAAGACTTCCGCCTCACAGTGAAGGCATCAGCGCGCGCAAATACAGGGTCTTGACCGTGCTCGACTCGTCGCAAGTCCACCAGGACGTCTCTGGCCGTCGAGTAACGCTGTGCCGGATCTTTGGCTAGCATCGTCCGAATGACGCTGGAGACCGGGGCCGGCACCTTCGCGTTCAGTTCTTCAAGCGGCGGCGGATCCTTGTGCAGCACCGAAGCCATGGTCTCGGCCAGGCTTGCGGTTTCGAATGGCTGCTGACCTCCGAGCATTTCGTAGCAGACGAGGCCAAGCGAAAAGAGGTCGGCGCGGCCGTCGTACGGCTTCTGGGTCAGAACCTCCGGCGCCATGTAGGCGGGCGTGCCGCCACCAATTCCTGCAATCGTTGCCGAGGTGAGCGTGGCGTCGTCGGTCCCCAATGAAAATCGCCGTGCCACCCCGAAGTCGAGCACCTTCACGCGTCCGTCGGGGGTGAGCATGATGTTTTCCGGCTTAATGTCGCCGTGCAGAATGCCTTTCTCGTGTGCGGCATTCAGGCCTTCGAGTCCCTGGGAGGCGATGCGGAAGAAGTCTTCGGTAGCAAAGCGCTTCCCGGTTTGCATCAAGGCGCGCAGAGGCGTTCCTTCCACGAATTCCATGATCAGAAAGATTTCGCCGCGCTCCTCGATGACGTCGTAGATTCCCGCAACGTTGGGATGATTGAGTGCGGAGGCCTGCTGGGCCTCACGCAGAAACCGGCGTCGGTCGTTTTCACTTTCCTGGAGACGGGGAGCCATGCGCTTAATGGCAACGATGCGCTTCAGCTTGGTGTCTTCGGCCTGGTAGACCTGTCCCATGCCGCCAACACCAAGCAGCTTCAGGATGGTGAACCGCGCGGCAATGGTTCCGGTTAAAACGTTCGCACGCGAAGGACCGGGAGCTTCCATAGTGGCACGAAAATTGTGCCCATTGTACCTCCGCGCGGACGCGTTCCCCAATGCGTATCCGCAACGGTGGCTGGCTTGATTCCATGGCGGACGACTCTTGAATGTGAGTAGCTTGTGTACTATTCTGCCACTACACCGGAAAGGAGGTGGTCTGATGACAAGTTCTGATAGTGGCAGTAGATGTACCCTTAGACCAGGTGAGGTGGCTGAGACTTAGGGCGGTCGCTCTAAGACCTTCGCAACTACACGGTGAGTTTGGTGTGAAATCCGCCCGGCGTCAGGTCGTGCCGGGACCCGGAGTTCGCCGAAGTGGCCACAGCATCCCGCCGGGATGCCTTACGAGTGACCACCTCTTGGTCAATCCCAAACAGTCCACCGGACGGCCCGCAGGCTCAAACTTGCGGGCCGTTCTTCTTTTAGTTCGACGCTTCGTCTTTGTAGAGGTGGAAGGCGACTTCAACTCGGACCTGAACGGCAACCGGTTTGCCGTCTTTGATGGCAGGCTCAAACTTCCACAACCGAATCGCTTCGAGTGCACTCGCATCCAGGTCCTTACGAAGCGATTGCAAAATGCTTGCGCTGGTTACCGTTCCATCAACTCCAATTGTGCAACCCACTAATACGACGCCTTGAACTTTTGCGCGCCGCGCAGCGTCGGGATAATTCGGGTCTGGAGCCACGATCAGATGAGGCGGGGTGATGCCGACCGGATTCGAAGTAAGCACGATCGCGGGACCAGGCGGACTGCTTTGGCTGCCGGCAGTTGAATCAACTTTGACCAGAGTTTGGCCCTGTGGAGGTGGCGTCGCACCTGATTGCATGCTGGGCAACGGAATCAGTGAAACCGAGCAGGAGGAGTTCGCACAGGACACTTTCGCGAGGCGAATTACTTTGATCGAAGAAACGTCCGGGAACTTCACCAGGAAATCCGTCGTTTGCAGCTTGTTTACCGCTGCCGTGCTGAGGGTGGCATCGCCATCAATGAATTGCACGCGATCGGCCGTACTGGAATTATCGAAGACGAGTACAAAACGCGCTGACGTAGTTGTCGAACTCAAGGACGGCAGAGGCAGCGTGCGCATCTTCTCCAGTTCGGCAGCAGCGCTCACTAGTAGCTTCTCTGCAGTTGCGGGATTAAGCTTGCGGACTTGTTCCTCCGATTTTTGCGCGTCTCCGCCGCCGGCCGCGGCTGCAAGTGCGTACATGTGCTGCGCACGGTCGCGCGACCCGTTTTTCTCATAGATCCGCGCCAAGCGGTTCGCCGCTGTTCCGGACAAACTCAACTGCCACGCAGCATCGAGGAACTGGGTTCCGGCGAGGCTATCGCCCTGCAGGTACCGCGCCCATCCCATTCGCGCCCAGGAAAGGGCCACGATGTCCATGATGGAATGCGAGTTTGCATCCAGACGGTCGAATTCGCCCGAGTCGAATTGGTCGCCGATGTTGCTGAGATTTTGCTGCGCATCGTGTGCGGACTGCGCCGGATCAATGTCATCGCGCAACGCTGAAGCGAAGAAATCATTCGCGGCTACAGCCGACGTCCCGCCGGTCAGGCTGGTCATCATCACTTCAGATTTCTTTGCATCACCCGTGCGTGAATACAGTTGAGCGAGTGCCATTTTGAGCTCGCTATCTTCCGGAGGAATGGCGGCGGCAGCCTCGAGTTCGGATTGCGCCTCTTGGTCGCGCTTCAGTTGCACCAGCAGCATGCCCAATCGCTTGTGCGCCAATTTCTCTGAGGGAGCCATCTCTATCTGCTTTCGATAGGCAGCAATGGCCTCATCAAAGCGCCCGAGTTGCTGTAATTCCGCAGCGAGTTCGCCGTTCGCATGAGCGTCATCTGGCTCCTTCTCGAGTTGCTTGCGAAACGCGCCCACGGCCTTGTCGTGCTGGTTCAGCGCGGAGTACGCCTGGCCCAGGCCGTCCCAGCCTTCCTTCGAATCTGGATCCTGATCAACGGCACGCTGCAATAGAGTTACCGCAGTGCTGAAGTCCTGGCGCTTGAGAGCGGCATTGCCGGCATCTCTCAACTCAGTCGGACTGCCTTTCATCTCGGCTGCGGCTGCCAACGATGCCTCCGAGGGGCGGGCAATACTGCACCAGGGGGTTTCCTCGACGGCACTGGTGGTCACATTGTGGAAGGAGGAGAAATCGGCTCGTTTGCTCGCCGGCAATTCATTGACCTTGAGAACCATTCGACGTTCAGCATCGAGAACATTTTTGGAGTACTTGTAAGTGGTCGAATATTGACCATATTCGCGCGCAATGCTCACATCCGAGGGCGGGTGCACGGTGAAGTTTGACGGAAATTCGATGTGGAGCCGGCTGACGTCTTCTCCCGCAGGACCCACGTCGAGCGGCTCTCCGGGATGTTTCTTGCTCGCTTTCGCCACGCGCCCGACGCTGGACGGTGGCAGCAATTGGAAGTTGATCGCAGGGCTGGGAACTTTGAAGTAGTCGGCTTTATGCACGTGATAGGTGAGGTGCAATGGCTTCGACGTATTTTCCAGGGGATCGATGTGAATGTCGGAGACGTCGCCGGGAAGACGCCAGGCTGTGGAAAGCACTCCCAGAGCATCTTTCCAGTTCGCTTGCGGAACTGCTCGCAAACCCGCGCGCAGGGGCCAGTCACTATCGCCGGTGGCGCTCAGGTCGACGTCTGCATCCATCGCCCCGAGTTCACTTACTTTGGCCTTCACCACTAAAACGGTTCCGTTTTTGACCGGGGACTCGCTCGGCGTGCGTTTCAATCCGCCCGCAGGATCATTGGTCGCAACAATGGCCTGCTTGTTTCGCAACTGGTACGCGATCAGGCCGTAGGGCGCGACTTCCGCTGTGGAATCAAGCCAGGTGAGGTTCTCGCCAATTCGTGCGGCGGTGATCAGGTGGTTGAATTGCGCCGGCGAAGGGACATCGGGATCGATCTTATGGAATGCATTGATCAGCACTGGATAGCTGCGAATCCCCTGCGCAGCCAGCAAAGCCTGCAGCAGCGTGTGTTTGTCCTTGCAATCCCCGTAACCATTTTGCAGGACTTCGGACGCGGAGTGCGGCTGAAATCGACCTACTCCGAAGGAAAGGCTCACGTAGCGGATATTCTGCGCCACAAACGAATACAACCGGCGTGCCTTCTCTTCCTGGGTAGTTAGGCCGCGGGTGAGTTCCGCCGCTTTTGCCTTTATGGCTTCCCCTGGAGTGGCTCGATCGCTTTGCAGCTTGGCATACCAGTTCGCGACCTGTTGCCAATCGGTGAAGCTTGAAAGCTGCACATCGGCAAAATCGTCGGCTTCCTCGTCATCGTTGCGCTTGCTGCGATCCGGCACGAAGTTCTTGACGGTCCAGAGATAAATTCTGCGGTCGCCCTCTTTGCGCGTGCTGTACTTGCGATCGGGGCTCTTGAGTTTGACTTCCCGGGCGTCTGCCACATTGATTTCGAGAGATCCGTCGAGCACGGCGGCGTAATCGATGAAGCTGTACTCGTACCAGAACTCACCAGGAGCTAACGGCTTCACATTCGTGACCACGTGATATTCGAGCGTCACGCCGGGACGAAGGTCCACCACCGAGATATGCCGCTGGCGGAAATCGCTGTACATCGGCGCGGAACGAAGCGTCTGAGGAGCAAAATCCTGGGCCGACGAGGCAGGAGTCTCAATAACCTGTCCGTCGGAGGTGCGGATCCGCACGTAATCGATTGTGAGGTCCTCATTGGCGGTTGAATAACCAAAAACAAGTTGGCCAAAGTCGCGAACCGCGGCTTGGCTTTGAATGCGCACAACCGCCTTGATGTCGCGGACGCCGCTACCATCGTTCTCGAAACGCACAGACTCGTTCAAATGCTCGTAAACGTAAGCTTCCTGCGAAACGTCGGGAGCGGTTGAGCCTGCTTGTGATTGTGCCTTGGATAGCGCTGCCGCTAGCGTGAGTATGAGAAGAGCAGAGACTCTCTTTCGCATGTCACACATTGTAAGACGGGGATCAACGTACTGGGCTACACAGATGTTGTGCACTCATCCACGTGCACTATGATTAGGCTGTGGAGAGCTCCGAAGAGAAAAACCGCTTGACAAGCCAGTATTCGTCGATGAGCGACGAGCACTTGCTGCAACTCGCTGCCCGTTCCTGGGAGTTGAGCGACTCCGCTTGGGAAACGCTGGAGGACGAACTGGACCGCCGCGGACTGGAGCCTCCCACGCCGGAAGAGGTGCCACAAGTCGCAGCGCCGGAGAAGAGGAACCTCGTGCTGCTACGCAGCTTCCGCGACCTTCCCGAAGCCCTCCTCGCTAAGGGCATGCTGGAATCCGCCGGAATTCCCTGCTTTCTCGCCGACGACAATATGGTCCGCCTCGACTGGTTTCTCTCTAACCTGTTGGGGGGCGCCAAGCTGATGGTTGATGCTGAGGACTTCGCGGAAGCTTCCCGCGTTCTGAACGAACCGGCTCCGCAAGGATTCGAGGGCGCGGAGTAACGACAACTCCTTAGCGAACAGCTTTCGTCAGCGCGGCCCGAATCACTTCCGCCGTATCCTCTGCCAGCGGAAGCATGGCGACCTCTTCTGGCGTGAACCACTTGGCATCAGCAGCATCGGCACCGGCGTGCAGTTCTGCCGAAATCCGCTCGCAGAGGAAGTCGATCAGGACGTAGTGGTAGACAATCTTACCTTCGGCATCGGGGACTACGCGATCGAAGACGCCGAGCAGTTCCGTGGCCCGGACTACGAGGCCGGTCTCTTCCACGGCCTCGCGTTCCGCTCCCTGACGCAAGGTTTCGCCAAGTTCCAGCATTCCGCCGGGGATCGACCATTCGCCAAGCAACGGAGCTTTGCCGCGCTTGATCAGCACGACCCTGCTGTTCTCAACAATGAGAGCTCCCACTCCGATCAGCGGCTGCTTGGGATGTTCGCGTTGCATGGTCACGGTCCGGGTATCCTCAGCATCATACTTGCCCGGCGGTCAGATCACCCGATGTCCCGATCACCCGATCGCCAGATTAGAATCTCTGCGTGGCCTTAGAAGAATACAAACGAAAGCGCCGCTTCTCGGAGACTCCCGAGCCTCCGCCGAAGCTTGACAAGAGCAAAGGGCATCGCTTCGTGGTGCAGCGCCACCATGCGACGCGACTGCATTACGACTTCCGCCTGGAGATGGAAGGCGTGCTGAAATCGTGGGCGGTGCCGAAGGGACCGTCGCTCGATCCTGCCGACAAGCGTCTGGCCATGGAGGTCGAAGATCATCCGGTTTCGTATTTCGACTTCGAGGGCATCATTCCGGAAGGGAATTACGGCGCAGGCACGGTGATGGTGTGGGACGTTGGAACATGGGAGCCGCTCTCGCCAGAAACAAAGGATGGCAAGTACGTGACGGGCACGGATGCCGAGGCCTCGGCCATGCTCAAGAAAGGTGACCTCAAGTTCCGCCTGCACGGGAAGAAGCTGAACGGCGACTTCGCACTGGTGCACATCAAGTCGCGTCGGCCCGGAAGCAAAGGGAACGAGTGGCTGCTGATCAAGAAGCATGATGACTTTGTCATTCCAGGATTCGATGCCGAGCAACTGGACAAATCAGTTCTGACCAAGCGCACCATGTCGCAGATCGCAGGCGACGAGGGTTCGGCGGAGTGGCAGAGCAGCAAGAAAGCTTCGCGAGGTGGATCGGCGAAGGCTTCGTGGTTGGCAGATACTTTGGCGCGAGTTGACAGGAAGAAGAGAACGAAATTCACCGCCGAGATCGCAGAGAGCGCCGAGAAGACAAACGCGAGAGTAAAGAACAAAAAGCCTAAGAAAGCTGATTCGGGGAATGGCTCAGCAGCGCGGGAATCGATCCCATCAGCGAGCCGGAGTAATTCCTCGGCGACCTCGGCGGTGAAAGATCTGACAGGCGCGGTGAAACGCGCCATGCCCACGGCCATCACGCCGATGCTGGCTTCACTTTGCGAGGAACCATTCGACGATCCCAACTGGCTGTTCGAAATCAAATGGGATGGGTATCGCGCGGTGGCATTTCTCGAAGATGGCGATGTGCGTCTCGTTTCGCGCAATCACAATGACCTGACGGCAAGGTTCTCCGAACTGCGCGAGCTTTCTAGCTCTGTAAAAGCGAAAAACGCAATCCTCGACGGCGAGGTTGTGGTGCTGGATGACGAGGGCCGGCCGTCTTTCAGCCTGATGCAACAGCGTACAGGGCTGCGCAGCCATGGACGGCAGACTACTCCGCGCGGCGACCTGCCGATACTCTACTGTGTTTTCGACCTGATCTATCTCGACGGATACGACCTGCGAAAGGTTACGCTCGATGAACGCAAGCGCGTGCTGCGCGAAATTGTGACCGACTCCGAAATGGCGCGCTACTCCGACCACTTCCCCGGCAGCGGGAACGCACTGTTCAACGTCGCGAAACAAAAAGGACTGGAAGGCATTATCGCGAAGAAGGCCAACAGTTGCTATGAAGAGCGCCGCAGCCGCGAATGGCAGAAGATCAAAATTACGCAGACTGTGGACTGCGTGATCGGAGGCTACACCGATCCGGAAGGTTCGCGGCAATATTTTGGATCGCTGATGCTGGGTCTGTACAACGAGAAGAAGCAATTGATCCACGTGGGCAATGCGGGCACGGGATTCAACCACGCGCTGCTGAAGGAAATTTCCGCGGTGCTGAAAGGGATTGATTCGAATAGCAGTCCGTTCACAGGCCCGACCGAGCCGAAGAAAGCGCACTGGGTGAAGCCCGCATGCGTTGCCGAAGTAAAATTCACCGAGTGGACGCATGAAACCAACGAGGGGGGCGTGAAGTTGCGAGCCCCGGTGTTCATGAGTCTGCGCGAAGACAAGAATCCGGAAGACTGCACGTTTGCAGGACAGGAAATCGGTGGCTAGTGGCCAGTGGGCAGTGGCCAGTAGACTCGGGTAATTATTGCGTCTGCTTTCGATCACTTTAGGAGTTTCATAGCGGCGGGTTTTCTAGCCACCGACTACTAGCCACTGACCACTAGGAGGTTCCCATGCAGCACGCACCTGGCTTTCTGAAAATCGTGAACGATGCGAGATCGCGCGTAAAAGAAACGACAGTCGGCGAAGTCAAGCTCCGTCTGGACCGCGGAGAGAAGTTCATGCTCGTAGATGTTCGGGAAGAAAGTGAGTACGCGAAGGATCACCTTCCGGGTGCAGTCCACCTCGGCAAAGGCGTCATTGAGCGCGACATTGAATCGCGCGTGCCAGATCCGAATACAGAGCTCGTTCTCTACTGTGGCGGGGGCTTCCGCTCAGCGTTGGCGGCTGACAACCTGCAGAAGATGGGCTACACCAACGTGATCTCGATGGATGGCGGCATCCGCGAGTGGCGCGAGAAGAACTACCCGTTGGTCCGCGACTAGACAGCAGGTCCCGATTGCACGACGGCTTCGATCGGCACACTCACCACCTTCTTCGTCGGATACACCCGGTCGAACACAATCCATAGAAGCCCGATCAGCACAAACACCAGCACGCTGCCCTCTGGCCCCACTGTGCCGCCGGTAATCCACTTGGAACCATGAAAGGATGGGTTCATCAGGTGCCCCGGTGCGGTGAAACCGCTGTCGGGAACTGAGTAAAAGAAGGTCTCGCCCCAATCCCAGGCGGCGTGCATGCCGACTGCGAACCAGAGGTTCCCGGTTCGCAGGAGTGTGAAACACCAGAACAGGCTGATCCATACAACCGCCAGTCCGCCAACCCATGCTTCACCCTGGTTTCCCAGGTGCGCCAGTCCGAAGAGAATAGAAATGAAAATGGCAGCCGGCCAGAATCCGATCCCTTGTGCGAGGGTGAACTGCGAATACCCGCGGGTCACGAACTCCTCGAACAATCCGACGGTGAGAAACAGCGCTCCCCAGAATGCGGCGAACTTCAGTACGCGGATGCCGTGCAGAGCTATGCCACCGAAATAGAAATTGCCCAGCCCCCTCATCGTGAGCAGAAGCAGCGTGATGGCCGCGAAGCCCCAAACCGCACCAATCCAGAAGTTCTTTCCAAAGGCACTTTTGCGCGACAAACCGTAATCGTCGAAGCGGCGATCCTCTAGATAGGACAGAGCGATGGCAGGTATCACCGCCGCCACCAGTTGCTCAATTTCGCCGACGAGAAACAGCCAAAGTGGCGGTAGGCCGTGAGTTCGAGGGACGAAGGCCCGGGTGATCTGGGAGAACGCCAGCGTAAGGGCCACAAACGCGACCACATAAATGACAAATCTCCATCCGGAGCGCAGTCCCTGTGGGCCTATGAAGATCTGGTGAATGGTCGATTCGTTTGCCGGTTTTAATGCCGGCGGTCGTGAAAGGCCGTTGCTTGTGGGATCCATTCCGCTCTCCGCGACGTGTCGAGACATGGTAAAACAATCGCTTCGCCCTATGGGTACGTTTTTCACGCGAGAAAGGTTCGGCACGCCGCAAATTTTGGCTGGGTTCCTGCTGCTCTTCTTCGTGGCGGAATGCTGCTGGCTCATTGCTCACCAGCAGGTGGGTATCATTGTTCCCGAAGATATATCGCGCGTGCAGGAAGGGTGGTCGCAGTGGCACGGTAACGGGATTGCGGGCACGGCGACTGGATTAGTGAATCCCGGATCGATAAGCATGCGCAGCGCTGCTTACGATCCTGACCATTCGCCCCTCTGGTACCTGATGGAATCGGCACCGATCGCGGTGTTCAACGTCGCTCCCGATTCGCGAGCCTGGCTATGGCTGACGCGCGCGCCGTTTGTGCTGATCGGAGCGTTGCTGGGTGCATCCCTCTGGTACGTTTCGCGCCGACTCTACGGAAACGCGGGAGGCTACACCGCTCTGGCGCTCTTTTGCTTCTCACCTTCGGTCTTGCGGGCCAGCACGTTATGGGTCTCGCCGCCGAACATCGCCGCAGCCTGGGGTACTTTTGGTTCAGTGTTCACGGCCATTGCTGTGTCGCACACGCTCTATGCTCCGCGGGAAGTTGTGCTTTGGAACTGGCGGCGCATTCTGCTGCTCGGCATTTCGCTGGCGCTCGCAGTGGGGTGCTACTTCAGCCTGGCAATGATCGTACCGCTGCTCCTTGTGTACATGCTTTATCTGGCAACTCACAGGAGTGCCGCGGTTGTCGCGATCCTGGGGACATCATGCGCAGTCGCATTGATCCTGCTGTTTGCGGACTACTTCTTCCATCCGAGTCTGTTTGCCCACGGGTTGGCGAATGCCACTTTGCTGAATGGAACGGCAGCCGCGTTGCACCTTTGGGGTTCGTACTTGCAGCTTGGACGCGAGATCGCCAGCAGCGGACCGATTCTTGTGATCCTGGTCCCGGTTGGCCTTGTTGTTTGGGCAGCGTACCGCCGCAGCCGCTATTTCGGCAACTCTGCGCCGCTCGTCGTGGCCTTATTCTTCATGGCCTTGCGGGTGCTCTCGCCGCACGAGGTAGGTTCGATTTATGGATTGCTGGCGGTTGTTTTTCTGTTCGTTTTTGTGGCCGGAATCGTCGCCGACCTCCTTGAAACAGCTGCCCGGGAACTTACCATGGCGGTGGTTATCGGCCTTTTGGCCGCGAATGCCCTCTGGAATCTGATTGGGCTCTATCGGCTAGGGGCGTAGGCGCAGGCTACAAATCTCTACATTTCTCGCAACCTAAATAGCCTCTCAACGTTCTAAAATCATGGAGGGGCAATTATGCGCTCACGCCATTTGTTGTTCCTTTGCGGTTTCGTAGTTCTGACCCTGCTTGTGTCGACCGCTGGCGCTCAGAACAACTTTCCCGGCAGCAATCAGTTCAAGATCAATGGTGTCCCGCCCAGCGTTACGTCGTTTGGGTTCGGTGGACATCCCGGCTTTTTCGGTGTGCCGCCCAGCGTGACTTCCATCAATTTCGGCGTGGTGCCGAACGCGGGCGCATTCCGTCACCCGCACGATGGGTTCGGGCACGGCTTCCATCACCACAACCCAGGCTTTGTAAATCCGTTCTATGGAGGGACGTACTACGTCCCGTATGCTTACCCGATGTACGTGATGGATCCGACACTGAGTGATTCCGGCCCCTACGATGCGGCAGCACCCCAAAACGCCGCGGACGCGCTTCAGAACGAGATCAATTCCCTGAAGACCACGATCAATGATTATCGGGATGAGCTGCGGAGCACGAAGAACGAGTCCAACCCTGAGTACCACGAGCCTGCGGCACCTGCTCAGCCTCAGGAGCCTGTTGCCGATCAGCCGAAGACGGTCCTGGTTTTCAAAGATGGCCATCAATCTACGGTGATGAACTACGCAATCGTCGGAAGCACGCTTTATGACCTCTCCGATGGGCACACGAAGAAAGTGGCGCTTGCCGAGCTTGACCTTCCGGCAACCGTGAAGCAGAATGACGATCGCGGCGTAGAGTTCCGGCTTCCAGCGGGAGTTCGAGCAAATTAGCCGATGCGAAGAGTACTTGCAGTTGCGATGTTGGCTGCGTTTTTCGGCGCAGCCGCGTGGGCACAAAACATGCCCAGAGTCACCGGTGTGCGACCGGCACCGCTTCAGCGACCTTCCCGATTCACTCCACAGGTTAATCGCTCACTGATCGGCTTGTCAGGAGTTCCGTTCCATCGTGAAGATCATCACAACGGTTTCGGACGGAATGCGTTCTTGTACGGCGGTTGGCCGTATTTCCCTTCCGAGTATGACGATTCGTATGAGCACACCGTCTATGTGCAACCACCCGCCGCGCCGTCCGCACCCGCACTTCAGATTCGACAAGAACCGATTCCCAGTGCGGCGCTGCTCGAACTGCAGGGGAATCAATGGGTGAAGGTAACGTCTTTCACCACGACCAATGTAGCGACGGCGACTCAGGGTGTACAGGGCACGTCTGCATCTCTAAAAGAACTTCCTCCCGCGATTCTCGTCTATCGCGATGGACACACCGAGGAAGTGAGCAGTTACTCAATTATCGGGACCGCGCTGTACACGAAATCTGATTATTGGACGAGTGGTGCTTGGACCCGCAAAATTCAAGTCGCCGATCTCGATGTTCCCGCCACCATCAGGCAGAATCAGGTCCGAGGGGTAAAGTTCGACCTGCCCTCCAACCCCGACGAAGTGATTCTCAGGCCGTAAGCTGTTCCCACGCTGTTCTATTTCGCATTCTCACAGACTGCCGGTTGGGGCTCGATCTAGTTCGCAGCCAGCACGTCGTCGTAATAGTTGACCAACACGCGACGCGGAGTATCCTTCAGGCCCGTAAACGGAATCTTCGCCTCTTGCGTGCCGCTGCCAATCGCGAACATTCTTCCTGGAGAGAACATCCGACCGTTCGCGAGTTCGAGATAAATAGGTACGAGCATGCGGAAGTTGCTGCTGACATCTGATTGCGTAAGTTTCAGATTGAGCACGACATCGCCTTGCGCATTCTTCTCGAAGCTGTAATCCACCTTGTAGCTGGGCAGTTCGGTGCCGTAGACATATTCGTCGAAGAACCAATTCATGTTGCCGCCGCCGATGCGCTGCATATCGGGGGTCATATGTTTCTCGACGATGGCTTTGAAGTCCTCCGTCGATGCAGCCCGTCCGCCGTAGGTCTTTACGAAGTCGTGCATCATGTCCTTAAACTGCTGGTCGCCCGTGTCACTGCTCCACATCATCATCCTTAGCATGTGCAAAACATATGCGCCTTTCGGGTATATGAGCCGCCGTGTGATATCGAAGCCTGTGCGCTCGTTGCTCAGGCGATAACCCATGTTCAGAGGGCCCGCATCGATAGCGCGATATCCCATATTGTTCCGTTCCAGAAGCAGGGTCTTTTCATCATTCCAAAAGTCGATGAATTTCTTAGGATTCTTCTCGCCAAGTTGAATATAGAGCGAGGCAGACATATCGGCGAAGCCTTCGCTCATCCACTGGTCACGATAAGATTGGAATCCCACAGTGTGTCCCCACCACTGGTGCGCCACCTCGTGCGGAGCCACGACCCTCCAGTAGCCGAAATCGCGGAAGTCCAACCTTAGTTGATGGCGGATTGTGTCGTCATAGAAATAACAAATCGGTAGATAGACAAGGCCTGGCCACGCCTGGCCGTAATTACACGCCGACTGTTGCGTCACCGCGAGTTGTTTATACGGCGCAGGACCGAAGTAGTCGGAATAGAGGCCGACAGCGACCTGGGCCTCTGCCAAGGCTCTCTTTAGCATAGGCAGCGTACTCATGTTCCCAAGGTTGGCCTCGTAAAACACCTTGCGATTGACCGTGTCATCCCCTGGTCTGTCGCCGCCCACGCGGTCTGCGAGAGCCTTCAAGTCATCGGGAGGTTGCTCGTTCGCGAAGGCTTGCACCAGATACTCGGGAGAGGTGAGCTTCACCTCTTGGACCTTGAACCTTCCAAAGTTGAATCCCGCAACCGTTTGTGGTGCCGCGCTCTTCCACACACTTACATTCTGTCCGCCACTGTTGCTTTCGCTCACCAGCACACCGGTCGCTGCCATCTTCATGTCCTTGGGGATCCGGAAGGTCATCTCGTACTCGGTATACTCCCCCAGTTCGCCGAAGATAGTGTTGGGATACCAATTCAAGCGGGCAATAGGGTAATAGTTTCCAGAGCCTTCGTTCTTGACTGCGTCCTTCCCCTCATATTCCGTGGTGATAGTGAACTTTTCTCCCAGAGCTAAGGGCCGCGGCAAAACTACAGAGAAGTCGGCGTCGTCGTTCTTGTCCTCTTGTATAAAAGAAAGCGGCTGGTGTTTCTCGTCGACTACGCTGCGAACGCGCAACGTTGGAAACAAATTAAACGGGATGACCCGTAATCCGTCGACCAGGGAGACCAGCGCTGTCGTCGCCTTGCCATTCAAGTGAGCGTTCTTTTCGATGGTGGTGTCGAGCGTTTGGTGCGTGATTTGGTACAAGTAGTTCTGCTCGGTGCCTGTGGCGCTTCCGTTCTTGTATTCCTCAGAAAAATGAAAGGCTGCCCAGGTGCCCAGCTTGTTCTCGTCGTAAGTAACAAATTCCACTTCCTCTGGCGCAACGGAATTCACAAGCCCGGGCGCACCGTGAGGATCAATCGCAAATATCTCTTTCCCGTTGTATTTCTTCCCATGCACGAACGCCACGAATAACCCACCCGGGTCGTTGCTGAACACATCCTGGAGGATTCGCGCATCGAGGTTGTATTTCAATTGATGATCGTGCCGCATTGCGTTCTGGCTGTCGCGCAGAAGGCCGCCATCGCAGTTTCCACCTGCCGTTCCGGCTTTCTTGATTTCCTCGTACGTTGAATCCGTGAATCTTAGGGCCAACTGTTCAAACCGTTCCACAAACTCATCCTCTTTCGACAGCAGTTTCAATGAGGCGCGTTCCCCTGGTATCGGCGGGTCTAAAGACATGGTGCCGTTGCCAACAAATACGGCGCCGGTTACATGCCCCTGAACGGGAGCAACAAAGCAGACGGTGCCCGAGAGCCGAAATGTTGCAGCATCTCGTTTCAGCACGAAGGTATTGACGGTCACCGCCTCATTTCCGAGGCTGACGTTTCGCAGTTGCTGATAGACAGGGTCAGAGTTCGGACCCACGGCGGGTGGTGTTTGCGAGTGCAGCAATCCGGAAAATGAGCACACCACGACTACGGCACTTGCAAGCTTCAAATGACGCACGAGTAGCCTCCCACGGGGAAGGTTCACATTTTGCCTGACAAAAGAACGAAGCACAACAAAGTTCTCCCTAGGTAAGGCACACAAACACCGGCGACGAACACGTTTTGCCAACTATGAACAGGCATGTCCAAGGCGGTTTCTGCCTGAGGCGTGGTATAATCAAGACGTGGTGAGCATCGATTTAAGTTGCTTAATTTCATGTATTTAGGTCATTCGGCCTGGCCCGTGCCTGCGTTCCTAATTTGCTCAAAAATCATGGCTTCAGAAGAACCTGCAGGCAGTGTGAGAAATCGATCCTGACAGCCCAAGAGCTCCCCTATGGCAGATGAACAAAATCCTCAGCTACCGCTAAATCCACCGCCGGGCGATGGCGGACCGGGCGCGGCCAATATCCAGCCGGTCAACATTGAAGAGGAGATGCGGCGGTCGTATCTCGATTACTCCCTCTCAGTCATCATTGGCCGTGCGCTGCCGGATGTGCGCGACGGGCTCAAGCCGGTGCATCGCCGCATTCTCTACACCATGCAGCAGATGGGCCTGCAGCCAAACCGTGCGACGCGTAAGTGCGCCCGCATCGTCGGCGACACCATGGGTAAATACCATCCACATGGGAACCTCGCGGTGTACGACGCCTTGGTGCGTATGGCGCAGCCGTTTGCCATGCGTTATCCGCTGGTGGACGGACAAGGGAACTTCGGTTCTGTGGACGGCGATCCGCCCGCAGCTGACCGATACACCGAAGCGCGCCTGGCGCGAGTCGCCACGGCTCTGCTCGAGGACCTCGACAAAGACACGGTGGACTTCCGCGAGAACTACGATGGCAGTGAAATCGAGCCTGATGTTCTGCCGGCGCGCGTTCCCAATTTACTGATCAACGGGTCGGACGGTATTGCGGTTGGCATGGCGACGAAAATTCCGCCGCACAATCTGACCGAAATTGTGGATGCGGCGATCACGCTGGTGAATAATCCAGCCGCGCCGTTGCCGGAGATTCTGAAGATCGTCAAAGGCCCGGATTTTCCGACCGCCGGAATCATTCACGGGAAGGCGGGCATTCTCGACGCCTACAAGACAGGCCGCGGCCGCTTCACCATGCGCGCCAAGGCCGCGATCGAGAACATCAATAAAGACCGCCAAGCCATCATCGTCACGGAGATCCCCTACCAGGTGAACAAGCGCTACCTAATCGAGCGCATGGCGGACCTGGTCAACAGCAAGACCATCGAAGATATTTCCGATATTCGCGACGAGAGCGACCGTGACGGCATGCGCATTGTTGTCGAGCTGAAGCGCGGCGCCGAACCGCAGATCGTCCTAAACCAACTGTTCAAGCACACGCAGATGCAGGAAAACTTCAGCATGATCCTGCTGGCGGTGGTGCACAATCAGCCGAAAGAAATGGGCCTGATCCAGGCGATTCAGCACTTCATCGATCATCGCGTCGATGTAGTCCGCCGCCGCACTGCGTTTCTGTTGCAGAAGGCCAAGGATCGGGAACACATCTTAGAGGGGTATCTTAATGCGCTCGATCATCTCGATAACGTGATCGCGATTATCCGGGGTAGCGCCAACCGCGCCGATGCTCGCGAGAACCTGGTCGCGTATTTTGGCGGCAAGAAAATTGACATCAATACGAGCGGACGCGCTCCCAAACTTGCCCCTGAGAAGCCGTTCACTGCCATTCAAGCCGACGCGATTCTCGAACTGCAATTGCATCGCTTGACGCGGTTGTCGATCGACGAGATCAACAAAGAACTTGGTGTCACCCGCGAGAACATCGCCGAGTACGAGTCCATTCTGGGTTCGGAGAAGAAGCTGCGCAAAGTGATCGTCACCGAACTGGAAGAGATCAAGAAGCTCTACGGTGACGAGCGCCGGACCGTGATCGAAGATGAAGCAGCGGAAATCCAACTAGAGGACTTGATCGCTGATGAGCAGGTCGCTGTCACGGTCAGCCACAGCGGATACCTGAAGCGTACGCCGATTTCCACGTATCGTCAGCAGCGTCGTGGTGGCACGGGACGCATGGGAATGAAGACGCGCGACGAGGATTTCGTCGAGCATCTATTCATCGCCTCGACCCACGCATACATCCTCATCTTCACCAACACAGGCCGAGTGTACTGGCTCAAGGTTTACGAGATTCCCGATGTGGGTGCCGCGGGAAAGGGCAAGCACGTCGGCAACCTGGTTTCCCTGCAGCCCGGCGAGACAGTCCGAACGATGCTCGCCGTCCGCAACCTGGAAGAGGAAGGCCGCTACATCTTCTTTGCCACCCGCAACGGCACGGTGAAGAAGACGCCGCTGAAGGACTTCTCCAACGTCATGTCGCGCGGCATCATCGCCATTGGCATCGATAAGGGCGATGAACTGGTCGGCACCACGCTGACTGACGGCAACCAGATCATTTTCCTGGCGTCGCACGAAGGCCAGGCAATTCGTTTCGATGAAGCCGACGTCCGCGACATGGGACGCCCAGCTTACGGCGTGCGCGGCATGAAGCTGGACGAGAAGGATTACATCGTCGGCATGGCGACCACGCCCAAGGACCTCAAGAAGGCCGAAGCCGAGGCGCAAAAGGCGAAAGAGAAATCTGGCGGGGCCGAAGTGACGGCGACCGACGAGACTCTACCGATCAAAGGCTCGCTGATTCTGTCCGTGACCGAGAACGGATACGGTAAGCGTACGGCAGCGGACGAATATCGCCTGCAAGGGCGCGGTGGCTCGGGCGTCATCAACGTGAAGACCACTGAGCGCAACGGCAGAGTGGTTGGGATCGCACAGGTCACCGAAGACTCCGAGGTCATGCTGATCAGCCAGTACGGCAAGATCATTCGCATGGATTCGAGCACCATTCGCGAGTCCGGCCGCTCAGCGCAAGGCGTGCGCCTGCTCCACATGGAACCCGGCGACCGCGTAGCGGCCGCTGTGGTCATCCCTGCCGTGGAAGAGCCGAACGGCGGGCTGATTCAGTAGAAACGTGGGCGAGGTTTACCGGCTGCGGTAGACCTCGCGCCATCCACCCGCGGGAATCAATGCCCCAATTCCCGCCCCCAACAATCCAAAGGCTGGTGTCAAGATTGCTTTCCCCTTGTTGCCGGTGCACACAATCGAAGTTTTCGAGCAATTATTGTCGATCGAGGCGCCGATGCCCAGACCAGCACCCGCTCCAATTCCGGCGCCGATCAGAGCATTTCGGCCACGGTGTCCTTTGCTTCTTATTGAAACTCGTTTCACCTGATCGCGCGCAAGGGTCTGCTCGCCTTCTCCCGAGCGGATCACGATCCCACTGTCAGTTGCAGATTCGAAAGACCCACGGCGAGAGACTCCGTCCTTGAGAGCGACTCTTACTACCTGCCCCGACGTCAGCTGCTGAACTACGCTCCATTCCGACTGACCCTGGCATAACGTCGAGCCCAACGCTGAAAATCCCAGAGCTAAAAGCAGCAGTGCTTTCTTTGAACCCATAGGTTCCTCCCCTTTTGAACGTCCATGTTACCCGCATACCTCTTCGCCAAAAAGTCGTAGTTGCCTCAGCGCGCACTGACTCCCCCAACACATAGTGCACATAAAGGGAGCTATGTTACGCCCGACGCTTTTCAGATGGGGAAAAAAGAGCGGCACATTTCTGTGCCGCTGGTGCGGGGAAGCACTTGCTATAAGGTTTGCAGGAACGCCACAAGATCAGCTTTCTGCTGGGTTGTCAGGTTCAGGCTGAAGCGCTGATCGTAGAAATTGACTGCGTCATCCAGTGTCGCCGCGGCTCCGTTGTGGAAATACGGCGCGCGCGCTGTCAGGCCACGAAGCACCGGCCCCTTCAGCTTGCCAATGTCCTTGCACTTGCCGGAAATCATTGCCCGGCCGGGATCGGTTACCCGCACGATCGCACCGGTGGTATTGCACTGAATCGTATAAACCGGCAGACCTGCGACATCCAGAGCAGGCATTGCCGGGTACGCGGTGGTCCCAATCGCCAGCGGAACGGAAAACGAATGGTTCCCCGCATTGGGCGCGTCATGGCAGGTGGTGCACGTACCCATAATGACCGGCTGATTCAGCGCGTCATTCAACCCACCTACACCCGTGATCGGAATAGGGAGATTATTAAACAGATCTTCGCCACGAGCGACTGACTGCCTGTGAGGCGAGCCGACATTGGCCCAGGCGCCATAAATCGTGAATACGTTGGGATTGAATGCAACTCCAGTCGGGTCACCGCCGAGCGAATCATTGATTCCCGTGTAGGTGTTCTGTTGCGAAAGATTGATTGGACCACCGAGAGCGCCTTGAGCCGTCAAGCTACCCGCACCCCGGTCGTTGACCTGGGCGGAAAACATCCCCGTTTCAAACGAGACGATCTGCGACAACTGCTGTGCGGAGGGCACGAGCCCTTGCGCATGTCCCGTGGTTGCATCTCGCGCCTGGTTCAGCAGGCTCTGGTTCAGGTCGATGGACTTGCCGGGAATGGCGCCGAAAACCGTCTCCCGGCCATCCCACATGACCGTGCTGAGAAACTTCAGGTTGGTTGCGGGAAGCGGCCGGCGATACATGGCAGGATTGGTGGCAGTTGTCTCCGGGCAGTTGTAGGGATCCTGGATGCTGATGATCTGAAACTCCGCATTTGCGGGAACCGACTCAGAGATTCGAAGCAGTCCCTTCGACAACAACTGACTGTAAGCCTGCTGACGCGCCGAGACCGTGGAGACGTCCGCACTTGGGCAGTTAGAACCATCATTGGTGCGAAAGATGGGATCCAAACCCTGGCTGGCTTGAAACTTGGCTTTGACGTCTGCAGGAGTAACGCTCCAGGCGGAAGTCGAGATGTGGCACGTGTTGCAGGTTCTTCCGTTCGATCCCAGGTTCTGGAAGAACGGATTGTTGATATCAATGCCACCGTTCGTGCTGTAGGTGGCGAGAACGCCGGTAGAGTCCGGCGTGAAAAGTGGATTCGGCAGCAGCTTTCCCCCAAACAGTGCTACCGAGCCAAACAATACCGCTACCGACGACAGAACTATGCTGGTCCCACGAAAAGCTCGCATAACCTACTCCTAAGCAATGCCTGATAGTGAAACCCACGGGGGGAGCGTTTCTGGGGTTCCTAACTCAATAATCGAAAATCACCGGGAAAACCCGACATCGGAAGCAAAAACTATTCAGGCTCCAGGTGCAAGTTTCTGCGCAGCGCCTGGGCGTGTTGCCTTAACGGGAGCTCTGCGTCCCTGCGTGTTTCTTGGCATATGCAACCAGAGCGCCAAACCCGGGCTTACCATGCAACACCTTGAGATCGGGATCTTCCCCGATTCCTTCCACATCGCGGGGAAGCAGACCGTGGTCGACGGATTGGCGCAAAAGCGAGAGAGCTTCGTTTGTATGCCCTTTTTTCGCTACTGCACTGGCCAGGTTGTACAGCGTGTCGGCGGTTTCCGGTTGATCGGGGCCTAGCAGCCGACGTTGCAACTCGAGCTGTTGCCGTAATGATTGTTCAGTGTCTCTCCCCATCCCTCCTTCAATGGCGGTCTGGTTCATCATGTAGTGAATGGTCTCCAGGTTCTCGTCGCCGTGGAGACGTCGCTGAATCGCCAGCGCTTCGCTCTCCAGCGCATCTGCCTCGGCCAGGCGGTTTTCGCCAAGCAGAATGAGCGCCAGCGTATCCATGGATCCTAGAGTGTGGGCGTCCTCAGGTCCGAGGGTGGTCCTCCTTCGGTTGAGAATCTCGCGCTCCAGCTTTTCGGCTTCCGCGTGTTTTCCTTGCGCGTCCAGGTTATTCGCGAGGTCGCTGCTGACGGAGAGGGTGTCGTCGTGGTCGGGGCCAAGCACGCGCCTCCTGGTATCGTAAACCTGCCTTTGCAGAGCCTCCGCCTGGGCTAAGTGTCCCTCCTGGAACAGAGTCCAACCTAGCTGTTGTGTTGTCCGCAGCGTTTCTGAATTCTCGCGGCCAAGAAATGCGCTCTCGAGCTTGAGGCTTCCCTCGAATAGAGTCTGCGCTCGCGAATACAGTCCCAAATTCAAGTACGCAGCGCCCATCACATACATCATTCGGCCTTGCTCTTCTGGATCTTTCGAGAGACCGGAACTGATATCTTGAGACGCCTTATCGAGAACCTCACGCGCTGTGACGGCGGTCCCGACCCTTTCGCTCGGGTCGGAGATTTTGAACATTCCCGTCATGAACTCCGCAATGCGATTCGCCCGATCGCGTTCGCGAAGAGCTGCATCTCGCTGACGGCGAACCGTTCGTGCCTGAATGAGTGTCGCCGTCGTGCCCGCGATGATAGCAAGCACCGCGACCGTGCTAAGTCCGACCGCCACTCGATTGCGACGGATGAACCGGTTAGCGCGGTATGTAAAGGTGTCCGGACGCGCGCTGATCGGCTCGTGTTTAAGATATCGCTGAAGGTCGTCCGCGAATGCTGCAACCGAACCGTAGCGCTCGGCTGCATTCTTCTTGAGTGCTTTCGCAACGATGTTGTCCAAATCGCCGCGCAGCTCGCGGGAAAGTTTTTCAGGATTTGCAAGGCGATTCGTAGCCGCATCGTTTGCGCTGTGCCTGCTCGTGATGTCTGAAGGGCGCAGTGGTTCGGTATCAACAATGGCTTTCACCAAGTCTGCTGGAGAACGCTGGTGATCCCCGGCAGGATGGTGCCCCGTCAGCAAGAGATACAGCAACACTCCTAGCGCATACACATCGGTGGCCGTGGTTACAGGCGCGCCGGTGATCTGCTCGGGAGCAGCAAACTGCGGCGTCATTGCGCCGCCTGCTTCGAGTGTCAGCAGGGTTGCGGTGGCCGGCGTCGCATCATCCGCGAGAAGCTTGGCGATGCCGAAATCCAGCAGCTTAATCTGCCCATCGTTGCGAACAAGGACATTGGATGGTTTCAAGTCACGGTGCACAATCAAGTTCGCATGCGCATGCGCCACTGCACTTAGTACATCAAGAAACAAACCAACCCGGGCACGGACATCCAAGGTGTTGCGATCGCAATGTTCCGTGATGGGCTCGCCCTCAACATATTCCAGAACCAGATACGGCTCGCCGGTGGAAGTTACTCCCGCATCGAGCAATTCGGCAATGTTCGGATGCGTCAGTTGACCGAGGATTTTGCCTTCTCGTTTAAAGCGCTCGATTCCGCCCTGTGCGGCAACGGAAAAGTGCAGGAATTTGATTGCCACGTGCCGTTCGAAGCGGCCATCGCTGCGCTCAGCCAGCCACACGCTGCCCATGCCGCCCTGCCCGATGGGGGAGAGCAATGTGTAGGCACCAAGCTTATGGCCTTCGAGGGAGCCTTCGTTCCCCGGAACCTCGGGCGTAGCTTCCAGAAATTTCTCGTCGGACAGGACGCTATGTTCTCGAAGTAACTTGCGAATTAGGTCGCCGAGTTCGGGATTCTCAGCCGCAAAACATTGCAGCCAAGCGGCACGCTCCTTTTCATCCAACGAGAGCGCGTGGTCCAGAAGCGGACTGATCTCCCGCCAACGCTCAGGGCTCAACGTGGACACTGGTCAGTTCTCCAAATCCGTAGAGAGCGCACGATGCAAATAGATCCGTGCTTTCTCCCACTGCCGCTGGACGGTACGCTCGGAAGTGTTCTTGATAGCCGCAATCTCGGCAAAAGTAAATCCGCAAAAGAATTTGAGATCGACAACTTCGGCCAGCGGCGCCTCTGATTTGGCAAGTTCGTCCAGCGCCTCGCTGATTTTGGTCAACTCCTGCGGGTCGGGCGGACCCTGGACTTCACCGCCTGAGCTGGTGATCTCGAACTTGCCGCCTCGTTTTTGCGCGCTGCGGCTGCGGGCATGATCGATAATCAGCCCACGCATGACACGCGCGGCGTACGCCATGAATCGTGCGCGATCAGGAAACTTGCTGCCGTCCTTGTCCGCGATTTCAATGTAGGCCTCGTGCAAAAGCGTTGTCGGACTGAGATAGGAGAACGAACCCTGGCGCGCCAGTTCCCGTTTTGCTATCCGGCGTAACTCGGAGTAAAGAGTGCTGAAGAGTTTGTCCGTAGCGCGCGGTTCGTTTCGGTCGACAGCTTCGAACAACTGCGGCAGACCTGGCTCTGGAATTGGCACAGCAGGTGAACCCTCGAAAATCGGTTCTATTCTACTGGCGTCGTCAAGCCTAGTCCCTGTAAGTTCGTATAGTTTCGATCACAGTCTGCTACTCAGTAGGCAGGAACACCAGGCAGACCGGAGCGGGAACGCTCACTTCGTCCCCAATTTTCGACAGTTTCCCGGTACTTTCATCTATCGCGTACTCGACGATGGTGTTGCTGTTCTGGTTGGCTGCCAACAGGCGCTTGCCCGTGGGATCAATCGCAAAGTGGCGGGGTTCCTTCCCGAATGTCGGCATCTGTGCGACGAGCGTCAATTTCCCGCTTTGTTGATCGATGGAGAATTCGGCGAGGCTGTCCGCACCGCGGTTGGAGGTGTACAGAAATTTACCGTTGGGATGGATGGCAATCTCAGCCGCCGTGTTCTCTCCCGAAAAGTTGGCGGGCAACGAAGCAATTTTCTGGACCGAGCGATAGGTCTCGTTGTCGTCATTGGAGAAGACGGTCACGGTTGCATCCATTTCGCCGAGCACGTACATGAACTTGCCATCAGCCGAAAAAGCGACATGCCGAGGTCCGGTTCCGGGCGCGAGTTTAGCGGAGAAAAAATCCTTTGCCGCGCCGGTGGACTCGGCACGGCTCAAGGTGCCTTTGGCCGCGTCGAATTTGTAGATCAGGATGCGATCCAGTCCAAGGTCCGAGACGTATACGAAGCGATTATGGGCGGTCGCTTGGATCCAGTGCGCGTGGGGTTTTTCCTGGCGCTCCTTGTTGGGGCCAAGCGTCCCCTCGTCCGCCACCACCGAGGTCGCTTCTCCAAGGCGCCCATCAGCGAGAATTGGCAGCACGGCAACCGTCCCGCCTGTGTAGTTTGCGACTAACAAGTATTTGCCGGAGCGATCGAGCGAGATGTAGCAGGGATCTGCGCCGCCCGACGCGACCTCGTTAAGTTGGGACAGTTTCGCCGTCTTACGATCGATCGAGAATGCGGTCACGCCTCCGCTCGTGCCCTTGAAGTTGCCGGTTTCATTCACGGCATAGAGGTGTTCGTTCTTCGCATCGACTGCGAGGAAGGATGGGTTCTCCGTAGCAGCGGCCAGTCCGAGCGACTGCAACTTGCCGGTCTCGGCATCATAGCGATAGGCGTAAATCCCCTTGCTTTCGCCGGTCGTATAAGTGCCGACATAGAGGATGTAATGCTGCGCCGAATGCTGCGCGATTGCCGAGGCTGCCCACAGAACACCTACGAGGGACAGAAGGAAAGTGCGAAAGAGTTTCTTTGTCGTCATTTCGAAGGAGTCCTTCTTTGAGTCGAAGTGAAAGTTAGATTCTCGACCAGGCTGTCAATTTCATCGTTGCTGCCGGCCAGGAAAGTTACCGATAAGATGTACCCTTTCTCGAGAAGAACCAGCGAAGTTTGCCGAATTGGGTGCTTCTCATCGCCGCCGTTGAAATCGCCCCGCACCACCTTTCTGGCACCGATGCTAAATGCATAAGGATCGCCGTCCATTTTGAATCCGCGGTGCTCTGCGACCTCGGCGAGTGGACCAAAATAATCAGCCGCCGCCTTCACTTGCGGATACGCAGCCCTGTCTTCCACAGCGATGATTGCCGCGGAATTGATATCGCTGCCCGAGGTGCCTGGGGGACGCTCGAAAGCTGCCAACAGGGTCTTCCCTGTGGGTTCGTCACTGACTTGCTCACCATTCTTCTCCGACTTGGGTGTAGCGGCGGAGGCCGACTCCTGCATCTCTTCGGTGCGATCCACCCAGCCAAACGGCACTTTGTAGGTAAATCCAAGTTTGGGGCAGCGCAGGACTTGTCCGGAGAGCGGCGCGCATTCAGGCAGCGACGTCTTGTCGCGGGTGCTCTGGCCGGCCGAAGCGCCTACCAGCACCAGTACCGCAACGGCGGAGAGGAATAAGGGGAGACACCGATGGTCCACGGCTTCCATCGTAAACGAAACTTAGCAGCGCTCTTTAGCAGATGTAAACAATCTGGCAGGTTCCGCACAATCTGAAATGTGCGATCAGAAATCTTGCAATCCATTCTCAAGTCCGCCCCGTACTGCTCATGTACGAGGAACGGAAGCGCGGTCAGCGCTGAACTCCTCGCAATCCTCTCAGGAGATTTCTATGAGCGAGACAAAAAATATCGTAGAAGCGCCCGCCAGTCCCGATCGCCGCTCGTTTTTGAAGCGTGCTTCCATGGGATCGGCCGTAGCGGTTGCCAGTTCTTTTGCCTTTGGCGGCCTACTCAAGCAAGCTGGTGCGGTTACTTCACATTCAGAAACCAAGAAGAGCGGGCTGACCGAAGGCGACCGCGAGATTCTCATCGCGGCAGAGATCGCCGAAGCCCTGGCCGTTACCACATACACCCACATCATCAACACCGCGCCGTTCTTCGGCAATCTTCAGTCGGACGATCAGGGATACCTGATCAATGCGCGGAACGAAGAAATGTCGCATTATCTGCTCGAGCAATCCGCCACCGGGCAGCCTTCTCCGTTCGCCAAGTTTTACTACCCGGCGAACATGTTTGCCGACGCGCAGACCACGCTGAACGTCCTGGTCACGCTCGAAGATGCGTTCATCGCCGCCTACCTGGTCGGCGTACGCAACTTCAGCACTCCAGACCTGCGCGTAACGGCTGCGCGGATCATGGGAATCGAAAGCGATCATCGCACACTGGCTCGCGTGGTTGGCCCGGGTGTTGCGTCATCCGACGGCGGCCCGATCGAAAACATCACCGGATTTGCCGGGGTTCCCGAGAGCGTCGATCCGCCCAACAACAACGGCTACGAGCGCACGCTCTGCTGGACGCGCATTTCACAAGCGGTGGCCGCGTTGACGCCTTTTGTCGACGCGAACGCAGCGAACTCCGCCGGTTTCGACACCAGCAAGGTATACGAGTTCCAGCAATTCACTCCCGTGTTGCCGAATCCGCTGGGCGAATTCATTTCGTTCAAGGGATGTTGACCGTCGAAGCTAGGGCTCTTTGACCTCTGTGCTCTCCGCGATGGCGATTTCACCACGGAGACACAGAGGCCCGGAGAAAACCGGAACATTGAAAGGAAATCCTATGTTTGAGGGGCTGTTTCAACCCATGCACTTGATCGTGATCTTTGGCATAGCACTCTTGATCTTTGGGCCGCGTAAACTGCCTGAACTGGGCAAAGGAATTGGCGAAGGGATTCGCGGCTTCAAGCGCGCGATTGCGAGCGGAGAAGACTCGCGGGATTAACGTTATACCGAGCAGGACGGGCGCGGACGCCCGTCCCTCCACGACAAAAAACTCATGCGGCCGCCTGGTTCACTCCCACTGGCTGTCCGCAATGCGCACAGCGGCGTGCATCGATGGGAATCTCGCTCAGGCATTCGCCGCATTTCTTGGTTGTGGGATCGGCGGGCGCCGGCGCTTTGCGCATGCGCGCGACCAGCATGTTCACCGGAGTCACCACAAAGAAGTAGACCGCCGCAGCTACCAGCAGGAACGCAATCGCTGCATTGATGAAGTCCCCGAGCGCAAACACGCTCCCATTGATAGTGAAGGAAATCGCCGAGAAGTCCGGCTTGCCCACAATTGCGGCGATCAGTGGAGTCAGAAGATCTTTGGTGAAGGCCCCGACTACGGTGGCAAACGCCGCGCCAACCACCACGCCGACGGCCATATCCACAACATTTCCGCGAAGAATGAATTGCTTGAATCCACTGAGCATGAGACCTCCTGGATCGGTCAGGCGATACTCTATGCTGCCGCTGGAACAACGTCAAGGAGCCTGGCGACGGTCTGGGGATCTTCTTAAATGCCGCCAGTTGCATCAAGGGGCTTATCAAAAATTGATGGCACGGTTTTCACCGTGCCATTGTCAGTCAGGTTCCAAAACTACTGCTGATCGAGTTCTATGCGATCGCCGATATTCATGGGTTCCAGCGAGTACACAATCATGCCGGTTGCGGTGCTGGGCGTGGTCCCCAGAATCACGATTTCCCCGATCATGCGTCGCGGCATTTCGGCGATGTGAATCTCCGGGCCATTGGTGCGATTCAGAAATCCCTGTTCGACGGAAGGCTGCTTCAACTGTGTCGGATCGAGCGAAGGCGCATTGAACGAGAGCTTGTCGACCGAGTCGTGGGACGTGGTTTCATAACTCCGCGCCGCCTTGAAATAGTCTCCAACTTTCAATCCCTGGTTGGATCCGATGTTGAGGTACACCTTGGCGCCGGTGCCTAGTTCGGAATCGAAATCCTTCGCCATAATGATCTTTCCACTCAGCTGTCCATTGGATGGAGCAAAGCGATCCACTCGCATGGGTGGGTGGAAATTCACGCGGCTCTTGTCGACGAACGGGATTGCGTAGTCGCCTGGCAGTATGGTGTCGCAGGCGAATTCGACTTGCGCCACCGTCATCTTGTTGCGGGTGTCGACAATCTTCACGGCCCCGAGTTCCTCATACGGTTGGCCGGCAGCCTTCAAAGCTGCCCACTGTCCCGGATACAATTCGTAGCGGTTTGGATCTT
>Ga0070713_100000410_pt1 | contig 27569 bp, 24 predicted proteins | sample LARL82metaG_FD_65465 | JGI IMG/M metagenome (GOLD analysis project Ga0070713, IMG submission 65465) | Corn, switchgrass and miscanthus rhizosphere microbial communities from Kellogg Biological Station, Michigan, USA - LAR L8-2 metaG | ecosystem: Host-associated > Plants > Roots > Rhizosphere ... | reverse complement strand
TCGGCAGACAGCGTTTCAGCCAGCACTTTGGCATTGGCAACAACCTGACGCGCGTAGTCGCGGAAGCTCGGCTGCAGCGCTTCCTCGAAGCAAACCGCCTTGGCCGCAATGATGTGGACGAGCGGGCCGCCCTGCATGCCGGGGAAGACTACTTTGTCGATGGCAGCGGCAAACTCCTGCCTGGAGAGAATCATGCCGGCGCGAGGGCCGCGCAAAGTCTTGTGCGTGGTCGAAGTCACTATGTGCGCGTGCGGCACCGGCGACGGGTGCGCGCCACCGGCAACCAGTCCGGCGAAGTGCGCCATGTCCACGATATAGAGCGCGCCAACTTTATCGGCGATCTGGCGCATGCGGGCGAAGTCAATGATGCGCGGATAAGCGCTGCCACCGCCGATGATCAGCTTGGGGCGCTCGCGCTCGGCAATCTTCTCGAGATCGTCGTAGTCGATGCTCTCGGTTTCTTTGGTGACGCCGTAGGGAACAATTTTGTAGGTCTTGCCCGAAAAATTCAGATGATGTCCATGCGTGAGATGCCCGCCGTGCGCCAAGTTCAGGCCGAGAACGGTATCTCCCGGCTGAATGACGGCCGCGTAAGCTGCCATGTTGGCTTGCGATCCGGCATGAGGCTGCACATTCGCATGCTCGGCGCCAAAAAGCTGTTTGGCGCGGGCGCGCGCCAGATTCTCAACCACGTCGGCGAACTCGCAGCCGCCGTAATAGCGCTTGCCCGGATATCCCTCGGCGTACTTGTTGGTGAACACCGATCCCATGGCCTCAAGCACGGCTTCACTGACGAAGTTCTCCGACGCGATCAGTTCCAGCCCTTCGTGCTGGCGGCGGGCTTCGTTGTCGATTGCCGTGGCAATGTCGGGGTCAACTTCGAACAGCGGGCAGGACATGCGAGTCATTTTGCGATCTCCGGGTGATTTACAAGTTGGTGCGTTTTGATCAGCGCGGCTGGCAGGTCGCTGAGACGCCGTAGATTGATTTTCTCATGCGGAGTTGTGAGCTGTGCAAAGAAGATTTTCCAGTCGGGAGTGGCGTCCTTCGCGGCGTTCTTTGGGCGATCATCGGCGAGGAAAATGACGATTTCGCGACCGTCCTTCAGAGTAGAGTCCACTTGAACGCAAAGGGGAACGGGACCAGTGTCGTTGGGATTCCCAGACTGCTCGCCGCAATCGTTGACCTCCCAGTGATACGTCGCGTCGGAGCCGGATTCCTTGGCGAGCCACGCTTCGAACGAGAGGTCCGGGAGGACATCGTCGAGTTTGTGGACAGAAACTTGTTTTGCAGCAGTAATCAGCTCCGCGTCGCGAGCAGCATTCGGGTCTTGCGCCAGAGCGGCTGCGCACAAGACGAGGAGAATTGCCGCATGTTTCATTGCGAATGCTTATACACGTCTGGATTGTGAACTTCCATGAACCGATCCGGCTTGGCCAGCGGCGTAAACCCGTATTTGCTGTAGAGGCGGTGGGCGTCCCGGGTACCGAGGACCCAGCGGCGCAGTCCTTGCAGGCGTGCATCGTTGATGATGGATTCCATCAGGAATTTTGAAAGCCCTTTGCCGCGATGCGATTCGATGATGAAAACGTCCGCGAGATAGGCGAAAGTCGCGTAATCGGTGATCACGCGCGCAAAACCGATTTGCTTGTCGCCCTCATAGACACCGAAGCACAGGGAGTTCGCGATCCCGCGCTCAACGATCTCGCGCGAAATGCCTTCCGACCAGTAGGAGCGCGTCAGGTAGCCGTGGATGAAATCGAGATCCAGGCGAGCGGGATCAGTGGTGACGAGAAATTCTTCGCGGCGATGTTCAGGGTGCGTCATGGGTCAAGCCGTGAGCGATGAGCAGGGAGCTGTGAGCAAACAGCCGAAAGTTGCTCGTAGCTCACCGCTCATTGCTCGCCGCTTCCTGATGAATACTTTTGAACGTCCTTCCCAGAAACGAGCACAGATAATACGCGTCCATGTATTTGTATGGTGTCTCGCCGGTCGAGTAATGACCACACGGGAGGACGGCGACTTTATGGTCGATGCCATGCGACTCGAATTGCTCGACCACCTGACGGGAAAACTCCGGCAGAAATGTCAGGTCATAGGTCGCATAGATGACCAATGATTTGCGCCTGAAGCGCGCGTACTGCCTGAAGTACGACATCGGGCTGATCGCTGTCCACAGCCCGCGCAAGCGCTCCAGCGTAATCTCAGGCTCCAGGCCTTCGCGGACATGGCGGGTGGACTGACCGTGCCACACAACATCCGCGAAGTAAGTAGAGGCGTGATTGAAGGCAGCCACCTCGATTCGGGGATCATGGGCCGCGGCCAGGAATGCGTAGCAGGATCCGAGGCTTGTGCCTAAAATCCCCAGCTTCGTGTAGCCCTGGTCCTGCAGCCAATCCAGGCAGCAGCGTATGTCGAGCACTCCCTGGCGCGTTGCGTCGAGGGTTCGGCCGATGTTTGCGGACACCGCATAATCGGCCCGCTGAATTTCTTCGGGACGCCGAATGTCGTGATACGGCATGCTCAGGCGCAACACGGAAATCCCAAGCCGATTCAAAGTTGGGCAGAGCGCGTTGTGGCTGAGCGCATCTGAGTTCCACTGGGGAAGAAGCACAATCGCGCTCTTCCCTTTCTTGGCCGGAAACCAGCGCGCATTCACCACGTCGTTCTCGGGATAGGGCGTCCGCGCCGGAGATGTAAAGCGCAAGAACTCGCCGTAAGTGCCCCGCACTTTGTTCTCCAGCCTCGGTTCAGGGACTTCGCGCGTGCTGAAAACCTGGACTTCTCTGCGCTCCAGTCGAAAATCGGTTGGCTTCTTGTACGAGAAGAATTCGTCGCTGTTCGCAACGGCACGGCTGTTGTATTCGTGAAGATAGTGCTCGCACTCGGAAGCAGTCCCGGGCGACATGAAGCCGTTGCGGCAAGGCCAGTCGCGCGTGAACTCAATCCCCCAATCCAGCGGGCGGACCACACGATTGTTGTCCACCTTGGTAAGCCGGGTTTCCCAGTTGTACATCCAACGCGCGTAGAGAGAACGCATTGTTCCTAGGATAACAGTGCGATCGCTTGTGTCTGAGTATTCAGCACTCAGCAGTCAGCATTCGGCGTTGGGAGGCCACCAACGGCAGTCGAACGTTATAGGACGCGTTTCTTTCTGATCCCTCTGCACACCCGCTGATAGCGCTGACGAACTCAGTCCGATGTCGCATCACTTTATCGGAATGCGTCGGGCGCTCTGACAGTTCAGGAGCGAGGAAGTGTGTCGTCCAGGGGCAAACCGACATAATTTTCAGCAAGTGTTTTGGATGCTGCCCATGAACTGGTGACGTAATCCAATTCCGCGAGTTGCCGGCGCTGGTCGAAGGGGTTTTCGTCAGGAAAGCGATGCAGCATCGCGGTCATCCACCAGGAGAAACGCTGCACTTTCCATACCCGCCGCAGGCAAATCTTCGAATACTGATCCAGCAGTTCGCGGTTCCCTTTCGAGTAATACTGTTCCAGCCCCCGTGCCAGGACCTGAACATCGGTGACTGCCAGATTGAGGCCCTTGGCTCCGGTCGGCGGCACGATGTGCGCCGAATCGCCCGCCAGGAAGAGGTTCGCATACTGCATGGGCTCGACGACGAAGCTGCGCATTCCGGTGACACCTTTCTGTTGCACCGGACCTTCGGTCAGTTTCCAGCCGTTGCTTGAGGTGAGACGGGTGCGGAGCTCGCGCCAGATCTGGTCATCGCTCCAATTGTTAATGTCTTCGTCGGGCCTGCACTGAACATACAGCCGGCTGAGCTGCGGACTGCGCATGCTGAGCAGAGCGAATCCGCGTTCATGGTATGCGTAAATCAATTCATCAGACGATGGCGGGGCTTCTGCAAGAATGCCCAGCCAGCCAAATGGATACGTGCGGTCGTATTCCGTCAGCACACCCGCAGGAATACTGGGACGGCAGATACCGTGAAAGCCGTCGCATCCGGCGATGAAATCGCACTGCACATCGTACTCTGTTCCGCCTTTGCGATAACGGATTTTCGGTTTAGAGCTATCCAATTCGTGGACACTGACGTCTTCGACTTCGAACAGCACCTGGCCGCCGGTGGCAATGCGAGCATTGTTGAGGTCCTTGAGCACCTCAGCCTGGGCGTAGATCGTAATTCCCTTTCCGCCGGTTAGCTCGCGGAAGTCGATGCGATGTCCCTTGCCATTGAACCGAAGCTCGACGCCGTAATGCACGAGGCCTTCGCGCTTCATGCGTTCGCCAACGCCCATTTCATTAAGGAGGTCGACGGTGTTCTGTTCCAGCACCCCGGCGCGCACGCGTTCTTCGACATAGTGGCGGCTACGGTTCTCGAGAACGATCGATTCGATGCCGTGCAGGTGAAGAAGATGAGAGAGCACCAGGCCTGCGGGCCCGGCACCTACAATTCCGATTTGTGTGCGCTGTACCGTCGGCATGAAACGGGTACTTTCCTGTGCCGCACAGGGCGGTCTTGGCCTGCTTTCGAGGCTATCATTAGCTTGCCACGAAGGAGCTTCTCAGGTTTGTTCCTGACGATCTCACTTCGCTTGCAAGGACTCAAGATAGCGGGTCAGGTTTGCGACCCGCTGATGGAGCTCTGCTTCGTGTCCCTGGCTCATACTCCACAAAACCGGGCCCCACACCGGCATGTCGCGGTTGCCATGCGCAGTCACCGTCGCCTGCCCGCGTAATATGCTAGTCACGCGGTCGGCAGGAAATTTCCCGCCGTTCTTCTTACTGAGCGCAGTCAGGTCAGCAGGAGCACTCTTTAACGACCCTGCTGCGGGCCCATCCCCTTTGCCGGACGTCCCGTGACAGGATGCACAATAGGAGTCAAACATTTGTTTCCCTGATGACGCCGATGTTTGAGGCGCAGGCACATGCTTGACTGCAGGCTTTTGATCTTCCGCATACGCAAGAACGACTGCGACGCAACTTACAACCGTAGCGATGCGAAGCAACATAAGATCTCCCTTTGAATTCTACTTTCGCCTCTAGAACGTAAACTTCGCCGAAAGCTGCAGCTGGCGCGGGTTGAACATGGTTCTTGGTGTTCCGAACAGCCCATTCGGGAACGGAGCCCCTCCGTTCGTGGCCGGATTGCAGGACACCTGATGTCGCTGAATGGCCAACGAGGGTGCATCGTTGTAGTGCACCGGCGTGGCTCCGCAGAAGTCAATCGTGCCGCCACCGTAGACCGACGTCACCTCATTGATGTTCTGCCGATTGAAAACATTGAAAGCATCAATGGCCACATCGAGTCTCTTGCGCTCGGTGAACCGGATGCCGCGCGCCAGCCGGAGATCGAATGCATACAAATGATCTCCACGATAGGAATTGCGCGGAGACAATCCGACGCGGTCCGTCACCGGATTGGTGTCGCCGTTCACGTCGTTGCCGACAAAAATCGTGAACGGCCGGGGCGATTGCAGATTCACGATGCTGCTGAATTCGAAATTCCTGACCAGCATGTTGCTGTGTTCCGGTGTTGTTACTGTAAAGTTGCCGACAAAACGGTGTCTCACATCTTGCACTGAGTCGGCGCGTTCAAGGGCACGATTGTAGAGGTCCTGCGGCGTGCTGACGAAGGTCGTAAACGTACCGTCATCGCGGGTGTGCGACCAGGTGTAGTTCGCATTGAAGCGGAAGTATTTGCCAAGCTTGTCAGTAACGGAGAGAGTGGCGCCGTCATATTCCGCGTTGCCGGAACCGTCAAGGAAATACATCAAGCCGGCGTTGGTGTAGAGAACGCCGCTGGAAGCGTCTTTGCCGTCAGGCAGTTTGTTATTCGGAAAAGGTCCGAACGGGGTGATCGGCGGCCCCGGAATGACGCTGGCCGGCGGGCAGAAGGTTGCCGAATTGGTCGCTCCTCCCGGCGGGCAAACATTCAGGTTTTCCGGACGAATCTGCTTGTGAGCACGCAGGAACAGGTAGCCCGCGCTTACAACCCAACCTTTGCCGATCTCCTGATCAATCTGCAAGCTGGCTTGTTGGGAATACGCCATTCGCATGTGGTGATCAATGCCGCCCCCGCTCAGCGTAACAAATGAGCCTTGCGGTCCGGTTCCGTAGTTCGGAGGCGTTTGTCCGCTCGTGATAAGCGCGGCGGCCGCGCACGCTGGAGTTGGAACCTGAGTGTTCGACGTCGGCGCGCAACCGGGATTCGTCGGGCTGTATGAGGTCGGTCCTGGATACGGGAGGCCGAGGGCATCGAAACTCAATTGATTCAGGCCCCACGGAGCATTTGCATTCCCGTTTCGTACCCAAGGCTGAGGCGCGTTGGGGATTACGACTTCGCGCTGCGGATAGGTCACGAAGAAGAAGGTCATGTTGTAGTGGTCGTCGAAAATGCCGTAGCCGCTGCGAATTACGGTGCGTCTCGTCGGCGAATACGCGAAGCCTACGCGCGGTTGGAATCCGCGGTAGTCAGGATTGACGATTTGCGAAAGTCCCGTCTCGTAGTCCCAACGCAATCCATAATTGATGGTGAATTTTGAAGTCAGCTTCCACTGGTCTTGGGCGAAGAAACCGGTGTACCCGTGCTGGAGATTCACGTAGAAATCCTGCGGATTGACATACGCGTGAGTCCAGTTAGTGGGAATTGCCGGCGGCAGACTACCAGGAGTAATGGGTCCTGGCCCAACCGGTGTCCCCCAGAAAACAATTGGCACGCCGTTGAGAAGACCATCATTCGGATTCGGCCCGGTGTTGCTGCCGGAGAAGAACGGTGGTGCTGCGGTTGGACACGGCCCATCCGTCGGATTCTCCGGTACTACCGCGGTCTGATTCACGAAGCGGGCAAAATCCACCAGGCAGTTGAAGCCGGGCGTAATGATGCGCATTGGCGTGAATCCCGGCCAGATTACGAAGTTCCAGATGTGATTGAAATCGCCGCCGAATTTCCAGTAGTGGTTGCCCTTGATCCAGGCAATGCTGTCGGAAAGCTGCACGCGGCTTTCGTTCATCGCGTCGAAGGTGCCGAAGTTGTGTCCAAAGGAAAGCGTATTCGGCAGGTCGATGCCCGGCTCTCCGCTCGTTGCGGGGAAGTTGTAATGACGCCGTGCGTATTGCACAAGCGCGGTGTTCACCACATTCGGCTTTAAAAGGGAATTCAGAGTGCCAACCAAGGACTGGTCACGAATGAACGTATTATGACCGCCGCTGGGCGTACCGATGCCGCCGCCGTCGAGCGTGTCGCCGACCAGCACATTCATGTCGCGCCCGTCCTGGACCGAGTAGTGGAGCGAGAGCCGGTTATTGGTTGTGAGCTGGTGATCCAGACGAGCGAAGCCCGTATCGTTGTCGAGCGTCTTGAGGATGTTGAGGTTCTCTTGCGAAAGCCCCAGCGCCGCTTTGGCGGCATTGACGAGTGGAACGTTGTTGGGAATGCCGAGATTGGCATTTCCGATCAATGTAAACGGATACGTCGGCGACTCCGCCAGCCGCTGCCCTTCATAATTCAGGAAGAAGAATGTCTTGTCCTTTTTAATGGGACCGCCAAGCGTGGCACCAAACTGCCCGCGGCGATAAGCATCGTAGGGCGATACAGTCAGCAGCGACTTGGAGTTCGCGTCCTTGTTGCTGATGTATCCGTAGACCGATCCGTGCGTGTCGTTCGTCCCGGACTTGGTGACTACGTTAACGATGCCTCCGAGCGCACGCCCGTACTCGGCGCCAAAGCTGTTGTTCACCACGCGGAATTCCGCCACCGCTTCCTGCGAGGGAGTCGCCCGCTGCGAGCCTGTGCCCTCGTTGATGTAGTCGGCGCCGTCCACGGTTACGGCGTTGCTCAAATCACGCATTCCGCCAAAAGAAATTCGTGTGGTATCCGGTTCCGTGAAAGTAGATTGCAGACTGGTTCGTCCAGTAGCAACGCCGGGAGTCAGCAATGCGAAATCGACAAAGCGCCGTCCATTGGTCGGCAATTCCTGGATTTGAGTGGTGTCGATCACCTGGCTGATTTCCGTGCGTGTGGGCTCGACGGGTGGAGCTTCCGTCGTAACGTTAACGACTTCGGTGGCTGAGGCCACTTTCAGGGAGACATCGACGGTAGCAGTTTGTCCGACGCTCAGCACGATCCCGGTCTGCACGTACTTTGCGAAACCCGAGTTCTGCACGGTGAGCTCGTATGCGCCCGGGGTGAGGTTCGGGATAATGTATACGCCGGACGCATTGGTCGCGCCTTTGTAGATCTGGTTGTTATCCAGATTGCGAAGGCTGATTGATGCTCCCATTACTGCCCGCCCGCCGGAATCGAGAATGGTACCGTTCAATTGAGCGAAACTCACCGTGGCTTGGCCTACGGCATTGGGAAGCGACCACAGCGCAACCATGATTAGCAACGCAACCAGCGCAACTTGGCGCATAATGTTTCTTCCTCCCTACCAGAATTGCATTTTTGATTTATGGGTTCGATCCGCTCCGTGAACTGGCCTCCGGCGCCACGCATACAAAATTGACTGCTTCGTTCGTTGCTCCCGCCCCCTTGTAGCGCGTTTGCATGGGGAACGCGCAGATGGGGCGAGTTCCCCCGGTGGGGAAGTTCTGCGCCACGCGGGGATCGAACGGAGCACTGCCGGGAAACGGCGAGCTCGTGTTCGGGTTGGCCGCAACGATTTTGTCTGGGGGGACCCCGTTTTCCACCCAGTCGGTGATCGCGTTCAGCATGTTTGTACCGAAATTGTTGGTAGCGGGGCCGCCTCCACAGTGCGCCATATTAGGAATCATGAACAACCGGGCAAAGTCCTGGGCGCCGCTCATCGTGCGGTCCAGGCTCTTGTAGTAAGCGACCAGATCAGCTCCCGAAAAAATTCCATCGTTCACTGCGCTATACATGATCAGCTTGCCGCCGTGGCGACGAAACGGCGTGAGCGAGGTCGAAGGCCCCGACGGCGTGCCCGTCATGAACTCCATCGGGCTTTGTGGATAGTCCTGGGTTGTGGCGAAGATTGTGGGCGCATCCGTATCGAAGTTGTAGTGGAAGATAAATGCTTCTTGCCCATTGGGCCCAGCCACAGGTGTAACTGCCGGAGGATTGGTAAAGATCATGGGCACCGCACCGGCGCCGAGCGTCAGGTTAATAGCGGTATTGATGTTGGGTGGTCCGAAGAAAGCCACATTCCAGGCGCTCCACCCAGCGCCAAATGCCGTGGGCGGATCCCAGATACCGGCGTCCCAGAACCATCCCGAATACAATGGGTGCCCTTGGGAATTCTTTGGTCCCGCGTAGATTCGCTTGAGCGCGTCCACCTGCGCGGACGTTAGACACTGACCGGTATGAGGCGTGCTGCCAGACCCACAGATGGATTTCTCCAGTGCGGGGTAGACGAGTTGATTGGTGCACGCCGTGTAATTGTCGATAATTCCATCCACAAGACCATCGAGTCCATCACACGCGCTGAGGATCGCCGCCGATGCCACTTCCAGGTCTTGCGGCGGAAAGGTGGGCGGCAGGTACGGCTGTCCGTTCGCATCGGTGGTCGTCGCCAAGGGCGCCAGTTGTTGCTCGTTCCATGCTTCCGCGATCGCCGCACGAGGTAGATCAAAGCCAGGATTTCCCGCCACCAGGCCGTCGAACATGTCGGGATCTCGCTTAGCCGCGACCATCGCATCTCGCCCACCGTTCGAGCAGCCAATCAAGTACGAGTACTGGGGGGCTTGCCCGTAGTAACGCGCGACGATCTGTTTGCTGATTTTCGTAGTCTGGGCGATTCCGTTATAGCCGTAGTCGATTCTCGCCTGCTCATCGATCCCAAAGTGCGCCGTACCTCCCGCGTTCGGGTCGTCGTCGATCCATCCCAACAATGGATTTCCGGGGGCATCTTCGTGTCCGCCATCATCGGAAGCCACCGCCCAGCCTTGGCTCAATTCCTGTCCCAGGCTGCCCAACGGGTTCGCCAGCGAACCGTCCGTGCCGCCTCCACCTTGCATTTCAAAACGCCCCGCCCATGAGTCGGGAAGGTTGACCTCGAAGCCGATGCCGTAGGTGAAGTGGTCCGGATCTTGAGCACTCACGCGCCTATTGATCACGCCGATAACGCTGCAATAATTGCCGCCTGTGCTCGTGATTTCGTTGGCGCTGATGATTTGCGCATTGTTGAACAACAAAGTAGCCAGCTCTGAGCATTGCATGACCGGACTGGTGTTCGCTGCCGATGCTGAATTAGCGTTACACAACATCGCGCAGACCACGACGAGGATCAGCAGTGCGGTGATACTTCTGAGACGCAGCGCTCCAACTGTCCTCGGCTTCACCATGAGTTCCCTCCGACAACTCGGCAGAGCATGGTGCGAAACCGGGAAACTGTCCAATACATCTTGGGTTTCCGCCTGATACATATTAGGTATCAGCGCGCGAAACCGTGAGCGGCGGGTACTTACAGGAAACTTATCGCCGGGGCGGCGGAACAGCGGTAGAATGCCTCACCGTGGAACTGCGTCACATCCGATACTTCATCGCAGTGGCGGAATACCTGAATTTCCGCAAAGCAGCGCAACGCCTGCACATCGCGCAACCCCCGCTCAGTCGCCAGATACGGCAGCTTGAGGAAACTCTCGGGGTGGATCTTTTCGCGCGCGATAAGCGCCGTGTGGAACTTACCAAAGCAGGCCACGCGTTTCTGGAAGAGGCGAGAAAGCTGCTGGTGCAAGCCGGTCACGCGGTCGAGGCCGCGCGCCAGGCGCAGCGCGGCGAGACGGGAATGGTGAAAGTGGGCATCGCATCCGGGCTCGGAGGCGTGGTCAGCCAAGTGGTATTCGAGTTCCGCAAACGCTGGCCGGGGATCGAGGTGGAATGCCGCGACATCTTCTCCAACTTTCAAAACGATTCATTGCGCAAGCACGAAATTGATGTTGGCTTTCTACGTCCGCCGCTGGACCACATGGCTCTCGATTGCGAGCTCTTGTACGAAGAAGAGTTCGTCGTTATCGCACCCAAACAACACCGACTGGCGAAGCGCCGCTCCCTTCGTATGCACGACATCGCTGACGAACCGCTGATCATCTTTGACCGGAATTTTTCCAGCGGCCTGTACGACAAAATCCTTGGCTTGTACAGCCGACATGGCTTGACTCCACGGCTGATCCCGACGCACGTCGAGGCACATGAAGAAGCCGGGGCGATCATGGTCGCATCGGGAAAAGCGATATTCATGGGTGCGGGGGCAATCGTGAACCGTACGGTCGCGGGTATCCAGTTGGCCTCGGTGCGCTTGAATGAGCCCGAGGCGAAGATTGAAGTCTACGCGGCGTGGAGGAAAGACGACGCTTCTCCCGCGGTGCACGGCTTCCTGGATTGTGTGCGGACGATCGTTCCCCCTCAAAAACACAAGCCGCTCTCCATCATCACACCAATCAAAACTGCACCTTTCCCCATGGAAGCCTGCGAGCAATGTGCGCAGGCGCGCGCGGTACGCACCGGCAGATGATGTAAACCGCACTCCCTCACGCAAAGACTTTCTGGTTCACCTTGATGCCGTTCTCGCGGCAATAACTCAGGTAATGGTCCATCATCCAGAAAACGTCGATCGTCTCCAGCAGATTATCTTTTTCGTCGAAGAATTCCAGCGAGCCGTTCAGCCAGAACATCGTCTTCATGCCTTCCTCGGAAACCAGGGTGTGAATGGCGCCAGGACTCTCCTGCACGTAGCTGCCGGGCCGCGCGATCCAGTCGTATTCCAGATATCGCCAACTACCTTCGAGCGTGTACCCGAAGACGCGCCCGCGGTGACGGTGCCGGCCGAGCGAGCCGCCTTTCTTCACCCACAGCACGTTCGCATACATATTGCTGCGAACATCAAAGGCGAGGTGCCGAATGAAAGTTGTGTTTCCCTTAAATGGCACCCACGGCGACTCCTCCTCCGAACTGCTAATGTGAATGTCGGGAAAAGCGTAGTCACGAACGACAGCATCAAGACTGTTCAGCGTACTGACTGACATTGGATTCCTCCGCCGCGGACAGTTTCGGACCGCCGAGGGCGATGTTTTGCGCGTCGGCGTGAGGCACGAACAATAGCACTGTGCCACGCACCAATTCAACTTCTTCGTTCCTCAAATGATGGCACGAGGTGATATAAACGTTCCGCATCTCCGTGGGAGCACACTGAATGACGACCGTGCGGGAAGCCACGTATCAATTGCTGCGTGACCTCGGTATGACCCAGGTTTTCGGCAATCCCGGTTCCACCGAACTTCCCTTCCTCCGCGACATGCCGCCGGATTTCAAATACTTTCTCGCTTTACACGAACGCTCTGCCGCAGGAATTGCGCTGGGATACGCGATGGGCCGCGGAAAGGCGGCGTTCGTCAATCTACATTCCGTCGCCAGTGTTGGAAACGGTCTCTCGGCAATCATCGACGCTTATTACAATCACGTTCCTCTAGTGGTCACCACCGGACAGCAGGATCGCCGCCATTTACAAGCAGAACCGTTCCTGGTGAGCCGCGCAGTCGAAGGAGTGGAGCCTTATGTGAAGTGGGCTTGTGAACCGCTGCGTGCGGAAGACGTTCCGGCCACAATTGCGCGTGGTTATTACCTAGCCATGCAGCCGCCAATGGGTCCAGTATTTATCTCTATTCCGATGGATGATTGGACGCAGGAGTGTGAGCCGGTTGGAGTGCGCGACGTAAGCCGACGATTATTTGCCGACCGGTCGCAGCTTGATGAGGTCTGCCGGGCAATTGATCGCAGCACGAACCCTGCGCTAGTCGTTGGAGCTCAAATCGAGGAAGACCACGCCTTCGATCAGGTGCTCGCGCTCGCGGAACAACTCCAAGCAGATGTTTATCAGGAGCCCATCGCATCCCGATGGACGTTTCCGCGCCGCCACAGGTTATTCCGCGGATCACTACTGCCCGCACAGCGTCCATTGGCGGAGCAATTGGCGTCGCACGATACGGTGCTCGTGCTGGGTGCGCCTGTTTTTCTCTACTACTCGTATGTTCCCGGCGATCCGATTCGACCCGGCACAAACCTGTTTCAGATTACGAATTCACCTCGTGATGCGGCTGCCGCCCTTGCCGGAAAAAGTATCGTCGGTGACCTAGCGGACGCAGTTGAATACCTTCAGCTGAAAACGCAGAAACGTTCCGCCAGAAACCTCCCTGCCCGCGAAGATCCGCAAACTCCGAAAGCTGAGGCTCCAATCACACCCGCATTTCTATTCAACGTGTTGAATCGCGTCATTCCTAGCGGTGCGATTGTCGCCGAAGAATGCCCGTCCTCCAAGGGAGACCTCGACCGCTATCTTCTGCTCGACCAGGCGCAATCGTTCTATTCGGTTCGCAGTGGCATTCTTGGATTTGGAGTTCCTGCCGCCATTGGGCTGCAGCTCGCGCACCCGAACCGTCGTGTGGTGTGCGCGGTCGGCGACGGCTCGATTCAATATTCGATCCAGGCGCTGTGGACCGCCGTTCAATACCAAATCCCAGTTGTTTTTCTCGTGCTCAGCAATTCTGATTACTCAGCCTTGAAATCCTTTTGCGATTTCACGCAAGTGGGACGCAACGTCCCTGGCATGGATCTTCCTGGAATCGACATTGCGAAAATTGCCACTGGCTATGGAATGAAATCAGAAACCGTGATTCAGCACGAGGATCTGGAACCCGCGCTCACAGCTGCGTTTTCCGCGCGTGAGCCACGCCTGATCACTGTGCGCATTCAGAGTGACACGTCTAAATGCATGGGCATGGACCAGTCGGTGGATCCGCCGAAATATCGGTAGTAATCAACAGTGTTCAAACACTCGCCGCAACCTTTGAAGTCGCGGCCATGTCTTTGATGGCCGGGTAATGGCTGCGGACCCACGCCAATCCCGCGGCGGCGACAACCATTGCGACAGCCAATGACTCCCAGTACGCAGCGGGTCCAACTTGAATGATGTGAGAACCAAACAATGAGGCCAGCAATCCGCCGGTACGCCCCATTGCGGACGAATACGCAACCCCGGTTGCGCGAATGCTCGTGGGATAGACGTGGGCAGCAAGCGCATACATCGAAGTCTGCACCGCGTTTGCGAGAAGGCCATTTACGCCGAGACCCAGAATGAGCAGCCAATGCTCGCCATGAACCTGGATGGGAACCAGCAGCAGCGCTAATGCGCTCGCCGCACACGCGAGCGCACCGGACAGCATCGGCCCGCGGGAGCCGAGAATCGGCACCAGCACCGCCCAGATCAAAATCCCGATGACTCCGCCGAAGTTGTAGGCCGCGAGTCCTGTGCTGGCGGTGGCGATGCTCAGCCCTCGTGTCGTCAACATGGTTGGCAGCCAGCCGAACACCAGGTAAATGGAGCCAAGGCAGAAGAAGAACGCTATCCACAAACCGACGGTCTCGCGTGCCAGGACGGGAGCAAATAAGGAGCGAAGCGACCGCGTTTTTGTTTCTGCACGCTCGGCAGGCTCCACAAAAGAAGAAGCCGTAGGGATGGAATGTCCCATGCGATTCAACAAGCGAGTCAGTTGGTCCCATTTCTCGGTGTGGCGGACGAGAAACATCGGGGACTCGGGCAGCGCCACGAGCATGATGGCCGCAAAAACCATCGGCAGGCTTCCCCCCACCGCGTAAAGACCACGCCAGCCGTATCTGGGCAAAACCCACGCGGCCAGCATTCCACCCAGCATGCCGCCAAGCGGCAAGCAAAGGATTGTCAGTTTCACCGCGCTGGCTCGGCGTCGAAGGGGAGCGAACTCCGCGACTAACGCGCTAACGTTCGGCAGTGCCCCTCCTGTGCCGATTCCGGTGAGCACTCGCAATGCAGTGAGGCCGAAAAAACCGTGAACGAATGCCGTGCCGATTGTGGCCACTCCGAAAATCGTCACGCACGCAATCAGAGAAATGCGGCGGCCAAAGCGGTCACCGCAGTAGCCCAGCAAAGGGCCTCCGATCGCCATTCCGGCTAGTCCCACCGCCAGGACCGGCCCGAAGTCCCCTCGCGGCACATGCCAATCGTGCATCAGCGAGGGAATAGCGAAACCAAGAATCTGGATGTCAAAGCCATCAAAAATGAGCGCCACCGCAGCCAGAAACGTCACCAGCTTCTGGTAGGTTGACCAGGAGCTTTCCTCCAACAGTTCTGCAATGTTCGTATCCGATTTGGTTAGGTTCATAAGTACCTTGCAGAGCGCAGAACTTTAGACAGACTCAACCTGCCCTCTCCAACATCAAGCCGGAAACAGTATCAGGAAACAAGGAATTGCAGGGAAAGCGTGTTGCGTGGCCGGTGCGCTAAACACGAGGCCGCTCTGACCGCATGGAGTGCCGCTTGGGTAGCTATTCTTTTCACACTTCCAGAGTCAGGTGGTTTCGGTTTACGAGTCCGACGTTACGAAGCACCTTATCACACAGGCCCAAGTACCGGTACGCTGCGGCTTTACCGAAACACCGCATAATCCGCATAGATGCGAACGTAAAGAATAGCGGCGACTCGCGGTGCTTTCGAAACCCGGCATCTTCGGCGAGTTGTTTGAGAGAGACTGCGGTGTAAGGGCGAATGTGGGTGTAGTCATCGTAAAACAACTTCATGTTGTGGGACGACGGTACCATTACGAGCGCATATCCTCCGCAAGCGAGTACGCGATAAATCTCCCGCATAGCTGTGAGGGGGCGGTTAGATGCTCAAATAACCAGCAACAAAAAATACCGTCCGCATATTGATCGGGCAGGCGCAGATCATAGGCATCGCCAAGCCGGATGTCGATGCCCTGCTTCGTGTAGTGCTCTACCAACTCTGGAGAGTTGTCCACGGCAACAATAGTGTGCGGGTTTTGCTTCGTGAACCAACATCGCCCCGGGCCAATGTCTACAATGCGGCGGCAAGTTCGAAAGTGTTTCTGATATAAAACCGACCCAAATAGCAGCTCATATTCGCTCACGACTTCAAGCCCAGTTCGAAGGATGTACCCGCCATAGGAAGGGTTGCGGATTTGGGCCGTCGCTGGAGTCATAGCGACTAGCACATTCTACAGCCGATTGCTCACAGTCCAGCAGATTCTCTATCGACGTACGAAGTTCGGTTCCGAAACGGGAATTGACGCTGTACCTTCTCCAGGTTTCGCCAGGGGTTTGGATGGCGGCTTGGGGGGCCTTTGCTGGAGGTCACTCGTCCTGAAATTCTGGCGTTCGCATTCACTCATCAACCTTTTCCCGAATCCGGTAGGGGCATTGGCCGCGTCCGAATATTTAGGGCAAAATGACAAATTTTTACCCTGCGGCGACAATAACTTTTGGTAACCTTCTCTCCTCAGATACTTCTCAAAGGAGTCCAGCTATGGCCACCGAAGTAAAGCCAATTCCCGAGGGATATCACTCAGTTACCCCCTACCTGATCATTAAGGGGGCGGCGCGCGCCATCGATTTCTATAAGCAAGCATTTGGCGCAGTTGAGATGTTCCGCATGCCCGGTCCAAATGGCGCCATCGGACACGCCGAACTTCGCATCGGCGACTCGATCATTATGCTTGCCGACGAGATGCACTCCAGCCCCTATCGCAGCCCCGACTCATTCGGAGGTAGCCCGGTCAGCCTGATGATCTACATTGCGAACGTCGACCATGTCTTCGCTCGCGCCCTGTCGCTGGGCGCTCGCCAGAGTCGCGCCGTGCAGGACCAGTTCTACGGCGATCGCTCCGGTAATCTCATCGACCCATTCGGACACGTCTGGACGATTGCAACCCACGTCGAAGATGTTTCTCCGGAAGAGTTGCAACGCCGCATGGAAGCGCTCCCTAAATCGGCCTAGCGGGTTTCGAGCTTCCGCAGGTAGCATTGACGTAGTGTGGCGCTGGCACTCGTGCCAGCGCCACATCGGATAAATAGTCTGACCCCATCACCCCGTTTTCCTGCAAGATGGGCCCTTCATCAACGTTCCACTCACAAGGCTTGCTGTTTGGAGCTATAATCCCCGCCAGAGGAGGTTCCATGACCCTCTCCCGTACCGTTCTGCTCCTCACCGTTATTGTGTCCAGTGCTGCGTATGGCGCTGATCCCAAGCTACAGCCCGCAAGGTCCGACACATCATCGAGTACCGCGCTTGAGTCCCTGCACCTGGTGCCTTGGTTCACAGGAATGCAGCACGTTAATCAGGATCTAAAGGCTGCCCAGAAATTGGCCAGTCATGCCAAGCCAGTCTTGTTGACCCCTGGCGTTTTAAAAGGAAGTTCCTGCCTCAAGCTTCGCAGTTACAAAGTCAGGGGTCAGGAGACCTTGTCAGACGGCGAATCCGCCTTTGTGAGTTACTCCACTTGCCAGTGGACGACAAATTACCAGGTACGCTCAGCAGTGCAGACGATCCAAGAGCCCTCGCACTGATCGGATGTCGGTAGAACATCCCTGTCAGACTCGTCGAGCACCAAGGTCGCTCTACTTCTTCTCCGTACTCTGCGGCGAACTGCACTTGTCCGCGACCTTCTGGATGTTCCCCACATCCAGCGTGATCGGTTGTCCTTGAGGCTGTTGCGCGCTCATCCCGTGCTCATCGGATGAGGTATCGCTCGGATTCATATTGCTCGCCGACAGCTTCACTTCTTGCCCGACATAGTCATCAAGCGATCGACCGCTGCTCACGAGGATATAATCCTGGTTCTTTGCATCGGCGAGCATGATCTTTCCATTCGATCGGATCACGCATCCCTGGTAAGTCATGGGATTCGTGCTGTTTGCCGTCCGATCCCCCGTCGCGGGGCCTTTGGTGGGACTCTCCTGCGCGAACGCAACCCCGAACATCAGCAGCGCCGCAGCAACAAGTACTCTCATCGTCTCCTCCGTCGTATGTCGGACGAGGAGAACGTGGCCTGGGTTGCTTGCGGAAGAGCCGCCAGGGAAAACGGTCTGAATCAGTTGTGCTTCCCGCCGGCAATGTCGATATGTAAAAACAAACCGCCCGCTGCGGTCAGGCAACCGCGAGCGAGCGGAGTGTCGCGAACAAATCAGAAGTACAGTTTCGCTCCGAACTGAAACACTCTCGGATCGAAAGCAGAGGTCACCTGGCCAAAGTTGCTCGAGCCAAGCGCACTGCTCACCTGGTCGAACTCCGTGTGGTTCCACGTGTTGAAGCTTTCAGCGCGCAGTTCCAACCGGCTGCCGCTCTCATTGAAAGCGAAGCTCTTGAACAGCGACAGGTTCCAATTGTCGCGCCCAGGGCCACGCAGCGAGTTGTGACCGGCATTGCCCCAGGCCCCAATCGTAGGCGCCTGAAAGGCGTTTGTATTGAACCATTCGCCGACCGTGTGCGGATAGGTTACCTTTCCAGCCAGGTCCGGACGGTTGGTGGACTGTGGGATTCCGTTGGTGCTCTGGCCTCCGGTGAGTTGCGGGTTGACGGGAACTCCCGACATGACCGTGACGATCCCCGAAAATTCCCACCCGCCAAGTGTTGACTTCAGCAAGCGGCTGGAAGAATTCCGCAGTACCGGTATGTCGTATATGAAGTTGACCGCTGCATTGTGAGTACGATCGAAGCCGCTCGGGCCCCAGTCATACCTCCAACCTGCGTACGGATTAGAGACCGTTCCCAGGTCGCCCCCGCCATTGCCGGCAAGCGCTGGATCCATGGCGCGGGACAGAGTGTAGTAGGCACGCAGCGTCAGATCCTTCATCTTCGAAGTGAGATCGACCTGCAACCCGTTGTAGTGCGAGTTGGCTTCATTCGCAGATTGGCGAATGAGTTGGAACCCGCGATACGGGAGTCCTGGGGCCGTTGCATACTGAGCGCCGCCGATCAGCGCCGCCAGGTCACTCTGGGCCGGCAGATTGATTTCCGTGTAATCGTTCTGATGGCGGTTCTGATTCCCCACATACGAGATCGACAACGTCGATTTCCCCGAGAGTTGCCGTTGTATGCCAGCACTGTACTGATAGCTGACTGGTTGCTTGTACTGGTTTACATCCAGGCCGGTAATGCTCGCAGGGTTAACGGGCTTGGGTGCCGCAGTGCCCGACAACAGCAGAACGCTCGGGTTTTCAAATTCGACGCTATCGTTGTTCACATTCAAACTGAAGGGAATGTTTGGTCCCGCGTTGTACATGTCATTGCCTTGGATTCGTTCGTACATCATTCCGAATCCACCGCGCACGACGGTTGTGCCGTGCCCACTCATGTCATAGGCAAAACCGATCCGCGGACCAAAATTGGCCCAGTGGTTGTCAACCAGTCCCTTTGGCACGCCGTTCTGTCCTGGGACACCGATTCCGTTCAGGTACAGCTTAACTCCAGCCAGAATCGGATTGGGGCTCGTCCCCAGTCCAGGGCTGGAAGGATCAATCGTGCCATCCGGGAAAAGAATCGCCGCCTTCGAAGGATCGTAAAGCGACGGATAAAAGTTCCCCATGCGATTGTTGGCTTCGTAGGTATGCGGAACTCCATCCCAGCGCAGGCCCAGGTTGAGGGTCAGCTTCCGGGTAGCCCGCCAGTTGTCCTGCACATAAGCGGCCCACGAAACGTTGTTCCAGAGCCCGCGGTCCTGAACAGCAAGTTCGTTGTAACCCTTGGCCTCTCCGAGAAGAAAATCAGCAAAGTCATTTCCAGTGAAGGTGCCATCGAAGTTGAAGGCGCCCTGAGTGGTGCCGAACAGGTCCTGAACTTTTTTGTAAAGCGCCCAGCTTCCGCCCATTTTCAACTGATGCGATCCTTTGGTCCAGGAAACATCGTCTCGGACTTGGTAATCATCAGCCTTGTTGTGCCACGGCCAACTCGCGATTTCGAAATGTGAGCCGTTGGAACCGTTGAGATCGATATTCGGAATTCGGCTGTTGTTGTTCGGGCCGCTGAAGAGTCTGGAGTGGCTGGCGTCATATCCGCTGGGGATGGCGAGACTCTTCAACCCCGAGCCGGCAAATGGCACGATGTTGATTCGGTTCCCGTTGTAATTGAAAGCAGTCTCGTTCAACAGCGTCGGGCTGATCGTATAAGTTACGTGCACGACACCGCTGTAAGAAGGATTGCCAAACGTATCACCTACCGTCGGCACATTCGCGCCGCTCCATTGGCTCACGCCGAATCCTTGAGAGACCTGCTCCGACACAAAGTGACCGAAAGCGGATAATTTGCTGTTGAAGTTGTGATCGATCCGAGTCACTTCTTCGGTCAGGTTCGTGGGAGAGTTGTTGCCGCCGATAAAGGTCGGTTTGCCGTTGGCATCGACCGCATTCGGTTGCGGGAACAAACCCTCGGACAGCAAGGCCGTGGCATTGGGCGAAATCATGCAGGAGGGGATTGCATTGTTCGGGAAAGCCTGACCTTGCACAATTCCAGCCGGCAACACATCTCCGGGGCAATTCCTCGCGAGAACGCTTGCGGAAACAGCGCTGGTGCCCGGAACGTTGATCAGAGTATTCCCGAAATTGCCGCCGTATTGAGTCCCCGGAGGAACGGGCTGGTTGGTGAGACCGCCCTGAATCAGGCGGCGCCATTCCATGTTGTAAAAGAAAAATGTCCGCGTCCGTTCCGGGTTGTATATCTTCCCCAGAGTGACGGGGCCGCCCACGTTAAACCCAAACACATTCAATCGCAACTCGGCAACTTTCTGGGGCGCGGGATTGAAATAGTTGCGCGCGTCAAAAGCGTCATTGCGATTGAACTCCCAAGCGGACGCATGGAATGACTTGGTGCCGGACTTAAGCACCATCGTCATGGTCCCAGCCGACGAAAGCCCGTAATCCGCGCTGTAGTTTGAAGTCAGGGTACGGAACTCGGCAATCGCGTCGCTGGACGGAGCAATGCTCATGCCACCGGCGCCACCACGATCGTCGTCTTCACCGCCGTCCAGCAGATAAATGTTGTGGTTTTGGCGGAGGCCGTTGAATTCGACGCTCGAATCGCCACCAACTGGCGTGTTCACCACGCCGGCGCTCATGCCGCCAGCGCCGATCATGCTGGAGGCTCCCGGAACCAACGCCGCCAGTTGATACATGCTTCTTCCGCTCACCGCAATTTGTGAGATCTGCTGTCCGGTAATTACCTGGCTGACCTCGCCGGAATCGGTCTGGATCTTCACCGGATTCGATTCCACAGTCACTGTTTCCGTCGTGCCACCGACTTGCATTTGGAAGTCCAGACGGTCACGGTCCCCTACTTGAAGCACCACATTGCTCCGCTCCGCCGCTTTGAATCCCGTCGCTTCCGCTTTCACGCTGTAGTGTCCGATGTTGAGGTCCGGGACGACATACTGGCCCGCATCGTTGGTTTGAGCCTTCTTGACAGCGCCGGATTCCGCGCTGGTGATGGTGATGTTGACGTTGGGCAGCGAGGCACCGGATGGGTCCGTCACTGTGCCCACAATGGTTGCTTGTTGAGCATTTGCCAGGAACGTGAAGAAACCGAACACACACACCAAGACAAACACAGAACGGGAATAGAACTTCATGCAGCTGGAACGTCGATGGTTCTGACCCGCTGCGTGAAGATGCGATGTACACATCGAACTCATAAACAGCACTCCAGACGTGGTTGGATTTAGGTGCCGAAGACCTTAGGGAACGAGAATGCACCCAGAAGTGGATAGGTTCAATAACCAGATTATGGAAAAACACAATGACCACTTAAAAAGGGGCTCGAACTCTTTTAAGCAGTAGGAGTTCTACGGACCGACGATCGTCGGGCACACTGGTAGCGGGTTGTTTAGAGGAATGAGAGTGTGAAACGAATGCGGAGTTCCGACTTATGCGGTCGCGTCGCAGTGCTGATCGAACACGCGTTTCAATTCAGTCGCGATGTCAGCCGAGTCGCGATGCTCGATGTCGCTGCGCTCGAGCATGTGGACAAGCTCACCATCGCGGAGAATCGCAATCGAAGGTGACGACGGACGGCGTCCGGTGAAATAGGTGCGGGCGCGCTCGGTGGCTTCGGCGTCTTGCCCGGCAAACACGGTGTACATGCGATGCGGCTTGGCAGAGTTTTGCAGTGCCATGCGCACGGCAGGACGCATGCGTCCCGCGGCGCATCCACAAATAGAATTAACCACCACCATCGCAGTCCCCTGCTGCGCACTCAGTTCACGGTCAACCTCGGCAGCGGTCTTCAATTCCTGAATTCCCAGCCGTTTCAATTCCTCGCGCATGGGAACCACCATGATTTCCGGATACATATGCCCCCTCAAAGTTGGTGCAGTTGGAGTTACCCCTGAATGGATCAAATATTAACGTGGAAGTGCCCTTCTCGTCATCCACAACAAATCGCTTTTTCCCAGTATATTGAAGGCGGTTGATGACCCAACCCAAACTGGAGATCCAGGAAAACGTGCTTTTGGCGCCGCTGACGACCTTAGGCGTCGGGGGGAGCGCGCGCTGGTTTTACTCGGCACGGAGCGTTGCTGAGGTTCAGCAAGCGGTGGCATTCGCACGCGAACGCGGTTTGGACTTGTTTGTGCTCGGAGGCGGAAGCAATGTGGTGGTCGCCGACGGGGGCTTCGATGGGCTCGTGCTACGGGTCGCCATTACGGGAATGGAAGGGCCGCACTTACAAGGCCGTGCGCGTGGGATGCTTGACGTTGGTGCCGGCAGGAATTGGGACGAGTTCGTGGCAATGTGCGTTTTGCGCGGATATGCCGGGGTTGAGTGCCTAAGCGGTATTCCCGGCAGCGTCGGTGGTACGCCGGTGCAGAATGTGGGCGCGTACGGGCAGGAAGTGTCTGAGACGATTGCATCGGTTCTCGTCTATGACCTGACTGAGAGCCGTATCTGCGAATTGCCGAGCCAGGAGTGCGGTTTCGCCTACCGGTCGAGCATTTTCAATACTAGCCAGCGCGGGCGGTACATCATTTTGCAGGTCAGATACGAATTGAAGCTGGGAGCGGAACCTTCGCTACGATATGCGGATCTGCAGCGCTATTTCGCCGGGCGTCATGGCAAACCGACTCTGGGCGACGTTCGGGAAGCGATCTTGAAGATCCGTGCCGGCAAGGGCATGGTCATACATCCCAACGATCCTGACAGCCGCAGCGCCGGATCGTTCTTCAAGAACCCAGTGCTCTCGGAAGAAGAGTTTTCTCGCTTGTCCGCAAGAGCCGCTGCACGTGGATTGAAAGTTCCGAGTTATCCCGCCCTGTCGCAGCAAAGCAAAATTTCCGCGGCATGGCTAGTGGAGAATTCAGGCTTTCACAAGGGGTATGTGAAAGGCCGAGTGGGTATCTCGAGCAAGCACGCGCTCGCGATTGTGAACCGCGGCTGTGCGACGGCAGCGGAAGTAGTCGCGTTGCGGGACGAGATTCAGTCCAAGGTTGAACAGACGTGGGGAGTGAGGCTGGACTCCGAGCCGGTGTTTGTCGGGGTAACTTTTGAGGCGTGAGATGAGGTACTTCCCACAGGACAGTGTTAACGGTTGACTTTGAATTTCGATGAGGTCTAATTTTGTGGCACTCGCAATTAGGTGGTGTGGAATGAGAGCAATCTTCCTGCTGGGCGTTTCCATTGTCCTCTTATCTGTGTCGTCGAATGCTCAGAGCGCGAGAGCGCCAAAGGAACCACCAACCAAAAAACCGGAGCGGTCATTCATCGGCGACGTACCGAAGAGCATCGCGATGAGCGTCGGCGAAACCCTGCAGTTTGTGGAGGGAGAATTCCTTGGAGTCGCTGAAGCGATGCCCGAGGAAAAGTACGATTTCGTTCCGACTATAGGGAAGTTCGACGATGCGCGCACTTTCCGTGAGCAGGTGAAGCATGTCGCATGTGTGCAGTTTGCCTTTTTTAATGAGTTCGAGGGAAAGGAGCCACCGCCGTTGTGCGAAAAAGGTGGACCTTCCCCGGCGAAAACCAAGGCCGAACTGATCCAGTACCTAAAGGAATCGTTCGAGTACAGCAATCGCGTGCTCTCGCAGTTGAACGCGGAAAATTCATTGGATCGGGTCGATGGCCGATACGCCGCGCCGACAACGAAGCTGGGTATTTCGGTTGCGTCGATCTGGCATGTCACCGACCACTATGGGCAGTTGGTCGAGTACCTGCGCATGAACGGCATCGTGCCTCCCCTCACTCAGAAATATGGAATAAAAGTACGCTAGGCGGGTGCGTCTTTCCGCGATTGCGTCTGAGCCTTTCGAAAACCGCATAGAAGTGGCATGTGAACAGGAGATTTATCACCAAAGAAGGCTATTTTGTTGACTGATCCAGCCCCTTCACGTTCTTCTTCAGAAATTCGCGGATTGCGGCCCAGGCTTTTTGATTCTGGTCGTAGGAAAATCCGCCGTGACCGGCACCCGGGACGGTGAGTAACTGATTCGTCACGCCGGCAGCATCCAGCGCCTTGTGAAGGCGAACGGACTGTTCATACGGAACGAGCGCGTCTTTGTCGCCGTGAATCGTAATGATCGGCGGATTGTTCTTGTTGACGTAGTTGATGGGCGAGACGCGTTTGGCGATCTCATCGGCATTGGGCTGATTGCCAAGCCAGATCACGGCGTAGCCCTTGGCGTTGGCGCCATGGAGTTCGTCGAGAACATCGGCGATGCCGAACCAGTTCACAATGGCGGCGACGCGAGGCTCGCCATTCGTGCCGGGGTTTTCACTCCAGACGTTTTCCGGACCCGACCAGCATTCTTTGTCGAACCCATCTTTCGGCGTAAGCATGCCGGCCATAAGGACGAGATGGCCTCCAGCCGAGCCGCCCTGCAGCACCACGCGGCTGGGATCGAAGTTGAATTTCTTGGCGTTAACGAACACCCAATGCAACGCGCAGCGACAGTCTTCGACCGCGGCCGGGGCCAGCGACACTTTCGCCATCCGGTATTCGACATTCACGGCGGCGAAGCCCATTTGAAGGTAGGGCATCATTTCGAGCACACGCTCTTCCTTGCTGCCGGCGATCCATCCGCCGCCGTGAATCACAACCACGACAGGCACCGGGGGTGAGTTAGGCGTTGCCTCCGCTGGCGTGTAAACGTCCAGCTTGGCCTCGAAGTTGTTCGAGGTCTGATAAACAATGTTGGGATGAACTTCGTAGCGCATCATCTCCGCAGCAAAGGTTGCGGCGTCGGGATTCGCGACGGTTTGGGCGAAGGAGAACGAGCAAAGTGACAGCAGAAGCAGGAATAGTAGTTTGCGCACAGGCTCCTCTTTAGGTTAGGTAACTTCCCCACTTCTCCCACAACCGAAGAAGTGGGGCACCCCGAAGTCCGGGAACACGCGATGATACTCCTCGAAGGTGGCCTGCGGCCTGACAAGTTTTGGTTCGCCAAGCGTTCCTGAAATAATGCCGAACGAACTCAGGCCGGCAGGGGTCTTCATCTATGAGGGAAGGCACACAGTGACGGAACGGGCCCTCACCCAGAACGCTCTGCTGATGACCGCAACGAACGAAGATGCGCTGGAGGCCGCTGTCCGCGAGCATACCAGGCTGGTGTACCGGATCGCGTATTCGGTTTCGCGCAATCATCACGACGCGGAGGACGCGACGCAAGAGACGTTCATGCGTGTGCTGCGATATCGGCGGAAACTCGAAGGGATTGATGATCCAAAGACCTGGATCGCGCGGATCGCGTGGCGGGTTGCAGTGGAACAGACGAAGAAGCGGCCGGCGGTTTCGCTTAGTGAGAAGGACACGGCGAATGCGGTTGCCGAGTTGCGCGCCAGCGGAGAGACGGCGGAAGAAACAGCGGCGAACAGTCAGATGTCGCTCATTCTGGAATCGCTGATTGCAGCATTGCCGGAGCCGCTGCGGGATGCGATGAGGCTGTCGACGGTGCAAGAGCTTTTGCCCGCTGAAATTGCACAGGTACTCGGCGCCACCGAGGCCTCCGTGAGATCGCGGCTGTTCCGGGCAAGACAGATTCTGAAAGAAAAGCTGAAAGCATTGGAAGTGAACCATGGCACCACACGATAAAGATCAATTCGACGATCTGCTGGATGCAGCACTGAAGCGGTATGGCGACGTCCAGCCCCGGCCGGGGCTGGACGGACGGGTGCTGGCAATGCTGGCGCAAGAGAGCCATGCAAATTGGCGCAGGCCGTGGACATGGGCATTAGCGGCGGCATTTGCATGTCTGCTTGCCGTTGTTGTGTGGATTGGGGTTGTCGATAGAACGAAACCACCGCATACAGCCGGCAATGCGGCGCAGGTGGCTATAAAAGAAAACCGGCTTGAAACTGCTGAAGTCCGTCCGCAAATAAATAAGCCAGGGAGCGCGGGACAGCATGGAGTGAGGAAGATCCGACTCCAACTTGCGAATACCACACCGCGGCTCGAACAATTCCCTTCTCCGCGGCCACTGAGCGAACAGGAAAAGCTTCTGGTCGCTTATGCGAGCGAGTATCCGAAACAAGCAGCTGAAGTTGCACAAGAACAAGGCAAGCGAGATAAGGAACTGCAAGCGATGTACCCAGTACCCGGGCCAGATTCCAATCAGGAAAGGTGAGACATTATGCGAAAGATAATCAGCTTTTGGGTCGTGATGCTGACCCTCGTACCGTCAGTCCTGTTGCAGCACGCCCGCGCTCAGGAGGAAAACAAGCCCGACGCAAATCAGAGTAAGCCTGCCGAACGGCACACAGGACAACCGGGATTACCCGGCGGGACGATGCCACCCATTCATCCGTATCGCGCCGAGTTCTTGATCACGGAACTGCAAGACGGAAAGAAAATCAACTCCAGGCGCTACGCCATGCTGCTAAACGCCGGCAACATGTGGAACCAGATGAAGATTGGGACTCGAGTGCCCGCGGGGCCAGATGCACCGGGTCAATTTCTTGATGTAGGCACGAACATCAATTGCCGAGTGATCGAGTCGGGGGCTGATATCGAACTGGATGTCCATAGTGAATTCAGCAATTTTTTCTCGGCACCCAATCAGGATCATAGCGGTAAGCCGATTATTCAACAGATCAGCATTAACGGAAATACGCTAGTCACGAGCGGAAAGCCGATCGTTGCAGGAGTCGTGGACGATCCTAACTCGGATCGGCAGTTTCAGCTGGAGGCGACGGTGACGAAGCTGCGGTGAAATCCCTGATTCGAGGTTGATGGGAGTATGCGCGAGAACTCGGTCGTCCCGCTGGGACTTGAAGTGCTCCCCAAGCTTAGCCCAGGACTTCCGTCCTGGGCTAAGCTTGATCGCCCCTGCGGGGCTGGGTGCGAGCTTCGTCACGGCGACAACGAAAATGATGGATGGGTCACTCGCCCGCCAACGTCGCCGCTTGTTTGAAGATCCGCACGAACATGGGACGGGTGAGCTTTCCGGTCTGCGTGTTCTGGTTGGACGGGTGATACGATGCCAGCAAGATGCGCCCGTCGGGCATTTTGTAGTGGGCGCCGTGAGCGAAAACGTACGCACCTTTGCTCCCGACCTTCCCGAGGCGCTTCAGATAATTCAGATACGCGTCGAACCCGATTCTTCCCAGCGCGACGATCACCTTCAGGCGCTTCAATCCTTCAAGTTCCCGATCGAGGTACGGTGCGCAGTTCGCCAGCTCGGACGGAACAGGTTTGTTGTCGGGCGGAGCGCAACGGGCCGCAGCCGTAATGTAGAGATCCTTGAGGACCAGCCCATCTTTCCTTGATGTCGCACACGGCTGATTGGCGAATCCGGTTTCGTGCAGCACCGGATACATGAAGTTGCCGGAGGCGTCTCCGGTGAA
>Ga0070713_100000409_pt1 | contig 27577 bp, 30 predicted proteins | sample LARL82metaG_FD_65465 | JGI IMG/M metagenome (GOLD analysis project Ga0070713, IMG submission 65465) | Corn, switchgrass and miscanthus rhizosphere microbial communities from Kellogg Biological Station, Michigan, USA - LAR L8-2 metaG | ecosystem: Host-associated > Plants > Roots > Rhizosphere ... | reverse complement strand
GAGGCTCCGACGGCTTTGTTACCTCCACCGCCGCTCCGATTGCTGCCGGGTGGAGCGATCCAGTTCCCGGGCGGGTTTATCTCCCGCTGTGGACCAGCGCCTTTTCACGGCGCACCGAAAAATCTCCATTTCACTCAAAATGCCTGCTGGCGGATTTATGGTCCGCTTCCCTGTACCTCCTTTCGCCTCTCTAACTACTGACGCAGCCCTTCGCGCAGGGGTGGGGGTGAGGTCTTCCATAGAACAGCGGCCTCGGACGTCAGCAGTTTCTCTCCAGTGGGCAAACAATTCGATACGCACTGGATCGAAATTGTGAGAACATTGCTTCGATAGACCGGGAGGGTTCTATGGTTTTCGATCCCAGCATCGGCACAGGAACGCGATGGAGAAAGGGGACCAGTGGAAACCCCGGTGGGCGGCCTAAGTTGCGTCTTCTCTCCGAAGCACTCCGCACCCGACTCGCAGAAGTGAAGCCAGGCGATCCCGCGGGCCGCACCTACGCGGAGGTCGTCGCCGAGAACCTCATTGAGATCGCCTGTTCGGAAGGACCCGGCGCGGTGCACGCTGCTTCCGAGATTGCCGATCGACTCGAGGGTCGTTCGAGGACCCAAGTTGAGTTCGCGGACATCACAGCTGAACTCCGCAACAAGTCGGACGAGGAATTACGATTCCATCTAGAGCATGGTCGTTGGCCATCCGACGAGGAGAAGGTGCTGCTCTCAGTACCAGTGGGCATGCCGACAACCTAATTCTTCAGCCCCCTGTTGGTCGACGCAAGTTTACGGCGAGCCAGTGATCGCGGCCGAGCGGCGAGGCATTCTAGTGCGCCCTGCTATATGTGCTAGTCAGTTCGGCTTGTCTCACCGACTAGCTCTCATTCCAGCGTCAAAGTGACCACCGTGGAATGCGTAAGTGTCCCAGATGAAGCTCCCACCGTGACGCTGTAGTCGGTCGGTCCCGACTGGCCCGGTCCGGGCTTGCTCTGTGATGAACCTCCACAGGCGCTCATCACTATTGCGACACCTGCGAGCGTCAACACAAGCAACAAGGATGCGATCCGATTGGCTCGCAAGCTCGAATATCGCGATGTCCACGGTTTTCCGAGAAGGAGCATTCCGATTGCAATCGGCGGCAATGTGAGCAGGAGCGCAGTCCCGTAACGATTGGAAGATACTTTTTGCGGAACTTGGATCGTTAGAGTGGTGGTGGTCGTGCCCGCGCCGGACGATACGGTTGTGGGTGCGAATGTGGCGGTTGCGCCTGGAGGGAGGCCGTGCACGGCGAACGCCACAGGCGCGGGGAACGTCGAGCCATTGGTTGGAGTGAGAAGAATTTCGTAATTAGCGGTGCCACCTCCCACGAGCGTCACCGATGATGAAGTTCCGGGCAGAATGCCTACGCTGAAATCCTGAATTGTCTCTTGAATGCTTGGACTCGCGAGCGATGAAAACTTCGCATCCCCTCCGTACATGGCGGTGATGAGATGCGTCCCGACTGTTAGACCCGATGTTGCGTAGATTGCCAGGCCCTGACTGAGCGTGCTCGTCCCCAGTAGCACCGATTCATGGGTTTATACGGATGTGGCACTTGCTAATGTAGGCTCCACGAAAACATCAATTAAGGCATTTGGGTGGTTGCATTTGCTGGGACTGGTATCACTAACGTTGGCTACGGTTCTCACGTTGGTATCGTACAAGTTTCGCGCCATCTTTCCTCAGCCGTAGACAAAGGTTTGCTTTGCCGCTGGGATGACAGTTGGAGACAGGCTGTCATCAGGCCACCGACCCAAAGACACAGCAGCAACAGAATGACAGCAATTGCGCCGTACACGATGCAGGTCCGACTCCCGCAGGATTTCCGAACCGGGCAAAAGTTAAGAGTCCTGTCTTGTTCGCAATTGTGAACGCGCCGCCGTTCAACTCAGGGGGCATACAACTGTTTCGCCGACGAAACAGTAATCGCAACATCCATTTCTAACCGCAGGGTGAATCTGTTACGTTTTCCGAACAAAATAAACAAACACTTGACTGTCCACTCCGACGCGAGCAAAATGCCCATCAGCGGTTACTCCAAGTCGCTACGCGCACGCTTCCCCCAGGAGCGACCTGTGCGAAACGTAATCTCGGCATCGTCCTAGTCGTGCAATCGCGAACAGACCGCCCGCACAAATGAAAATGCCGAATAGGCGAAGAAGAACTTTGGCGTTCGGTTCTGAAGTCACTTCTATGATCGTCAGCAAAAGCCAGTCGCGCTTTCCATACGTCCGAGCCAAAACCATTGTCCTTCTCATTTTCATGGGAGAAAGGCGTTTAAATGAGTAACTCGTCGGCTGGGCCATATGAGAGCTTCTCCTTTCTGTCAGGTGGCTCAGCCCCTCTTTACCTCGTCACCTTCGACAAGTCTGGGGTCTGTCAGAGCCCGCTTACTCTCGCCCGTCTTCTCGATGAGGTCAAGAAAGGTTTGTACACGGACATCCATGTTTTTTCTCATGGCTGGAACAATGTTTTCAAGGATGCTCTCCAGCGATATCGCGAATTCTTTAGCAACTACTTTCGCCTTCGTGATCAGAGAAACCTGAATGATCCGAAACTGTATCGCCCTGTCGTTGTCGGAGTGATATGGCCCAGTTCCTGGTTCGTCATGCCTTGGGAATCAACCCCGAAGATCGCAGCCGTCTCCTCTGCGCCGGAGCGGGATGAAGCCGAATCCGCCAATCGCGAGTTGCTGACGGAGGTCAGCGCCGAGATACAGTCCTCGGACAGGCAACGCTTCTTCGCGCTCGCCGAGCGTACTGATGCTCTTTCCCCGAATGAAGCCCGCGAGCTGGCTGCAATTCTTCTGCCTATCTATCAGCATTCCGCTCTTTCTGCCGAAGGTGCCGAGATTGTGGATCCGTCCGTGCCCGAAGTGACCGCCGACCATCTACTTGCCCTTTGGACAAAGATGGCACCGGGCAATGGAAGTACGGCGCAAGAACCGGGCTTCGCTAAAGGTAATGAACCCGCAGGCTTTCAGGCGGCGGCGAATCCGTTCAGCTGGCTTGACCCGCGTGGCCCCATCCGCATCGCGAGCGTCCTGGTCATGAAAGATCGCGCGGGGACCGTGGGCTACAACGGTGTCGGACCACTCTTGGTGCAGAAACTTCTGGAACAAAACAGCAGTAGAGTCCACCTTGTCGGGCACTCCTTCGGCTGCAAAGTCATGTTGTCGTCATTGTGCTGTCAGCGACCCGCGAATCCGGCAGCTTCGTTGCTGTTGCTGCAGCCCGCCGTTTCTTATCTGTGCTTCGGCGAGGCGATCGATCAAAAAGGCCGCAGGGGCGGGTACCGGTCCGCCATGGAGTATGTGCGCAAGCCGATCCTATCCACATTCAGCAATCGAGATATTCCCCTCACAAAACTATTTCACCTGGCTGTCATTCGTGATTCCGACTGGGGAGAAATGAAGATCGCTGGCGTGCCTCCCAGCAAGTTTGCCGCTCTCGGTGGATTTGGTCCAGGCGGACTCGAAGATGGGGAAAGTACAACAGTCACTATGCCCGCGGTGGCGCAAAAATATCCGGCCGCAGACGGCACTCTTAAAGTAATAGGCGTCGATGGCTCGGACGGAAAAATCAAAGGCCACGGAGATGTCGCGACTGACTTTACAGCTTGGGCACATCTCAATCTGGTATCCGGGGAACAACTGTCATGACTCCTGCACCCACGCCTAACATCTCACCGGCACGTCAACTGAACATAGTGAAGATCTCGCTCGCTCTTTGCGGTGCTCCCGCGTCGACCATCGTTGGGCCAGATAAAAGCGAGAGCCGGGTTGTGTTTAATCTTTCTGTCGGCGGGGAACAGGTCGGACTGTTGGACGCGACCGTCGGGGAGATTGGTCTTCCGCTTACGCTTGCTGAGGCGAGAAGTATGCAATACTACGACTCCCAATACCAATTACCCTCGCACATCACTGCGGCCCTGACACGCGCAGTGCCGAGAGCGGATGATGTGCTTTGGCTTTCCTTTCCGCAGCCATCGGGTTATTTACCGCTTGTTCCGTGGGAATCCCTCATTAGTCAGACTCTGGACATCCCTATTCTGCGTTTGTGTTACACCACTGTTCAGCCGATCATTTCGACCCACTCGCTGGATATTATCGTTTGCTTCAGCTTTCCGCTTGCGAAGCAGGTGATGGATCCTAAGCAAATGATCGACTATTACTTCGACCATATCCCCGATAATATCCAACGATGCACTACCTTTCACGTTTTTGCCGATGCCGCGGCCCAGCAAGTCCTACGCGATGTCCAGAGCCGGCACACGGACTGCGAGCTCGTCATCTACGATCCCAACCTGGCTGCACAGTACGAGGTGCCCTCGGCAAATCCAAGTCCGTCTGACTCAATTGCGGAACTTGAGAGTCCATTTCTGCTGTGGATGCGAGACGCCATGGGGAGCCGTAGCGCTGACGTGGTTCACTTCTTTTGCCACGGCTACTTGGGCCGTGATGAAGGCTTCCTCTGCTTCTCGCAATCCCCTTTGCAGAATACTGACGAACGCTGGGCCCGGTTTGTCGGCGCACGACAAATCTGCAATTTTCTGGATCAGGTAGGAGCATGGTCAGTGGCCTTTAGCTCACAACCCGGTAATTTCTCAATTGCGGGATTGCGCCTATTGCACGATCAGATGGCGCGTATTCGTCCCGGTCCGTGCCTCTATCACGACATGCAACGGGACCCGACGAGCGCTGGACTTACTGCCACTTATCAGTACGCGTATGCAATCGAAGAAGCTTATCCTCCGAAATCCGGTGCCGTCAGTCTCATCTGTCATCCGGATTGGGCGATGCCAACTTCGTCTCCTGATGATGAGTCGAAACAATTGATGGATGAGTTGACCCTGTCTGGCCGAATACCAGATGTGTTTGAAGGGAGAGAAAACACTCCCAGTTGGATTGCTTCTGGTCAACGCGCATTGGAGAGATCGGTAGCCCAATTGATTGCCGGTCCCCCCCCGCGCGGAACCGATACGCTCCTCCACAGTGGAAAGGCCGATGCTCTCCGCTTCGTGGCAGACACCCTCGAGAAGCATGCGAGAGTCCTCGGGCTTGGTGAAAAGGAGAAGTCTTAATGTCCCGCATGGTGGTGAGAATTCAGGAGAGCATGGACGGTGGAACTACGGGATTCTGGTTGGAGAGCCCAAAGGCATATCCGCAAGCTAGCAAGGTTTCACCCCTGACCTCCCGGCCAGATCAGCCGCCATTTTCCGAAATGCACAATGGGGATGGGTCTCCCCAAAAAGTCCGGGATGCTGGCATCAAGCTTTACAACGAACTTATCCTCCATCCCGCCGTTGCTCCTGCGATTGCCGCCGTGTTGACGGAGAAACAAGGCGGATGCAGTCCGATTTGCTTTCGACTCGATGATGTGACCGCCGCCGATGACCTGCCCTGGGAAGCGGTTCGCTTCAACGAATTCTTGGCACTCGACCAGCGATGGCCAATTATTCGGATGCGGGAAGTCACTGAAGCAGATTCGCGAGCGATATATACCCTTGAGCCACCGCTTCGGATTAGCGTCGTCCTTTCTGCGGCCGGCAGCACCGCGCAATCGCGGGCTCCAGGAGCCCCTCAGTGGCAACGAATTCAAGACACCATCGAAAAGCATCTGGCCCAAAAAGATGCTCTGCCGGTATCGGTTACCGTCTTTACCGGCGAAGCGGACCTCCTGGATGTGATCAAGAGTGCGCAGAAGCCGTGGGCTCATGCAGACTTGATTGCGGACAAGTCCAGTTTGTTGGGGAAGATTCAAAATTCCAATCCGCACATTCTCCACTTCTTCTGTCATGGGATTAGCGACCAGGTTCCTCACCTTCGCGTAGGTAGTTACACGGACTGGGAAGCGGGTATCGAACCGACGATAGCCATTACAGCGAGCGAACTGCGACAGAAGGCGGATCCAAGTCAGAATGTCTGGCTAGTTAGTCTCAACTGCTGCGAGAGTGCAACTCGAGCCGGCAATGTCCGTGGATTTGCCAGCAGCTTGGTGGCGGCTGGATTTCCAGCAGCTCTGGGAATGCGTGAGGCCGTCGAGGTCGAGCATGCCCATCTGTTGTGTCAGTCCTTTTATCCAGAGGTCATGAAAATGATTGGTGCCGTCCAGGAAGGAGGTCCCGAGACAGAGATCGAATGGGCGAAGGCCCTATGGCAGGCGCGAATGGATCTGGCTGAGAAGGGGGCCGTTGGGATCCCTGCGCAGACTGCGGGCGAGGGCTCGAAAGTGTGGACCGTACCAGCGTTGTACGTGCGGCGCGAACCTTTCTGTCTGAAACGAATCGCGCCGTCTTCGGAGGCTCAGGTCGGCATCTCTCAAGAAAAGAAGAAGATCATCGAGTACATACAAACCTTACAGCAACAACGAGCGAAGGCTGCCGAGGATTACAAGGATCTTCCCCCAGCAGCTTTGAATGCGTTACTCTCCGACATAGACAAGCAAATCATGCTCAAAACAGCTGAACTATCGAAAGTGTGAAGCCGCATGTCGACTCCCTCGCCCACAACGCTTGAGGTGCCAGTGGCTGCTTCTTGGCCTACCGTCTTCCGAATCAATGCCTACGCGGGCAGCGGCGAGACCGCTTCGGGCGCGTTGTCGGATGACGCTCGGCGCTGGCCCTTGCGCAACGTGCCACCCAAAATTCGAACATTCCTGAAGCCGCCCAAACCGGTTGATCTCACTGACTGGCGTAACTCGGACGTCGGATGGGGTATCGTTGCAGCAGAATTGCCAGGAACAAAAGCTGACGATCTGGCCGCCGGTACCGATCTCCCGGAGCCCATCCAGACATTGCGTAAGGAACGGGGAAACGCTCCGATATTTCGGTATCGCCCCGAGTGGGAGCAACGTTTCCGTTTGCTGAGAAACTACGCCGAGAAGATTGACGTCGCCATCGGACAGTCTCCGTTTGGTATTGCTCGCGAATGTATTCCGCGTTATCTGCTTATTTATGGCACGCCCGAACAGGTTCCGTGGGAATTTCAATACGTGCTCAATGCGCACTATGCGGTGGGCCGACTGCACCTAACGGGAACGGCGCTGGAGAATTACGTTAGCGCTCTCCGTACCAATTGGCAGACGTCGATGCTGAAGGTAAAGCAGTCTGTGGTGTGGGCCGTGAACTATGGCGGAGACGACATCACGGTCCTTATGCGCAACCTCGTCGCGGTGAAAGTCAAGGAGAAGTTGGCCTCTGATCAGGACTTGTCTGCAGGCGTGCGGTTCTTGGACGGATCAGGTGCAGCGACGGGTACCGAGCTTGCGAAAGCATTGGCCGATGGAAATCCTGCAGTAGTTGTCACTACGAGCCACGGGCAAACCTATCCGCTGGACAATTTAGAAACTCTTCGCGATGAACTCGGATTGTTGGTGGATCAGAACTATGCTTCGGTTCGTCCGCAGAATCTACTCAACTCCTGGCAACCGGACGGCGCTGTCTGGTATGCCCATGCCTGTTGCTCAGCTGGCTGTAGCGCGCAAACGTCCTTCGCCGGATTATCGCAAGAGGGCTCCGAAGTGGATCGGATTCTTAAGGGAGTGGCAAAGTTGGGGAATCAGGTGTCGCCTCTACCGACCGCTCTCCTGGGAGTCAGCAAACCGCTTCGCGCTTTTGTTGGACATGTCGAGCCGACCTTCGACTGGACATTGCGCAATCCCGATACGAACCAATCATTGACCGGGTCAATTCAGCAGGCTCTCTATGACGATTTGTACCAGCCGGTTCCCGTTGGCAGTGCATTTCGGCGTTGGTACGATCGCCTGGGAACCCTCTACGCAGCCTATGATCAGGATCAGGCAGAGTTCAGTCGTGGCGGCAATACACGGGCGGCGATGCTGAAAGATCTGCTGGCGGCTCGCGACGTTCAAACAACAGTGATTTTGGGGGACCCTACGGCAACACTGCCCTCATTGTGACTCTCAAGAATGTACGCGCAGGTCACCCGCGGGGGCTGGAGCCATGCCCGTTCCTCAAAACTGCTCCCAACTGGGCGGCGTTACGCTATCACTGTCATACTAGGGTCAACAAAGCAATAGATTCAAGTTTGCCAAAAACACACCGGGGTTGCATGACGGAGTCAGTGTTACTTTGATGCTTACTACATCAATGACAATGTTCCTCCCGTGCGTAGAGTTACATGGAGTCGTCAACTCAATCGAGAGTTGACGCAAATCTATAACACGGTTCACTGATACTCTGCGCGAGCGTATTCGACTAGTTGGGCTCCCGACCCAAGAATCTGCGAGAATAAGCCATTCATTCCGGAGATGTTGTAAGAAGGCGTGCTCCTAATCAACGTCTCAACGCACGCACACGGAAGCGACGCAGCGAGCGGTGGGGTGTTTGTGGTCGTGCACCCGATGGTCAGCTCTCCCAGAGAGGCTAAGTTGGAATTTCGGCCACCAGGCCCTTTGCGCCGATTTGAAGTCCAGCCTGGACTCGGAGATTGCAAAACACGGATTGCATTGCGTCAAGACAATTGCTAATCAAGTAAGCATCGTCCCGTGCACGGACGGACTTGTTGACGCTGCACTACCAAAGCACTCCGCTCACACTGTAAAACCTGCCTTCGGAATCGATTACGACACCCGGAAACGTTCGGGTGTTCAGCTGAGGCAGGTCGACAATATCGCTGCGAAATGGGGACTGTATCGTCCTTGTCCTGGCGATGTGGGTCTGTTATCAATACATTCACAGGTGACTGCACGACACATGATAAGGACAAAGCTGCACAAGCCACCGGAGAGGACCCTCTCACCTGGTAGTGCACATCAATGTTTGCATTGTTGTGAGAAAGGTCAATTACCACGTTGCAGGTGGCCATACTTACTCCTTATCTGGATCTGGCAGGCGGTGAGCTGATCCGACCGGACGAAACATGCACCGGAACAGCCCTGTGCGATCTTTTTGGGAGGGAAGAGGTACGAATCGTGCCACATGCGCGCGTCGTCCGCAAGGGAAAATCGCAGAATCATCAGGCTAATGCGACCGGACCTTGAACATCAATCACTCAGAGCTGGGACATATATCGATGGGCAGGTTGGAATACACCTCTCCATCGTGAAGGCAATATCCAAAACGTGCACCGGCACGAAATCCAGCACACCGAGTTGCCGACCCGAAGGTCATTTTCCTAGCGAGGCTAAAAGAGCCATGAGATGTTTCGGGAGCTCGAATTGCGGCCGAAGGCAGCCTCGGAATACCACCAAATCATTAGGAGAGGCCAGACAGACGGTCTCCATTACTTTAAGTTCCGCTTCGTCGACCATCCACTCATAGATCCCGGAAGCCCGTATCTGGGGAGCTGCGTTGTTGACACTGCTTCCGTCGGTCCCCCAGACAACGAAATGGCTAGTCGCAGTAAGATTTGACCGGGTATAATCCGGGGCGTCATCAGGGCTCCGGGTTTAAGTAAGGAAGGGGTCATGACGCATTTATTCGATCCCGGTTATTTTCAAGAACCATTCCGAGCGATAGTCGAAGACTTCCCAGGTGCAGATGTGTACCCGCCCGGCCAGTTCCGAGTCGAGTGGGGGCCGATTTTCCACCGCGGGCGGCTCGACGGTTCCGCGCGGATCTTGGTCATCGGCCAGGACCCGGCTCAGCACGAAACCATCATCCGCCGCATCCTCGTTGGGGAAGCGGGCCGCCGCCTTCAGGGTTTCCTCGCCAAGCTCGGTATTACCCGAAGCTATGTGCTCGTCAACACTTTCCTCTACAGTGTTTATGGCAGTGTGAAAGCGACCACCAGGAAGGACCCTCGCCTTGTCGCTTATCGCAACCGCTGGCTTGATGCGCTGCTGGTTGGCACTCAGGTAGAGGCAACCGTATCGCTGGGCACCGCTGCTGAGGAGGCATGGGAGCTTTGGAAGAGCACGCCCGCTGGGTTGGCGTCCTCCGTAGTCCACGCCGCCATTACACATCCGACACAGCCGGAGAGTTCATCTGAGCACGATAAGGTCAAGTTGGCAGCAGCCACGGCGAAAATGCTCCAGAACTGGAACGCCGGCCTACAGCTTCTCTCTACAGCGATCACACACTCCGACGAGCCCCGTCCACTTGTGCTTTACGGCTCCACGTGGGCCGAAGGCGATCGGCTGCCCATGCAGGAAATGGACTTTCCCGCTGGCCTCCCGTCGTGGATGCGTGAGCAGGACGGCTGGGCGCAGCGCAAAGGAGGAGACGATCCGGCAAAACGCCGCAACATCACGATCACGGTTCCTAAGGGGGTCATCCCATGAAGCTTACTCGCAAATGGTATCCCCTATCGCGAGTCGTCCCCTTGGGTCTAGCAGTGACGGCCGCTCCGAATAAAAAGATGATCCCCATCGATCCTCTGACAGGGCCGAAGCAGGCGCTTAGGGGACGAGTGGTGACGATGGATGACTCATTCATGGTGCGGCCCGATGCGATCGTCTACATCGACCAGGGCTGCGTCATTGCGGTCCAGGATCGCGCCCAGCCCCCCCCCGCGGGTTTCGATGACGTGAAGGTGATTGAGACCAGCGGCACCCTCTTTCCCGGTCTGATCGAGCTCCACAATCATCTCAGCTACAATGCTCTGCCGCTGTGGTCGCCGGTGCCGAAGCGGTTCGAGCACCGCGACCAGTGGTCCGCCCACAAGGACTACCGCCCACTGATCAGCGGCCCGATGACCGTCATTGGCGAGTATCGCGACTCCAGCGGCCAGCCTGCGATCCTCCCGGCGCTAGTGCGCTACGTGGAGTGCAAGTGCCTACTCGGCGGGGTCACCACAAGCCAGGGAATCAAGCTCAACAGCAACGCAGGCATCACGCATTTTTACCGCGGGCTGGTGCGCAACGTGGAGCAAACCGATGACCCCGCACTGTCGGATGCGCAGGCTCGCATCGCGGATGTGGATGCAAAGGATGCCAAGAATTTCGTGAAGAGACTCAATAAAGAAGACAGCTGCTTTCTGCTGCACCTTAGCGAGGGTGTGACCGACCCGAGCAGACCCGACGACTCGATGGCCCGCCGGCACTTCCTCGCCCTTGAGGTCGCGCCGGGTGAGTGGGCCCTCAACGACAGGTTTTCCGGAATCCACGCCGCCGGCCTGCTGCCGGAGGATTTCGACGTTCTCGGGCAGCAGAACGGATCAATGGTCTGGTCACCACTCAGTAACCTGCTGCTCTACGGTGGAACTGCACGCGTTGATGCTGCGCGCGCTGCGGGAGTCAAGATCGGGCTGGGCAGTGACTGGTCGCCTACGGGCAGCAAGAACCTGCTCGGCGAGCTAAAAGTGGCATGGCTCTATAGTCAGCACGCACTCAGTGGCCTGCTCCGCGCGCAGGATGTTGTGGCCATGGCCACCAGCGAGGCGGCGCGCATTTTGAAGTGGGACGGCGTGCTGGGGACAATCGCGCCCGCTGCACGCGCTGACCTCTTGGTGATCGATGGCAAAGCCGGAGACCCATACGAAGCGCTCATCCGCGCAAAGGAGACGAATATCAACCTGGTAATGATCAATGGTGTCGCGCGCTATGGGACGCCTGCTCTGATGTCGGCGCTGGCGCCAGAAGATCAGACCGTGAGCGTAGGCGGCCACTCACGAAAGCTGTATCTCAAGCAGGAGACGGCCGACCCATACGTCGACGCAGTGTTACTGAGCACCGCCTGCAAGCAGTTACGCGAAGCACTTCTCAACATCGTTAAGCTGGCAAAACAGGCCGAAAAGCCGAAGCCAGCGCCCGCGAAGAGAGCCGCCAGGCTTGATGCGCCTGTGCAGCCGATCTGGTCGCTGGCGCTGGACGAGATTCAGGATCGGGGAGTGGACTTGCGTCCACGCCTGCCATTCAACGGACCGCGTGACCTTACCGGTCCCAGGCGTACTGCCGTTGCAGCGGCAGCGGCACCGCCGCTATCGACTATCTTGAAGCCCGTCCGCCTCGACCCCTTGACGGTTGCCGATGACGAGGACTTTCTGGACGCAATCGAGCAACAACCGAATCTACCGGAGCCAATCAAGAATGGCCTCCGGGCTCTCTACTAAGCCGGAAGAGGACCATCGGGGCCGACGCATCCCGAACGGAGCATCGCGTGGCGGGAGCGTAAAACTGAGCGTAACTGTAAGGGCCCCCCTGGAGCCGGAGTACAATTCTGCTGCCTTGAAAGAAACCGATAAGAACGATGACGGACATCGAAATGATTTTACCGCCGTGTGCCAGGAACAATCGTCAACATCGCTAGACCGAATTCCCGATTGATATTTCTGAAATCCTTGGATTGGATCGCTGGGAAGGTGAACTTCAGCAACGGCGTCGAGATGGATCGCAAGTCACAGTTGCGAGCCGCTGGACGACGTTGCGAGATCATAACGGCAAATCCGTGGGTTGGCTGGAAATCAACACCGATATAACCGCTCGTAAACGGGCTGAGGAGGCTGCGCGGAGTTTAAGCGGTCGAATCCTTACCTTGCAGGATGATGAACGACGTAGGATCGCGAGAGGTCTGCACGACAGTTTGGGGCAATATTTGACCGCTCTAAAAATGAATCTTGACATTTTCCAGACCTCAAAAGATAACCAAACCAAACTTGCTTCGGAGTGCTCCGAGATTGTAGATAAGTGTCTGACCGAAACTCGCACTATCTCTCACTTGCTGCATCCCCCCTTGTTGGACGAAGCAGGGCTGGGCTCTGCGGCTCGCTGGTACGTAGACGGCTTTTCGCAGCGAAGTGGCATCAAGGTGAATCTGAACCTATCGCCAAAACTTCGTCGAATGCATAGGGATGTAGAAGTTGCCTTTTTCCGTGCGATACAAGAAGGTCTCACGAATGTTCATCGGCATTCGGGCTGTTCAGCGGTGGACGTTTGCCTGAGTTTGAACGCGAAGCAACTTCGATTGGAGATCAAGGACGACGGGCGGGGAATACCACAGAAACGATTGAGGAGTCTCATCGAAGGTGCTGCCAAGGCTGGAGTAGGTCTAGCTGGAATGCGGGAACGTATGCGAGAGTTAGGTGGGTCGTTCGAAATCCGCTCTGATCGAGCAGGGACGACGGTCGTCATTAGCATCCCTATAGAAAAAACATTGATTGATACCCCACAAAATGGCGAATCAGGTCGCGGTATTTCTGCTGCATAAGGCTCACTCCAAGGGTAAGGCGTAGGGCTCTGTGAACGCGAAGCGAGCAAGTACAGTGCATGATGTTGTGGATTGGCTTCGGTGCTGCAAACAGCTTGTCCAGACGCTATCCGGCGAATCCAACGGGTGCAAACCGTCACAATCGGATGGATGAGCGTGGAGGCGCTGGTATCCCTCTTCGCAGCTTGGCGGGCGAGTAGTCCCGTCCTGCTCGCCTTCGGTGGAGATAGCGCCATCAAATTTTTCTCGACGGTAGCCCAAAAGTCGCCGTAGTGGATGCCAAATCGAAACTCGATCACATCGAGGTCGGGAAGCACGTAGCAAACCATACCAGCGACCCACACCCGCTTGGGTATTTGTGGTCGGTAAAAACACGCTCCAACGCTCAGGGCGGCGACCGCGTGCGAGAAAGGAGAAGCCATGATTACTGTGGAGTTGGCATTACCTCGTATTCACTTGTTACTAATCCGCTCTTGTATTGACGTGTACCGATGTGGCGTAGCTTGATATCCTGTGGCACGCTTCCGAACAGAGGAATGCCCTCCCCGATTAACACGGGGACACGGGTAATCGTCAGATCGTGGATGCGGCCAGCACGAAGGAATTCCTGAACCGTGATCCCACCATCTACATAGACGTGCTTAGCTCCCATCGACGCGAGTTTTTCAACGATCTGTGTTGGCTCTCCGCTCATTTGCTGAACGCGCCCCGGTATTCCAGATAGATCGAGCAGGCGATGGCTTAGCACTACAACGAGCTTATCTCCATAAGGCCAGCTTGGTAGCTTCAAAACAACGTCAAATGTATTGCGTCCGATGAGAATGGCATCGACAGAGGCGATGAACTCTTCGTATCCATGCGGCTCGCCGCCATCGACGAACAGGAAATCGAAATCCCCGTTCCGACGCGCAATGAAGCCGTCAAGACTGGTTCCAACGAAGGCAGACAACTTCATGGTCCACTCCTCGGCTAAGGACACTCAGTATATCGTCAAGAACTTCGAAATGACCGCTTTGCGCACCGAATTGGCAGGGAGAGAAGTTTGAGCACTCGGCGTGTGTAAACGCCCTCGCATAACCGCCCAGAAGGTATAGATGCAGGCTAGCGACTGCCACCCGAAAACAGGGGGCGAAAGGCCGCATAAAATTGATTCAAAATTCGACCCCTTCCGAACCACCAGAGCTAAAGCCCGCAGATTCGACTTCCCCTTTGTGGCTCAAGTATCCTTTTTCCGAATACCGGAGGCTAGGAATGAGCCTTTTTCGGGTCGCGGCGCTTCTTGTAATGTGTAGCATCGCTCTCTCTGCTATCGGGCAATCTGCAACGCCACAGAACTCATCAACGAAGAAAGCCGCCCAGCCGGGTGACATCCCGAAGTCCATCGCGGAGAGCGTCAGTGGCACGCTCCAGTTCGCGGAAGGGAACTTTCTTGGGCTAGCTGAAGCCATGCCTGAGGAGAAGTATTCGTTCATCCCCACAGTCGGAAAGTTCGACGATGCCCGTAGCTTCGGAGAACAAGTGAAGCACGTAGCCTGCGCTCAGTTCGCCTTCTTCAACGAATTTGAGGGCAAGAAGCCGCCCGACGACTGCGAAAAGGGCGGCCATGATCCGGCGAAGACCAAAGCCGAGTTGATCAAATATCTTAAGGACTCATTCGACTACTCCAACACCGTCCTCGCCACGCTCACGGCGAACAATTCGCTCGACCGTGTCGAAGGCCGTTACGCGGGACCGAACACGAAACTGGGCATCTCGGTCATCGCGGTCTGGCACATGACCGACCACTACGGACAGCTAGTCGAGTACCTGCGTTTGAACGGTATCGTTCCACCGTTCACACAGAAATACGGGGTGAAGGTTCGGTGACTCGTTGTTCGACGCTGGCATTCCTATCCTGAAGCAAGCCAAAAGCCAGTACGCGAAGCTGCAATATCGCCCTCTTGTTTTGGGTCGAGTTCTTGGGTGTAAACTCCCACCAGTTGTGCGGGCGAGGTTGGAGGCGCACGGGTATGACTAAGAGAAAACACGTCTCTCCAGAACCTCTGGATGCGAGCTTGCTGTCCAAGCAGCGCAAGCCTATTCCCCATGCGTTCGTGCTTGATGCGATTTCCACACTATCGCCGTACACCCGTCCGATGTTTGGCTGCCTTGCAATCTATGCAAAGGACAAGATCGTATTGATCCTGCGGGACAAGCCTAAAAGCACTGCGGATAACGGAGTATGGCTCGCCACTACCGAGGAACATCACCAGAGCTTGCGGCGTGAGTTCCCGAACATGCGATCTATTCAAGTATTGGGCAAACGCATAACGGGTTGGCAGGTCTTACCCGTCGATGCCCCTGACTTTGAATCAGCGGCACTGCGGGCATGCGAGCTTGTGCTGGCTGGAGACCCGCGGATCGGCAAAATTCCGGGCGCACGAACGTCGAAATCGGGATCAAGAGCGACTGGAAGATCGTCAAAGCAGATCAAAACCTCGCAGAAATACGGCAGTACCATTAACTTCGACGCGGTACGAAAGATCGGCTTGGCGTTGTCCGGCGTGGAGGAGGGCACGGCATACGGAGCACCTGCACTCAAAATTCGCGGAAAACTCTTGGCGTGCGTGCCTACGCATCGCTCGGCTGAGCCGAATTCGCTTGTGGTTCGCGTCGGGTTCGACGACCGAGCCGAACTGCTCGCAGCCGCTCCCGATGTCTACTACGTGACCGATCACTATCTCGGTTACACCGCCGTGCTAGTTCGCATGTTCCGCGTCACACCTGATGTCCTGCGGGACTTGCTCGGCATGGCTCACAAGTTTGTGATCGGGAGGAGAGCCTGATGAAACGAGAACGGGCGCTGAAAGTTGTGCTGGTCGTGGTGGGCTTGATCTTTTGCGGTCTAGCTTATCCTTTGATGATGTTTGTGAAGCAAGAGCCTGCGCTGGCGATGATGCTCAGCGTTTATGTCACACTCGGCATCTTCTTGCTGCTGGCAGCCCGTGACCCATCTGCGAATCGTAGCTTGATTGCTTTCACGGCATGGTCGAGCTTTGCCCACGCAGTTCTTATGGCAGGGCAAGCTTTCGCTAGTCTGATCGCACGCGGAGAACTCATCGGCTCCGTTGTGCTGGTTGTCATCGGGATCGCCTTCATCGCGCTGGCTCCGGCAAAGCAGTCAGGAGAGCGTGCATCGGCAGCCGTTGTGTAGGCTTGCACTCAGTAAGGACGCCGACCCCCGACATTCCCATCCTCAAGCTAAGACGGTGTACGCTCGGTATGGCAGCCTGCGCGTACTGGTGGCGGGTGTCGTTTTGCCCTTGGTCCTCTACTTGTATCGCGATTTAACGCGCGATGCCTTGATCATCGAACCTTTCAGTGTCCCTAAGCATTTCGAGGAAACCGGATTGACCCCTGAGGTCGTTGCGAATCGGATTTGCGACGCTTTGCGCCAAATCGAAACGGCATCGCATACGGGGATGAGGAAGGACAATCTCATTTCACTTCGCGATGAAGGAATAGAGCCTGACGTGGAGATTCCAGGCGCCAAGATAGGCCTCAAGTCGGTTGTCGAGATAGCGCGAAATATTCTTAGTGTTTATCCCAAGCATATCAGTGGGGACATCGTTGTTCCTGCGAATTCTGGTTTGCCTTCGTCCAAATCGGTGACCACAATCACGATTTATTTTACTCAAGGTCGCCGCCGGAGCTCACCAATCAGCCTTGTCGTAGCTGGTGAAGATATTGAGGTGCTTGCGCAACATGCGGCAGAAGCGATGTTCGAAACGGAAGTCAGTACTTGCTCAGTAGGCCAAGTCGAATGTAGGCGGCGCGGGCGGCAAGAAGTCTCCACGTCGTTTTCTGGCCCTTTGCCATCAATCGCATAAGCGTGGAATCGGGAACCTTCACGAGCCGATCGAGACGCGCATCGTGCTTCTGCACGCTGGTATAGCTAAGGTTGTGACAGGATCTGCATGCGAAAGCCTGCAGCCCAACCGGTCTGTAAAGTTTGAAGGCTCGGTGGCCACACCCGGGACATACCAGACATAGGCGCTGGCCACGGCCCCGCGTCGCAATCGTCGTGAACGGAAGACCTAGCCTGAAACAGCGCAACGAATCAGACACGTTTACCATTTCGCAATCCTCTACAACGGTGCGAGAGCTGACATTCGCTGGTCGGCCCATAATTGTCTCCAAGAGTCCGCAACTGCGTGGTGGCGCCATCCTGCAGCAAGAAGGATGACAACCACACCGCAAACGGTGGTTGAGGGTTTTCTGGTAGTGGTTGGGCTGGTTCAACCGGATGCTTGTCAATCACCATTTCAATGGCCACGTGGTAACGCATATCTATCATGGGACATGGTAATGAGGTTCTGTGCAAGAAATGGATTCACCGGTCCGCCGCGTTCCACAGAGCACAAAACGCAAATGAGAACTTTCTGCTTCAACATTTACCAACCCTTTTGTGGGAAACGAACTGCGCTCTATTTGCGCTCTGTTTGTCTGACTTACACTGCTTTGCATGGTCTTAAGTGTCATCCGCCGACCTGCATCTTGTTGAAACTACGTTTAACCTATGATTCGAATCCTATAGCGCCCACCAAGTCCATTAGTTTCAATAAATTACGGTCAGTTTGTCCGACCCGGAGATCCTATAGCTTAAACTCTATTTTCAATAGCTTACGCTCGCGCGGTTCCGTCCGGTGATCCGATAGCGAATACTCCTTCAGACCTGCCGCTGGCCGCAGTCAATTCCGCGTCGAACGTCGTGCCCGTAAGTATCCGTAGTCATTGCAAGGCTGGAACATTAGCTTTTGCTGAGTCGCAATGGGTGCGCCAGTCTGATTCAGGTAAGTTCTGAAGCTGTGGCGGAATGCATGAGTCGTCAGCTTTCCGATTCCGGCAGCGTCAGCGGCCCCCTGAAGCGCCTGCCGCACACGCTCCAGTCAAGATCCCCGAATCAGTGCAATATCTTCTTCAGCTGCCCAGCTGGTTAGGTCTTTTCCGGTGAGCGCGGAAGCCATCATCGACGGAAACTGATCCGGAGTACATGCAAACACGGGACATCCGAGGCTTGCGATTCCTTCTGCATGTTTGGCTTCATAAGCTGCATGGCCCGAATCCGAGAGTGCCAGCAGCACGATGAGATTTACGCCACTCTGCTTGATGGCGGCAGCACGTGCCAGCATCGACTTGGCGTCGCCTCCCTCATACAAATCGGTGATCAATATGAGGTGTGTCTTCGTCGGACTCTCGATCTGCTTCTCGCAATAGGCAAGGGCCGAATTGATGTCTGTGCCACCGCCTAACTGGACGCCAAACAATATCTCGACCGGGTCCGAAAGCTGATCTGTCAAGTCCACGATCGATGTGTCGAAGCAGATGAGCTTTGTAGAGAGTCCTGGGATTGAAGCCATGACTGCTGCAAAAATCGATGAGTACACGACCGAGGTGGCCATCGATCCAGATTGATCGACGCACAAGATGACATGATCGAGCTGCGCACGCGATTTCGTGTGGCGTGTGTGTCCGACCAGCGTTTCCGGAACGACGGTGCGGTGTTGTGGCTGGTAATGTCGCAGGTTTGCCCCAATGGTCCGAGGCCAATCGATGTCCGCGTGCCGCGGCCGCCGCGTACGTTGTGAACGGTTGAGTGCGCCTCTCAGGGTCTCTCGCGTAGTGTGCTCGAGTCTGTGCATGAGGTCGTCCACCACCTTGCGAACTACCTGTCGTGCTGTCTCCAGCGTTTTGCCCGGAATGGCGGCGCGAAGCGCGATGAGGTCGGCCACAAGGTGGACATCTGCTTCCAGAGTCGAAAGGAATTCGGGCTCAAGCATCAGAGCCTTCAAGTTCAGCCGCTCGAACGCGTCTTTCTGGACGATTTGGACAACCGGAGTTGGAAAGAACTCGCGAATGTCTCCGAGCCATTTGGCGACGCGTGGAGAAGACGCGCCGAGCCCACCTCTGCGCTTCTCTGTGCCACTGTCGTACAGTGCTGAAAGAGCGGCATTAAGACGCTGATCACGATCGGACAATTCGTTCTGATCGTCCTCAACGCCGAGAGTCAGTTGCCATCGTCGCCATCGCTCTTTTTGAGAGATCATGCGGGCTCTCTCAGGCCGAGGATTTTATAGAGTAGCGGCAGTGCCGCCTCGAAAGCAGGGTTTGAGTCGGCCAAAGTCTGCGAACCAGCGCTTGTACTCTCTTGGCGTCCCTGCTGAACTTTTTCGAGCACACGACGGCGCGCAACTGTGTCGAAATTCGACATGCTCCGGCGTAGCAGTGGAAGAGATTCGGTAAAGTCCGTTTCGCTTAGTTCGCAAAGCCACTCGTCGAGTAGCTGCAGCAGCGGTTCGTCCTGCAGAAGGACTTCCGATCCGCCTCGCAAGAAACCCTCGAGGAATGCTCCCGACTCTTCGGGCTGCCGAGAACCTGTATGCCGTGCGAACTCCGCCGCAACCTTCTCGGGCTCCCATGAACGTACATCATGCAAGCGGCGAAGGCTCAGCCCCGCAATCGAAGGTGTGACCCGATCATCGCTGATGATTTTGCCAAGTTCGCTGCGCCACGAAGCGGTCAGCGCTTCATCGTTGAAAAGGCGCAATGCCTCATCGTAGGCTTCCATGGCCGAGATGCGCGCGGCGGACGTGTCTTCATCAAGCAAGCGCGATCCAATTCGGACGCCGGCATTGATCTCTACGCTGATCGACAGTATCAACGAGCGAAGCGCATCCTCCGGCAAACGTCGAGCCGAGCCGTACCGAAGCACCCTGACCAATGGAGAAACCGCCTTCATCAAATCCGTAACGTCACTAGAACTGACGGCAACAGCCTGGAGCTGCTGGATGCACGAAGCGGCGGTCTCAGGCAAGTCAGCGACAAGAGCGCTCTGGATCAGACCAGCAAGCTCTGTGATTGATGTTGTTTCTTGCGCTCGCTTGAGTGTCGCACTCGCCGCCGCTTGTTCGATCGTGACCCCGTAAACCAGTGCCTGTGCAAGTGAGACTGAGTATTCTGGCTCCCACTTGATGACCCACACCTCACGGAACGTTCCCCGGCCAGCTTGGGCGTCGACCAGCCTGCCCCAGGGAACCCGAATCAAGTTGAGTCGGTGCAACAGAGTTGATTTCAGCAGCCCTGCTTCGGAACGTAAGTCGAGTTTGATCTCTAATTCTAGGTCTTGGGGTTTCAGGCGCGTCTTGCGTTGCCAAGCCGTCAGGTCACGCGCGAGGGGGTTCTGCGGAACGCGTTCGCCGATCTCGCCTACGCGTTCTCCGATGTACAACTTACTTTCCAACATCGCCAATGGAACCGGGTTTCCTTCGCACATTGCAGCCAGCGAGGCTTCACGCATTTCAGCAATGCCGGGCATTGGGAGATCCCGCAAAGCGGCCAGTCCGAGAGCCAAGCGAGTCGCTTCAATGGCAGAGGCAGTTGCGGCGGCATAACCCTCTTCACGCAGCTTGAACGCTGTGCGCGACTGCCATACCGAAGCGAACTCTTCTGCTGTCGGGAGTTTCTGACGCGTGTAAAGGGACCACAGATGGCGATACCAGCCGGGTGAAATCACACCTGCCCCGTAGCCGGAGAAAGCGCTGAGGCGACTGTCGGTCCATGGCACCCAGGTTGCCTCAATTTTCACGCGAGGAAGGTCTTTGATCAGTGCGCGATCGTCTGCGGGCGTGGTTACTTGCCGCAATCCACCGATATGCCAGGCGCCGCAGACGACTGCAATGTTCCCATCGAACTCTTTCAGTGCTGCTCGTATAGCCGAGCGCATGAATGCCTCACGCTGTAGGTTGCGCGCGCTCTCTTGTGATGACTGTTCGACACCTTCTTGCGCACGCGCCTCTGTCATTGCGGTTTCGATCGATGCGAATACCGAGAGCGCCTCTTGTCCGCTAGCTCCGTGTTGCTCGATTAGGCCATTCCAAAAGGTCTCGCCGTCTTCGTATCCGGCTGCACTTGCGAGTAGATCGAGCGCGTCAGCGCGAACTTGAGCAGGCTCAGTCTCTGGATTCTCTTGTGCAGCCTTTCTCAAGGCGAGTGAGACCGCGGCAGGCCAGTCGCAAAATCTGACAGGCCGTCTCTGTTTCAGAGCCCAGTCCATCGCTTGCCATTCCGGAGAGAACTCGGCGAATGGCATAAAGGAGGCGAGGCTCGCCTCGTCCGCAGCATGGAGCAGCATGGCGACGGGAGGCTTTAACTCCGGATCAGCAACGTATTGGATAAGATCATCTCCTTCCGGAGGGCCTTCGACCAGGACGCATACCGGACTGAGCACGTCCAGCGCTTTGCGCAAAAAGACCGCCGATCCCGGACCGTGATGACGAATCCCGAGAATGTGAACCCGTTCGTCAGCTTGAGCAGGCATTCCGACTAGATAACCTCCCGAATTGCCGAGTAGAGGTCTGACCAACCGTCACGGGTGCGAACTACGCTTTCGAGGTACTCCTGCAACGCAACCATATCTTGTACGGGATCTTTGACCACCGCGCCGACAAGATTCGGAGCAAGGCTCTCCGCCGTCATTTTTCCATCGCCGAAGTGAGCCGCAGAAGCCCATGCGCTCACGCCGACTGAAATTGCTTCGGCTGTCGAGAGCGAGCCGGTTGGGGATTTGAGCTTGGTCTTGCCGTTTAGAGTTTTGCCATCACGCAACTCGCGGAATAGGGTGACCACCCGGACCAACTCTTCATCAGCAGGACGGATTGGCGGCAATTCAAGACTCGACCCGATCTCGAGAACACGCTTCACGACGATACCGGTCTCCTCTTCCAAAGTAGCGGGAGACGGAAGCACCACAACGTTGAACCTGCGTTTGAGTGCGGACGATAGATCATTCACTCCTTTATCGCGATTGTTCGCGGTCGCGATGACATTGAACCCGCGCTTCGCTTCAATCGCCTCGTTTAGTTCAGGGATAGGCATGGTTTTCTCTGAAAGGATCGTGATCAGAGTGTCCTGCACATCAGAACCCATACGCGTGAGTTCTTCCAGGCGAACGACGGTTCCTTCTTCCATTGCCCGCGCCACTGGAGTTTTGACGAGCGCTTCGCGCGATGGTCCCTTGGCCAGCAGCAGTGCATAGTTCCAGCCATATCGAATGTGGTTGTCATCGGTCCCTGCGGTGCACTGAATCATGCGTTGCGACGATCCCGAAATTGCCGCTGCCAGGTGCTCCGACACCCACGATTTCGCTGTCCCCGGTAGTCCGAGCAGCAGCAGGGCGCGGTCTGTCGCGAGCGTCGCAACAGCGGTTTCAATCAGGCGGCGATTGCCCACATATTTCGCCGAGATGGGAGTACTGTCCGCCGCCTTGCCTCCCAGAATGTAGGTCACGATCGCCCTAGGCGAAAGACGCCAGTTCGCGGGACGAGCAAATTTGTCGCCAGCAACCAAAGCCGACAACTCTTGCGCATAGATTTCTTCGGCGCTTAATCGTATTCGGCCAGAAGCTTGTTTAGACATGGGTACGGTCGTTCTCCATTCCATCGAGGATGTCTAGCAGTGCAAGGGGGGTAACGGATTGTGATTGGTCGAACTGATTCAGTTGCTCCCGAAGCTCCTGTCGTTGCGAAGCCGGACATATCGCAGCCATCATCTCAACCCACGGCCCGCTACCACGCTCGTTTTCAGGAACTTTCGTCAACACCTTCGGGTGAAGAGCAATCTCCATAACGGAAGGTGGCGCCTCGGCATCCGTGATCCGATGCAGCCAATCCCACAGCGAGTAGGTCGTCGGCACATCCTTGCGATAAGGATGTACGACGATCTCTTCCCAGCGCTGACGCTCTGATTCTGTCATCGTGCCTAGCGTATCGAGTCCCGCTTCAAACATACGTTCCCACGCGTTTGGCAGCCTCGCGACCACAAGTTCGAGCAGATCAAGACGATCTTCGTTCGTCGCGATAAGTGCCAACGCAAGAAGTAAGGGATCGTCTTTTGCCGCAGCATCAATCAATTCCTTTTCCGTGACTTTGAGCGCGCCCGTCAGTTCGCCGAGCGATACGTCAGCAAATGTTTGGAGTATCCATCGCGACGCAGTCTGATCCTTTACGTTCGCCGGAAGTTCGATTTGCAATGTAGTGCGTTTTCGAAGTAACCCGCTCTGGCTCTGCTTGATTCGTTCCAGGCATGCGCCCAACGCCGGATTCTCGTCGCCTGCACCGAGCCGGCCGAGGAATCTCGCCGCAAGTGCTCGCACGCGCGGCGCTCGATCCTTCTCCAACGTGCTTAGGAAAGGCTGGTCGGACTTGCTTAAGCGGGTCTGAAATACTTGCAGCAGACGAAAGCGAGCATCAGCCTCTTCTTGCGCCCACGTGGACTCAACTAGGGCACGAGCGCCGTCCGCATCATGGCGCCGCCGCTCCTCCAGGTATGCTACGCGTCGTGAAAGCGTCGCTTGCACCCAGTTGCTCTCATCGAGCAGTTGTGGATCGAAATAACTTCGCGTCTCAGCTTCTGGTTTTTGCCTGTCAGCCCAATGCTGTGCCGTTGGACCAAGCTTCTCTGCATTCGACCGAACGAAAGCATCGATCAACGGCAGGTCAAATGGGTGCGGACGCAGTCTCAGTCGATCGAAGGCGCGCGCCACAGCACGCGCCGGATGCTCAGTGGCATTTTTCGAAGTCAGCAATCGAATCAGCGGGCGGCGCAGACGATCAGCGATGATCTTTCGCTCATCCTTAATTTCCGGTTCAACGATGAATGACTCTGGTGTCAAAGGGCGCTCGAAACGCAGTGCTTGTCCCATAAGACTGAGCATTTCAAGTGTGCCATCAGAACTCGGACTCGAAGGATGAATCATTTCGCCCGGCATCGGATGCCGTGATGTTCCTCCCAATAGTGACGGCAAAACCTTAGCGTGTAATGTCGTGAGGTTCATGAACGCATCCACCTTCCGAGCCGTGTCTCTGCCCACGCCAAGGTGAACTCGTATCCATTCCACAAACCGATTCCATCAATGCGATCGAGAGTCGCAAGCGGCGAAGCATGATTCGCCTGCGATGTATGCATCGGCAGCGAGAGCCCGCTATCTTCATCGTAAAGGTAGAGTTGTTCTCCATTTCCGCGAACACTGGCTGCCCGAAAGCTCAGGGGAATCGTCCCCAGCCAAGGAAGCTGTCCTAGCGCCTGCTCGTACTTTGCATATGATTTACTGAGACCCTCGTCCGGCAACGTGAGCGGGGCACTGGTTTGTTCAGCACCTCTCTTCAGCGTGTTTATCTGTGCGCGGAGCGGGATGGTGGAACGGTAAAAGCTCAATTCAGCTTCAATTTGATCCCCGACCAGGTAGCCGCCCACTGCGGCTCCGGTCGAGATCGGTACGAAGTCAATCAAGACCGCGCATTGAGGCATTCCATCTGCGCCGCTTTGACGCCACAGCCAGGTCTCAACTCTGCGCAGGCGGTCTGGTTGTGCCTCGGAAAGTACCGCGAAGACTCTCCATTGTGCATCGACTCGTATCGCTTCGGAATCATTGAGCAGCGCCTCTCGTGTGATCGACCAGCCCACGGCTTGTCTTGCATCTGCCGCTAGTAGTTCAGGAAGCTCCGACGTTCGCCGGTATGCCTGGCTAATCAAATGGACTTGGCCCAGCTCTCTTATCGCCGCTGAGGGACGCACGGGACCCGGTAACGTAAAGAGCCTCGTCGGAAGTGCATCGAGCCGTCCGGCAAGCCCCGGCGCTTTCGCGTCGACGAGCCTTTGCGCAATCGTGCGACACGCCTGGGCCATTTGGGCGACGAAGTTCGCCATCCCGTGCTGAACCTGGTCTGACAACCAGGTGTCGAGGTCTTCGAGACCCGCCATCACCGCCGCCTCTCGCTCCAAGCGGTTTCTTTCGCGAGCCGCTGTAGCGCGTTGTTCCGCCTTTGGATCGGCATCAGCTTCAGCTTCGGGTATCTCGGCGAGACGAATGGAAGGTTTGGTTTTCGGCTTTGCTTCTTCCTCAGACTTACTCGCCGAGCTCGATGTTCCGCGTCTGCGGGAGAGCCAGTCCTTCACCCAGTCCGGGACAGTCGCCGCAGCGAATGAAGTGGATCTATCGGCTCGCATCCACATGAGCGCGAGCGTGTGCTTACACGGGAATTTTCTGCTAGGACACGTGCACTTGTATCCTGCATCGGCTTCGCTCACTACGACGCGATAAGGAGTTGCACCGGAGCCCTGGCATTCTCCCCAAACAAGCCCCTCGCCTTCCGCCAGTGCCGGCCACATGGCCGGCTTCAGCAACTTTCGGGCAGCCGCCAGCGATGCTTGATCCGGCGCGAGCGCCTCAATCCTCTCGAACGTGAGTGACATCCTGCCTCACAGTAGAGCAGCCATCCAACGGCTCCAAAGCTTGGCCGTTAATGGACAAGCTTGCTTCTCGGGCAATTGGTCTAAATACAAGTCCTGTGCCTAGTACTCGCATTCTACTGGGCAAGGTTCTTCTGTGGCGTAATACGAATGGTTACCAGAAGCGGTTTCAGCGTCGGCGGGAAAGGCGTTTTGACACAAATGGATCAAGAAAACGGTGTTCGAAAAATGATGGGCGGTACAAGCTTTTCATGCTACATTGATGTTGTGAAGCGCCTGCTTCAATTTCGATCGTCATTACGACTCAGTCCATCCCGACTGAGTTATTAACTCCTGCACAATTTATAGCTTCAGGCCCGTGGCGGAACTGGCATACGCAGCTGCCTCAAGAGCAGCCTTCTTGTGGGTTCAACTCCCTCCGGGCCTACCAGAATTCTGTCGTTCTTTGACAATTCAACGGAGGGTGGGCCGGACGGTAAGGCACTTGTTTGCTAAACAAGGGTTCTCGCAAGAGGCTAACGGGTTCAACTCCCGTACTCTCCGCCATGCGGAAGGTACTGCTGAATGGCCGGCAACTGGTCCTGAAAACCGGGGCATCGTGATGAGCGATGGGCGTTCGATTCGTCTACCTTCCGCCAAGTTTGCACAGGTGCGTGAGCCCGGCCGAAACGGACCGGCTGTAACCCGGTTTCCCCGAGTGGGTCGCGGAGGTTCAAATCCTCCCCTGTGCACCATGTGCCAGCGTGCGCGAATTGGAATAGCGGCCTGTCTTAGAAACAGGTGTTTGAGAGTTAGAATCTCTCCGCTGGCACCAGATTCATTCGGCAGGCCGAACGGCCGAATTTGGACAATGCCAAACAGTCGACGCTGAGGGCCCCACCATCCTCCAACAGTCCCATAGACCGTTTATGGCGGAGTGACATGTGAATGTCCTAGCCTCTGGCCCTTCACTGACGGAAGCTGGGTATTCAAACAGGAACTCGGTGTTCACGGGCGGCTATTAATTCTGAATTGAGCAGAACCGACTTATTGAACTAAGTTGCAACGATGAAACCTCAGCGCATCTTTCTCGACACGAACGCCTTCCGTTACTTCGGTATTGCATTTGGAACTGTGTCCCTCGCAAACGAATTGCAGGACAAGATACTTATCTCTCCGCTGAGTGCATTCGAGGTTTTTGCACAGCTTGCAGATGAAGATCCGAGCAAGGCCGACGCAGTATTGCGACAGATTCACGCCATTCGCAATTGGACCAATCCCAAGCACGCTCTTTTGCTCCCATGGCCTGATGACATGATCCGGTCGCTCTGGTCTCAAAAGGCTGTTCAGGATGAAGACTTCACGAAAAGAATGGAGAGTTCCTTCCATGTCATTTTGAACTCTGATTCGCTGGCCCCACTGAAAGAGGCCGCGCTGCAACAAAGGCAAATGATGGAAGAGTTCAAACTCAACATGGCTCACGACTTCAAGAACATGGTCGATGATCTCAAAACACAACAGGGAAAAACCAGTAAGAATAAAGCAACCCCAGTCGATACGACTGACGTGTGGTTTCGTGGAGTCGCAAAACGAGCGCAGGCTGATCCAACATCAAAGAGCATTTCCGAAGTTCAGGCCCTGTTCGGCGCATACCATGAGTTTGAACAAGAGAAGCTTCGTAGGGCGCTGGTTTCTCCGGACTACAATCCGTTGAGCCATGCGAATCAGAATGACATCATCGATGCTGAGCAATTGGTGTATCTCGGGGACCATTCGCTTTGCATGATTACGTCAGACAAAAGACTGAAGAGCAAAGTTACGAAAAGTGATCAGGCGATGAGAATCATCTTGGCAGCTGCGCCGGATCTAATGGACACGCAAAAAGCTGAGGAAATTATCAAAACCATTCTGACATGAAAGCAATCCTGCGCTTACCTTCCCCCGTTTCTCTGTGGCGCGGGAAATCTATGGTCCGGGTGGCAGGAGTTGAACCTGCGTGGACATGCTCCCAAGGCATGTGGGTGGCCGCTACCCTACACCCGGATCTGGTGGCCCGGCACGGAATTGAACCGTATCCACTGGCTTTTCAGACCAGCACTCTGCCGTCGAGTTCCCGAGCCAAACTTGGTGGACGGTGCGAGAATTGAACTCGCATTTCACGGTTGCAGGCCGTG
>Ga0070713_100000408_pt1 | contig 27622 bp, 24 predicted proteins | sample LARL82metaG_FD_65465 | JGI IMG/M metagenome (GOLD analysis project Ga0070713, IMG submission 65465) | Corn, switchgrass and miscanthus rhizosphere microbial communities from Kellogg Biological Station, Michigan, USA - LAR L8-2 metaG | ecosystem: Host-associated > Plants > Roots > Rhizosphere ... | reverse complement strand
ATTCCGGCAATTGGCTCGATAGCACCGCGCTCCCAGAGCGCCTCGCCATGATCGGCGGCAGCTACATCGGCCTTGAGATGGCCCAGTTCTATCGGCGCATGGGAAGTCAGGTGTCCGTGTGGGAGTCCTCGCCGCGCATCGCCGTCCACGAAGACGAAGAAATCTCGAACGCCATTCAGGAGCTTCTCGAGAGTGAAGGCATCGAGTTTCACTTGAACGCCAAGATCCAATCGCTCGAACAGTTCGACGGCGCGCAAGTATTTCTCGCCACTGGCCGCACGCCTAACACCGACGATCTCGGCCTCGATACAGTCGGCGTGGAAACCACCGCGCACGGTTTCGTGAAGATCGACAAGCGCCTCGCCACTAACGTCCCCGGCATTTGGGCGGCCGGCGACATCCGGGGTGGCCCGCTGTTCACGCATACTTCCTGGGACGACTATCGCATTCTGCTGTCGCAGATATCGGGCGACGGCTCGCGCACCACCGACCGCATCGTGCCCTATGCCATGTTCACCGATCCCGAGCTCGGCCGCGTGGGCCTCACGGAGCAACAAGCGCGCGAGCAAGGACTGAAGTTTCGGGTGTCCAACTTCGAGATGAAGCGGAACGGAAAAGCGAGTGAGATAGGCGAGTCTGACGGCTTCATCAAAGTTCTGCTCGAAGAAGGCACCGCCAAGATCCTGGGCGCTGCGGTGCTCTCCGCCGATGGTGCCGAGCTGGTTCATCTCTTCATCGACATCATGAACGCCGGCGCCTCCTCCACAGTGATCCGTGACGCTATTCACATTCATCCCACGCTCGCCGAAGCTATTCAAAGCGCCGTGACTTGATCAGTTACACTAACTCTTTACCGGATGCGCGAGCAAATTCGTCCTGCCCGCGCCTTGAGCGGCGCCATCCAACTTCCCGGCGACAAGTCAATTTCTCATCGCTATGGGATGTTGGCCGCGATCGCCGAAGGCGTTTCGAAAATCGAGAACTACTCCTCAGGCGCCGACTGCCAGTCGACCTTGGCTTGCATGCAAGCTCTGGGAGCGCGTGTTGAAAAACACGACGGGTTCGTAACGATCGGAGGCCGCGGCCTCGATGGATTGCGCGAGCCTGCCTCGATGCTCGACGCAGGCAACTCCGGGTCCACCATCCGGATGCTCTCGGGCATCCTGGCTGCCCAGCCCTTCATTACTCGAATTGGCGGCGATGAATCGCTGTCCCGCCGGCCCATGGAGCGGATCATGAAACCGTTGGCCGAAATGGGGGCCGGCATCGAAGCTCGCGAGAATCGTTTCCCTCCGCTGACCATTCGCGGAACCAAGCTCCATCCCATCGAATACACACTGCCGGTCGCGAGCGCGCAGGTGAAAAGCTGCGTTCTGCTAGCCGGCCTTTTCGCCGAGGGCCGTACCACCGTTCACGAGCCCGTTCGTACTCGCGACCACACCGAGTTGGCGTTGCGCGAGTTCGGCGCCGATGTCGAAGTTCAAAGAAAATCCATCACCGTCACTGGTCGGGCGTATATGAAAGCCCGCGATCTGCGTGTGCCCGGCGATCTTTCTGCGGCGGCGTTCTTCCTGGTTGCTGCGCTGATCGTTGCTGAGTCGAATGTCACCATTCACTCAGTGGGCCTGAACCCCACGCGCTCAGCCCTGCTCGATTTTCTGGCCGAGATGGGCGCGGCTATCAAAGTTCTCGACATTAAGCAGACCGGCGGCGAATTGATCGGCGACGTTTCAATCAAAAAGTCGCGCATCCGCGGGGGACTGCTTGAGAAAGCCCGGACTGCGGCTTTGATCGACGAAATCCCTGTTCTGGCGATTCTCGGCGCGGCCAGCGAAGACGGACTCATCGTGCGCGATGCCGCCGAGCTTCGAGTCAAAGAGACCGACCGCATCCAAACCATCGCTGATAATTTCCAACGGATGGGCCTCACCATCGAGATTCATCCGGATGGCTTCCTGGTGCCCGGCCGCCAGCTCTTCCACGCCGCGGAACTCGATTCCTTCGGCGATCACCGCATCGCCATGGCATTTTCGATCGCCGCGCTGGCCGCCGACGGACCTTGCATCATTGCAGGCGCCGAAGCAGCCTCCGTGTCTTTTCCCGAATTTTTCGATACACTACATCGAGTCACCGAATAAAGCGATATGGCTGTTGTCGATTTAACCCTGGAAGGTCTGATTCACGATTTGAATAATGTTTTTCAGACCATTGGAGAGAGCGCCGATCTGCTTGAGAACGATCCCAAATGGCTGAGGCTCGCCCAGACCTTGCAGCGCAGCGTGCATCGCGGCCAGCGAATCGTACATAGCATCCTTGAAACCACCGGTTCCGCGACAGACTTGGCTCCAGTGATCGAAAACGCCTCACAGTTTTGTCAAGACTATCTGGAGTGCGCTAACAGCCCCCGCATCGAGTTCACACACGAAATTGATCCCGATTTTAATTTGAAGGGCGATCCGGCGCAATGGGAGCGCGTTCTGGTGAATTTATTCTTAAATTCCGCGCAAGCCGGCGCCAAGAACATTCGGGTTCAGGCGCGCCAGGGTGAAATAGTTGTAAGCGATGATGGTCCGGGGATTTCAGCCGAACTGTTGCCGCGGATTTTCCAGCCACGCGTTTCTACCAAATCGATTATTTCGGGGTTAGGTCTCTACGTGGTGCAGTCCATCGTCGAGCAGAACGGCGGCACGGTTACCGCCGACAACGGGGCCAGCGGCGGCGCAGTCTTCACACTGCACGTCTAGCTTTGCTGTATGCCTCATCCAGAATCTGCACCACATGCGCCACTCTTTGTCCCTGTCCAAACTTCTGCACACCGGCGCTCAGCTGCAGCATGCATCCAGGATTCGCTGTCACGATCGCTTGCGCACCAGTGCCATTCACGGAATCCATTTTCTTACGAAGCAGCGCCATCGACATTCCGGTATGCACGACGTTATAGATGCCGGCGCTTCCGCAGCACAGATCCGATAGCGGCATCTCGCGAAGCTGCAGCCCCGGCACCGCATTCAGCAGTTTCCTAGGAGCCGAGCGGATCTTTTGGCCGTGCGCGAGATGGCACGAATCCTGATAGGTCACCGTCATCGATAGCGGCTTCATATCACGGTTTAGCTCGATGGACGCCAGAAACTCGTTCACATCTTTCACCAAGCCTGAAAAACGCCGCGCCTTTTCGGCATACGCCGGAGCATGTTCCAGAAGCTCCCCGTATTCCTTCAGTGTCGATCCGCAGCCGCCGGCGTTGGTGATGATCGCGTCGTATTCACCTTCCAGCAGCGCATCGATATTTCGGCGCGCCAGCTCTCGCGCTTTCTCACGGATCCCGGCGTGCACATGCAGCGCCCCGCAACAGGTCTGGGTCCTGGGAATCGAAACCTCGCAGCCATTCTTCTGTAGCACGCGCACGGTCGCCTCATTGAGCCGGGCGAAACTAATGTTTGCTATGCACCCGGCCATAAACGCTACGCGATACTTCTGCGCGCCCTCAGGCGGCAGCACTCTCCCGTAATAGCCGAAAAAAAACGGAGTCTCAATTTCAGGCGCCAGGCTTTCCATTTCGCGCAGCCTTGCGGGCAGGAAACCAAGCATGCGAACCAATTTCTTCAAGCCGCTTACCTGATAGAAATAGAGCAGCGTTCCGACCACGCCCAGATTCAGCTTGGAAGGCAAAAGCTTCCCGAACACAAACCAGCGGAGCAATCGAACGTGCCAAGGCCGCTGGATCTGGTTCTCGATCTCGGCGCGCGCCGCTTCCACGAGACGGCCGTACTGCACTCCCGATGGGCAGGCCGTTTCGCAACCGCGGCATGCCAGGCACAGCTCGATATGTTCGATGTACGACGGGCTGATCGGCGCCGCGCCGCTGGCGACCTGCGCCATTTGATAGATCCGGCCACGCGGAGAATCCATTTCCACGCGCAGCTCTCGATAGGTCGGACAGGCATTCAGACAGAGACCGCAATGCACGCAGCGATCTAGATCGCTTTGTTGCGGATGGTCGAAATCAACGGACTCAGATACGGCCATACAACCTGCCGCGGTTGAGGAGATATTGCGGGTCAAACATTTCCTTTACCTTTTTCATCATCCCAAAATCGCTTCCCGGCTCGGGCCAAAGCTCTCCTGTTTCACGGACACCTTGCGGAGCGAATTCCACCACGCTCTTCCCCACGCCCTTCGAATACAGGCTTTCGATGCGGCGTAGATCTCCAGCTTGAGGGAAATATCCATAACAGACGCCCGATCCCGCCCGCGCCAACGCCGGCGCCGGCAACGCCTCCAGCACGCGTCCAACTTCGGACAGTGTACAGGAAATCCGCAGCACGACCCCGTTTTCATTCTCCCGCAAGTATTGCGGCGTGAACTCTCGAATCCGCTCCCATAGTTTGCTTTCCTCAGAGCCCTCCAGCACGCGGGCACCCGCCAATTCACCAGAGTAGCGATCCAGAACTGCCGCGCTCCCGCCCGCTTGGATAATCAGATCGTAACCGGCCGCCGACTTGATGATATCGATGGCCGCCGGTTGTAGCGAGCTTTTCAAAATCTTGTCCCGGGCTGTGATCGCCTCTGTCGCCCGCACGAATTCCCGCACGAAAGTGCGCGTCGCGGCCGGCATAGGATGCAGCCGAAAGTTAATCACTGCAACCGCGGCCAACGTACCGAACGATCCGATCATGAGCTTCCCCATGTCCAGACCGGCGACGTTCTTGACGACCATCCCGCCCGAGTGGATCAGTTTACCCTCGAGCGTTACGAACGTCATGCCGATCACCAAGTCGCGCGCAGTCCCGTACAAGCGCCGCCGGGGACCGCTCGCATTCGCGGCTACGATTCCGCCCACGGTTGCGTGCTCTGAAAATGGCGGATCGAGCGGGATCGTCTGACGGTTTTTTGTAAGCACCTGGGTTAGCTCACGATACGTTATTCCGGCCTCGACGCTGATGGTCAAATCGCTCGGCTCGTACTGCAATACGCGATTCAGCTTCGCCGTGGAAATCCGCACATCCGCAGAGGAGATCGGACCGCCCATACGGTCCTTAGTCGAATTGCCGCACAAATGGATGCTCTGCCGGGTGCGCTGCGACGACGCCAGCGCCTCGGCCAGCTCTTCCGCGTTGCCGGGTACGATCATCAGCGTTATCGTACCAGCCGCGCGGTACCGAATGTCCTGGGAAAATAGAACCTTCATGCATCTCGCCGATCTGGTGCGCTCTTTTCTGCCCCTCCGTAATCCGATCGGCTTCGGCGCCAGCGACTTCATCGAGTTGACCGTCGCCGCACTGCTCGTTCTGCTGGTCCTCGTCTCGCGCCGGTGGATGGAGCCGTTCGCTCGAAAGTTTTCGCAAAAAACCGGCTGGTGCTTGTTGATTCTGGCAGTGCTGCCGGTGGCGCTACGGCTGGCGCTACTTCCTCATCACCCTGTTCCATCGCCAGACATCTACGACGAATTCGGACATCTGCTGGTTGCCGACACGCTGCGACATTTCCGCTTAGCGAATCCGCCGCATCCACTGCATCAATTCTTCGAAACGTTCTTCGTACTCCAGCAGCCGACGCACAGCTCCATCTACCCGCTCGGTCAGGGTCTCGCCATGGCACTCGGCCGCATGATCTTCGGCATTCCCTGGGTGGGCGTGGTGCTCTCCACCGCCGCCTTCTGCTCGGTGTGCTACTGGATGTTGCGCGCCTGGACCACGCCGCTCTGGGCGCTGGTGGGCGGCCTTCTCGCCGTCGGTGAATTCGGCCCGCTCAGCCAATGGATGAACAGCTATTGGGGCGGGGCATTGTCTGCAACCGCGGGATGCCTGGTTTTTGGCGCGCTGCCCAGACTCCGCGAACAAGCACGTGGTCGTGATGCTGCGTTCCTGGGCTTGGGGCTCGCGCTTCAGCTTCTTACTCGGCCCTACGAATTCATCTTCTTGTTCGCGAGCGCCGTTTTCCTTTTATTTCCGTTCCGCACAATCACTAAGCTCGCGCCTACGGCACTGGTCCTGCTTCCCGCGATCGCGCTAATGCTGCTTCAAAACAGGCAAGTCACCGGCAGTTGGACCAGGCTGCCCTACATGCTTAGTCAGTATCAGTACGGCGTGCCGGCCGCGCTCACGTTTCAGTCGAAACCGGTGCCACATAACGATTTGACGCCGCAACAGCAGCTCGACTACAAAATGCAGCTTTCGTTTGGCCCCAGTGGTCCGGAAACGCCCGCAACCTATCTGACTCGCCTGGCGTACCGGGTGCGCTTCTACCGTTTCTTGTTTCTGGTGCCGCTCTACCTTGTTCTCCCAGTCTTTTTCTGGACGGTCCGCGAATTTCGGTTCGCCTGGGTTGCACTAACACTGCTACTCTTCGCACTCGGTGTAAATTTCTTTCCCATTTTCCAAGCACACTATATCGCCGCGGTCACATGCCTTTTCGTTCTGGTAAGCGTCATCGGACTGCAGCAGCTTAGTCGACTCAAGATTCGGGGATACCCGGCCGGCAACGAAGCTGCGCGCGTGATCGTCTTCCTGTGCGCAGTCCAATTCATTTTCTGGTACGGCTTGCATGTTTTCGATACGGCCGACTTCTCGGTCGCCATGCGACGCTACGAAACCTGGGACTTCATCAACCACAACAACCCCGAGCGCCGCATCGAAGTCAACCGGCAGCTCTCAAAACTTCCGGGACAGCTGCTGGTCTTCGTTCGCTACTGGCCGCAGCACATCTTCCAAGATGAATGGGTCTACAACGAAGCGGATATCGACGGAGCCCGCATCGTCTGGGCACGCGACCTGGGGGCCGCCGAGAATCAGAAGCTGCAGCATTATTACCCTGATCGTACAGCCTTGCTATTGGAACCCGACGCGCGCCCGCCGGCCTTGACTCCTTACCGGACGGAGCCGCCGGCGCCCACTTCAGAACATTCGCCACTCCGACTCGAGCAGGTGCGTTAGCCATGGAATCCGGAATGGACGTGCTGCGCTTTTTCTTGCCGCTCCGCAATCCCGTAGGGTTCGGCGCCGCTGATTTCATCGAGATCATCCTGGCGATCCTGCTGGTCTTGCTCGTTCTTACTTCGCCTCCCCTCATCGAGCCCTACGCTCGAAAGCTAGCTGAGCACACGGGTTGGTCTATGCTGCTGCTGGCCGTGCTCCCCATCGCGCTCCGGCTCGCACTGCTGCCGCAATACCCAATCCCATCGCCCAACGTTTCTGACGATTTCAGTTATCTGCTTCTGGCCGACACTCTGCGACATCTCCGCCTTGCAAATCCGCCGCATTCGCTGCACCAGTTTTTCGAAACATTCTTCGTGTTGCAGGAACCAACTTACAGTTCCATCTTTCCGCTCGGACAAGGAATTGTCCTGGCGCTTGGCTGGAGCATCTTCGGCCATCCCTGGGCCGGCGTCGCACTCTCGATCGGTGCTTTGTGTGCGCTCTGCTACTGGATGCTGCGCGCCTGGACAACGCCAGGATGGGCGCTGGTCGGAGGCCTGCTGGCCGTGATCCAATTCGGCCCGCTCAATCAGTGGATGAACAGCTTCTGGGGTGGCGCGGTCTCGGCCTGCGCAGGCTGCCTGGTATTCGGAGCGTTGCCCAGGCTCCGGGAAGACGCTCGCACTCGCGACGCCGCGCTGCTGGGCCTGGGGCTCGCGCTTCAGCTGCTCACGCGCCCCTACGAGTTCATCTTTCTGCTCGCGAGCGCAGTCCTGTTTCTTCTAATGTTCTTCCGCAGGTTCACAAGGCTCATGCCCGCGGTCCTTGTTCTGGTCCCGGCCATCGTACTCACTCTGGTCCAAAACAAACAGGTCACAGGCAGCTGGGCCACACTTCCCTATATGCTCAGCCAATATGAATACGGAGTGCCGGCGACGTTCACTGTCCAGCCCAATCCGATCCCGCATCGTCAGCTTACACGCGAGCAGCAACTCGACTACGAAATCCAATCCCAAACCCACGGCGCCTCCGTCGATACCGTCGCGACGTTCTGGGAGCGCTTCGTTAGCCGCATCCGTTTCTATCGCTTTTTCTTCCTTGCCCCGCTTTACCTCGCGCTGCCGTTCTTCCTGCCGGCTTTGCGCGAACGCAAGTTCCTATGGGTAATTTTCACTCTGCTTCTGTTTAGCCTAGGCACCAATTTCTATCCGTACTTTTACACGCACTACATCGCGGCGGTTACGTGTCTGTTCGTCCTTATCAGTGTCACGGCGCTGGAACGATTGAGCCGTTTCAATCTCGCCCGCGTGATCCTGTTCCTGTGCGCCGCCCACTTCGTCTTCTGGTATGGTCTCCACCTTTCCCGCAGTGGGCCCCTGGATGCCGCAATGACGCCGTACGAAACCTGGGACGCGATCAATCATGACGATCCCGAGGGCCGCATTGCGATCAACCGGCAACTCGCGGCGCTGGCCGGAAAGCAATTGGTCTTCGTTCGCTATTACCCGCCGCACGACTTCCGCGAGTGGGTCCACAATGCAGCGGACATCGATGCGGCGCAAATCGTCTGGGCCCGCGATCTGGGCCCGGAAGAAAACGAAAAACTGCGGCGGTACTACACAGGTCGAACCGTCTGGGTGCTGGAGCCGGACCTTCGTCCACCACGGCTAACGCCGTATCCGTAGTGCAAAGCTTCCAGGCAGTGTTGAGTTCGTCATATACACTTCACAATCCCCTGCTAAGATGGACAACAGTTCATTCGGGTGATTTAGCAACAATTTCACAAGAGGTCGTGCCATGCATCCACGTTTCGCTGCAATTTGCCTTTCGATAGCTTTTATTTTGAGCTCTACCGCTGTGGCCCAGGTCAACACCGCAAGCCTGACAGGATTGGTTACCGATCCTTCCGGCGCTCTCATCCCGGAGGCCAAGGTGACGGCTCACAACGCCGCCACCGGTATTGAGCGCACCGTACAGACCAGCTCGACCGGTTATTACTTCCTGACGAATCTGCCGGTCGGCGACTATGCCATCTCAGTTGAAAAATCCGGCTTTCAAAAATCCGTAGCTAACGTCACGCTCGATGCCGCGGAAAAGGGCCGCCAGGATTTTGCGCTTACGGTGGGCGCTGTCGCCACGGTCGCCAACGTGGAAGCCACTGCTCCTTTGCTGTCGCCTGAGGACGCCTCACTCAGCGCCGTGATCGACAACAATTACGTCACCCAGTTTCCCCTGTTGCTGAGAAGCTGGGATGACCTGGTGAATCTCGTGGCGGGCGTGCAGGGCCAGCGCTATACCGATCAGGGCGGCAGCACCAGCGCGGGCCGCACCGGCGGTTTCAATGTACACGGCGTCCGCTCGCTGCAGAACAACTTCATCCTGGACGGCATCGACAATAATTCCATTTCGGAGAACGTTCAGGAGCTAACCACGCAAGTGATCCGTCCGTCGGTGGACACGATTCAAGAATTCAAAATCATCACCAATCCTTACTCGGCAGAGTACGGGCGTAATCCGGGCGCCGCCATTAATGTGGTCACCAAAGGCGGCACCAACGAGGTTCACGGGCTGCTGTATGAATATCTGCGCAATCGGGTTTTCGACGCCAACGACTTTTTTTCGAACCGCCAAGGTCTAGCCAAGCCCCAGAACATTCAGAACCAGTTTGGCGGCGACGTAGGTCTCCCAATCATCAAGAACAAACTGTTTACGTTTTTCGATTACGAAGCCACGCGCATCCGCCGGGGCGCGCTGCGTAGCACTTCGGTGCCAACGGCCAACGAGCGCATCGGCGATTTCAGCGCGGCGGCCGGCGCTGCCGTGCACGTCAACTATCCCACGCTGTTCGATCCTACTACCGGCCAGCCGTACGGGAATAACCAGATTCCCAGCTCGAAGATCGACCCGGTGGCCACCAAGCTGATGAACCTTTTCCCGGCGCCGACGGTACCCGGCATCGAGTTGAATAACTTCTTCCGCAACGCTGGACTGCTCGACGATACGGCCCGCTACTCCGGCCGGATCGATTGGCAACCGGATGACAACGACAGTGTGTTCACCCGCATTACATTCACAGACCGCAACCGTTTCATCCCCGGTAATTTCGGGGGCTTGGCCGACGGCACCGCCTCTTCAGCGCAGGGCCGCCAGCAGCTGACCGCCTATCAGGCCGCGGTGGGTTGGACGCGCCCCTTCCACACGCGCTTCGTGAACGAGCTGCGCATTGGGTTCGCGCGCGACAACTCGCAGGCCCAGCAGGATCCGTTTGGTCTGAACCATACTGCCGATTATGTTCCGGGCGTGCCTGTCAATCCGGCCTTCGACGGCGGCGTTCCGATGGTCACCTTTGCCAATCTCAACACGTTCATCGGATCTCCCAACTTCCTGCCGAAATTTCAGGCTACGCAGCAATACCAGTTCGTCGACACGCTGTCCTATGTACTCGGAAAGCATCAGCTCAAGTTTGGCGGCGACTTGCGCGCGCCGCTCCGCAACAACTTCCAGGACGTGCCCGCTACTCGTGGCCAGCTCAACTTCGATCGCATCTTCACGTGCCAGCGCAACGCATCGAATCAGTGCGTAGCCAACACCGGTTTCTCATATGCCGACTTCCTGATCGGCTACGTCCAGCAAGCCCAATTGTCCAATCGTTTCGTAGTGGATCAGCGTATCCATATGTACTCCGGGTTCGTGCAGGACGATTACAAAGTGACGCCGCGCTTCACGGCCAACTTAGGGATGCGTTACGATTTCTCGACGCCTGTTTACGATGCCAAGAATCACCTGGCGAACTTCAATCCGGCGGGCGCGGGCGCGTTGTTGCTAGCCAGCAACGGATCGCTATACAACCGAACGTTGGTGAATCCGAACCGGCACAACTTTGCACCTCGCATTGGCCTGGCCTATCAGCTAACGCAGAAAACCGTTCTGCGCGCGGGCTACGGCCTTTTCTATACGCCTTTCGAGCGCATCGGCAGCGAAGATCAGCTGGCGCTCAATCCGCCGGCTTTCATCAACAACAACATCTCTTTGCCCTCCACGGCGACAGCTCCGCTCTTCTTGCTGAAGAACGGCTTCCCGAGCAACTACCTTGATCCTGCGCAATTGGTGCTCACGCGCGTTCGCATTCGTGCGGCTAATCCCGATGCTCCCAGTACTTATGTTCAGCAGTGGAGTCTTGGCTTCCAGCATCAACTTCCTTTGAGCCTCTTCGTCGAAGCCAATTATGTCGGTACCAAGAGCACCCACTTGAACGCTCTCCGCAATTTCAATCAGCCCATCAACGGCGTCGTGCCCTATCCCGGCTTCGGCCAGATCGAATATCGAGATCCACTGGGCAATGCCGTTTACCATGGGCTCGATTTTACAGTTCAACGCCGCTTTAAGGCCGGGCTGGCGTTCCGCGCCGCCTATACCTGGTCGAAATCCATCGACAATACGGCTGAGCACCTGACCGTGTACGGGTCCAACAGTTTCGATCAGAATAGCCGCGACTTCAAGTCCTGGCGCGGCCCTAGCGACTACGACGTTCCGCAGCGGCTGGTCTTCAGCTATGTCTATGAGCTGCCTTTCGGCAAAGGGAAACAATTCGCTTCTAGCGGAGTATTGTCTTATATCGTCGGTGGCTTTCAGACCACGGGGGCTTTGACGCTGGCGAGCGGCCGGCCATTTACTGTTTTCGCAGCGGGTAACAATAGCTCCATCGATATCGGGATCCAGAACGCGCTGCCGAATGTAATCGGTACGCCGGTGATGCCCCAGACCGTTACGTGCTGGTTCTACGCATCGAAAAATCCCGGTTGCAATGGAATCACCGGGACGGATGCCTTCTCGGTTCCCGCGCCCGGAGTCTTCGGCAACGCCGGCCGCAACATCATCCGCGGACCGGACACCAAGGTTTTCGATTTTGCCCTGGACCGCAATTTCACGATCACGGAGCGCTTCGGCCTGCAGTTTCGGTGGGAAGTATTCAATCTCTCGAACACGCCGCAATTCGCGCTTCCCAACTCGAACTACTCGGGCGGGACTCCCGGCGTCATCACGGCCCTGGCCGGCGATCCCCGGATTATGCAGTTCGCTTTGCGGCTCAAATTTTAGGCAGGGCGGAGACGTGGCACACTAGTAGAAGGTTATGGCTCGGGGCTGGGAAAGTAAGTCGGTCGAGTCCCAGATCGAATCTGCAGAATCCAGGCGCGCCGTATCGCAACGCGCGAAAATCAGCCCAGCCGAAGCTGAGCGATTTGGGCAACGCGAAAGCCTGCTGCTTTCCCGAACGCGCGTCCTGCACGACATGGAGCATGCCACCAATCCTCGCTATCGGCAAGTGCTGGAGGCCGCGCTGAAGCATCTCGACCAAAAAATTGGCGAGCTCAAATAAGCCCGTGAGTTCTCCCGCGCTCCATCCCCTGCGTCTCGGTATCGGGGAGCCAGGTGACATCGAGGCTCTTACGCGTCTCATCAATGCCGCCTTCTCGGTGGAAAGCTTTTTCATCGAGGGGGACCGTATCAATTCCGAGGCAGTCAGCAATTTGATGGCGAGCGGCCAGTTCCTCCTCGCCCAAGATGACGACGGAATCGCGGCCTGCGTCTACGTGGAACCGCGCGGTGAGCGCGCCTATCTGGGTCTGCTGTCGGTCGATCCGTCACGGCAACGGAGTGGGCTTGGCTCGCGCTTGGTGGGTGCCGCCGAGGACCATGCGCGGGCTGGCGGCATCTGCTACATGGATCTTCGCATCGTTAATTTGCGCTTAGAGCTTCCCGAATTTTATCGACGGCTGGGCTACCTGGTCACCGGCACGTCGCCTTTTCCGCCAGAGGCGACTACTAAACAGCCGTGTCACTTTATAAACATGTCGAAGCCATTGGTCTGAGTGCGGCGACTCACCGAAAGCGGAACAAGACTTCCCATTTGCGAACAGTGCCCTGCGCTGGATGCCTCAGAACGTATCCGGTTTCAAGCGGTTGGTCTGGCATCCAGCTTGCCCTACAGCCTTCGAAACGGTAATGATGACTGCTGTGACAAACGACCCGGTGCTTCGTCAGGAAGATGAGGGCCGCGGCTTGCGTATCTTAGTGGGTGACGATCAGGCCGATATCCTGGAAGCACTGCGGCTGCTGCTGAAAGGCGCCGGCTACCAGAACGTGCTGGTCGATTCACCGCAAGCCTTGCTCCGCGCCGCGCTAACCGAGCCGTTCGACCTCATCCTGATGGATCTCAATTACGCGCGCGATACGACGTCCGGCGAAGAAGGTCTGGATCTGCTGTCCAGCTTAGAGGCACAGGACAACGCAGCGCCAGTGATTGTAATGACGGCCTGGAGCAATGTCGAACTTGCGGTCGAAGCCATGCGGCGAGGCGCTTGCGATTTCGTACAGAAGCCCTGGGATAATGCGCGGCTTCTGGGCGCCATTCGCAAGCAGGTGTTGGAAGGCACGGCCCGGATCAAGGCGAACCGCCGCGTGAAAACCGAACTTGAAATCGCGCACAACGTCCAGCAGAAACTGTTCCCGAACCGGATCCGCCAGCTCGCCGGCATCGATTACGCCGGCCGGTGCGTGCCCGCACGCGAGGTGAGTGGCGACTACTATGATTTTCTCGATACTGGCGATGCTGGGCTGGGTTTCGTTCTGGCCGACGTCTCCGGCAAAGGCATTGGCGCCGCTTTGCTGATGGCCAACCTGCAGGCCTGCTTTCGCAGCCAACCGAAAGACGCGCTGCGACATCCGGCCGCGATGCTGCGCTCAGTCAACAAGCTCTTCTATGAATCGACGCCGCCGGAACACTTCGCCACGCTGTTCTTCGCCTATTACGACGAGCGGAACCGGTGCTTGCGGTATGCCAACTGTGGTCATCCCCCGCCGATTCTCATGCGCGCGGATGGGACAGTGGAGCAACTGTCCGCCACAGCCACGGTCCTGGGTGTTTTCAGCGAGTGGATGTCGGAGGAGAAAAGTGTTCAGCTGAAGTCCGGTGATACCCTAGTCATCTTTTCGGATGGCGTTACAGAAGCCGGGATCGAAAGCGACGCTGAATTTGGCGAGGACGGTTTGCTTTCGCTTCTGCGCGCTCATTCCGGCGCCGATGCAGAGATGCTAGTCAATCACATCATCGACGCCGTGGCCGGCGAGAAGCAGGACGACGTGACGGTGGTAGCGCTCCGGGTCAACTAAAATGGGCCTATGCCCAAATCCCTACTGTTCGCGCTGGCTTCGCTTCCGCTGATGGCTGTGGAACTCAAAGTCGACCACGCCACGGTGGCCGGCAAAGATGTTCGGGCCATGCAGCGTGCGCTTCAGGCTGCGGGGCTAGCGTGCGAGTACGGCGGTCCACACTCCAACCACGCCACGGAAATGGCGCTCACCAGTTTCCCGGATGGCTCGTACCTCGAACAGATCGCGATCCAGCCCAATGCCGATCCAGCGGCGGTGGCTGCGCACGAATGGCACAAGCAGCTTCAGAGCGACGGCGGCCCGTGCGCGTGGGCCGTTCGACCCGCCGATCTTGGCGCCGAGGTCACGCGTCTGCGCGCCGCTTCCATCCAAGTCAGCGAGCCTAAGAAAAACGGCCGCAAGCGCCCCGACGGTGTACAAATCGAATGGGAAGCTGCTCAGGTCGGCTCCGGCAATGGCAACTTTTTTCCATTCCTGATTCACGACTTCACGCCGCGCGAGCGGAGAGCGTACCCTAGCGGCAAACCCACGACTACCGACTTCACCGGCGTATCGAAGGTCGTGATCGCTGTCAAGGATCTGGATGCGTCTATCGCGCAGTTTAGGCGGGCGTACGGATTTCCGGCGCCTGAGCGTCAGGATGATCCGGAGTTCGGCGCGAAGCTCGCCTGGTTTCGAGGAACGCCGGTAGTGCTGGCAACGCCGCTCTCGCCGCAATCGTGGCTGGAGGCGCGCATCCGTGAGTTTGGAGAGACACCTTGCGCTTTCATACTGGGCGCGGCGCGCGTCATGGATGTGCATAAGCCCGCTGCGTGGTTCGGTAGGCACGTGGTCTGGGCCGACTCCGCCAAGCTTGGCTGGCATCTGGGATTCGAGACAAAATGAGGCTTGTTTGTTCTTTGGCATTGCTGGCGGCTTTGTGCCGGCTCTCGCTTGCGCAGCTTCCCATCGACTCCCAACTCGCTGTGGAGATCGCCAAGATCAAGGCGATCGATAATCACGCCCATCCAGTGCGGCCGACTTCCGGCAACGACAAGGACGTCGACTACGACGCTTTACCAGTCGAAAGTATGGAGGCGTCCACGGAACCGGTGCGAACGCGGCAGGGTTCTCCATTGGCGCTGGAGGCGTCGCACGCGCTCTACGGCAAGGCGCAAGACTATCGCGACCGCAAGCGGCAGGTTCTCGTAGAGAAGGGGGCCGGCTACGCGAACTGGGTGCTCGATCAATTAGGAATCGAAACCATGCTCGCCAATCGAGTCGCCATGGGACCGGGCCTGGCGCCGCCGCGCTTTCTCTGGGTGCCCTTCGAAGATGCGCTGATGTATCCGCTCAGCAACACCGGCTTAGCCGCCAAGAATTCGGACCGCAAAGCATTCTTCGCCGAGGAAGACCGGCTGCTTCAGCGTTACCTCAAGGAGTGTGGCTACTCCGAGCCGCCGGCGTCGTTCGATGACTATCTCAAGAAGGTGGTTACTGCCACGCTGGAGCGCCACAAACGCGGCGGGGCGATCGCGGTCAAGTTTGAGGCGGCCTATCTACGATCGCTCGAGTTCGACGATCCGGGGCAGGCCGAAGCGGCGCGAGTCTATTCGGGATCGCGACGGGCGCCGCCCGTCGATGCATCGTATAAGAAACTTCAGGACTACATATTCCGCTACATTGCATCTGAGAGCGGCAGGCTCGGGTTGGCCGTACATTTACATGCCGCCGCGGGGGCGGGCGGGTACTTCCACGTCGGCGGCGCGAATCCGCTAGGGCTTGAATCGGTACTGAACGATCCCAAGCTGCGCAAGACTAATTTCGTGATGGTCCACGGCGGGTGGCCGTTCACGCGCGAGGTGGCCGCTCTGCTAACGAAGCCCAACGCCTACGCCGATTTCTCGGAGCAGACGTTCATGAACTATCCGCGAGCCGCCGCCGGAGCGATTCGCGAATGGCTCGAATACGCGCCGGAGAAGGTCCTGTTCGCGACCGACGCCTATCCGTTCTCAGAAGAAATGTCCTGGGAAGAAGCCGGCTGGGTAGCCGCTAGCACGGGCCGGCAAGCGCTCGGGCTGGCTCTCACCGAGATGATGCATGATGGGGAGATCACACGCTCGCGCGCGGTCGAAATCGCGCACATGGTACTGCGCGAGAATGCGCGGAAGCTCTACAACCTGAAGTAACTCTGCTATCCTGGGATTTCGCACCTCTCCCCCGGATCAACTACCTTGAAAGTCGGTTTTGTAAGTCTCGGCTGCCCTAAGAACCTCGTCGATACAGAGGTCATGATGGGGCAACTCGTTGCCCGCGGCCATGAGCTCACTCAACATCCCGGCGACGCAGATGTCCTGGTGGTCAACACGTGCAGTTTCATCGATCCCGCCAAGCAGGAATCTGTCGACACGATTCTGGAGATGGCCGAATTCAAGAAATCGGGCCGTGCGCAAAAACTCATTGTGGCCGGCTGCATGGTAGAGCGCTATCGCGATGATATTCGGCGGAATATTCCGGAAGTCGACGGCGTGATTGGGACCAACGAACTCGACAGCATCGTGGCGCTATGCGAGGGCGTCACGCCCGAAGCCAACCCGTTCGAACCCTATCTCTATCACGACCTCACGCCGCGTGTGCTTTCCACCGCGCGCCACTACGCCTACATCAAAATCGCCGAGGGCTGCGATCACCCTTGTTCGTTCTGCGTGATCCCGCAGTTTCGTGGAAACTTTCGGAGTCGACGATTCGAATCGGTGATCGTCGAAGCCACGCGCATGTTCGCTCAGGGAGTCCGCGAGATCAATCTCATCGGCCAGGACACCACGTCCTACGGCGAAGATCTCGGGATCAAAGACGGCCTCCCGAGCCTACTGGCGCGGCTGGCCCAGATCGAGACCCCGCACCCGAAGTGGATTCGCTTTCTCTACTGTTATCCCAACCGCATCACTCAGAAGCTGCTCGATACTCTCGCCGAGTATCCGGCGCTGGTGAAATACATCGACATGCCGCTGCAGCATGCCAGTGCCGCCGTGCTGAAACGCATGAAACGCGGCTCGCACGGCGAGTTTTTCCTGAAGCTGCTCGAGAGAATTCGCACGACCATCACCGGCGTGGCGATTAGAACCAGCATGATCGTCGGCTTTCCCGGTGAGACCGACGCGGATTTCGCCACTTTGCGGCAGTTCGTACAAGCGGCGCAATTCGACCGGCTCGGCGTGTTCTCCTATTCAGATGAAGAAACCAGCGGCAGCTATCACTTGGATGCGAAGGTCGACGCGCGCGCCATCTACAATCGCAAGCGCAATCTGATGGCGCTGCAGCGCCGAATCTCGAAACAGCGGAATCGCAAAATGATCGGCCAGGAAATCGATGTCCTGGTGGAAGGGCCGTCCGAGGAGACCGATCTGTTGTGGCAGGCTCGCATGTCGACGCAAGCCCCTGAGATCGACGGCGTCTGCTACATCAACGATTTTGGCGATGCCGTTCCGCGCCCCGGCGACATCCGCCGCATGCGAATCACCGAGGCGCACGACTACGATCTGATTGGCGCTCTGATCGACTCACCTGTTGCGTCAGATCCAGTCCCCGCCGCGCAACCGTTTCCCATCCTCACCGCGGTCCGATGAAGTGCCCGATCTGCAAAAAGACTGTCGCTCCCGCCGACGAATTCTTTCCATTCTGCAGCGAGCGCTGCAAGATCATCGATCTTGGCAATTGGGCCAGCGAAAAGTACGTCATCTCGACGCCCGTCCAGCCTGAGGAATCAGAAACCGACGGCCACGACGATGAATCTTAGTCCACCGCCCAAGCGCCGGGTCGACGCGGCTCTTCTTATCGCCACCTGGTTCGGGTGCGGCTATGCACCGGTTGGCCCCGGCACCGCAGGCTCACTCGCCGCGCTCGCAATCGCGATTGGACTCAACCGGCTAGACGGGTCGGGGAACGGTACGTTTCTGCTCCTTGCCGGCGCTCTACTTGTTCCAGGGGTTTGGGCCGCGAGTGTCGTTGCGCAGCGGGTGGGCCAAAAGGATCCACATATTATCGTCGTCGATGAAGTCCTGGGCCAGTGGCTCACGCTCGCGGGTGCGTCGACGCTTAACTGGAAAAGCTGGCTCGCCGCATTCGCTCTGTTCCGGCTCTTCGATATCTGGAAGCCGCCGCCGGCCCGTCAATTGGAAGCGCTTCCGGGCGGAATCGGCATCGTGGCCGACGACCTGATGGCGGGTCTCTACGGCGCGCTTGCTATATTCTTATTAGATCGATTTCAGTTGTTCTAACATGGCTTCATCAAAGAAAGACGCGAACGGCCGCCCCACCATCTCGAACGTCACGCCTGAGGCCGCAATCCCGGGCGGAGAGTTTCAGATACACGGCGCAGGACTGGCCCGGTCGGAACGTCCGCGCGTCACTATCGGCGATGTTGCTGCTCCCATCGTGATCGGATCGGACTCGTACATCATCGTGCGCGTGCCCGAAGGCGCCTCAGCGGGTGAGTTGGTCATTGAGGCCGGCAATCAAAGCAGCCGCGCCTGGACCTGCGATGTCGGGGTCCAGATCGCCGACAACCTCTATGCGGTCGCCAACCCCGCGGTCGATTCGTTCGGCAATATTTTTGTCACGTTCAGCGGATCACGCGGTCAGAAGACGCCCGTATCGGTTTACAAGATCGATCTCAACTACAATCCCAAGTCTTTTGTAACCGACATCATGAACGCGACGGGGCTGGCCTTCGATAAAGAGGGCGTCCTGTATGTTTCCAGCCGCTATGACGGGATCGTCTATCAGGTCACTCAGAATGCGAGCGTATCGCCGTATGTCGAAGGCATGGGCGTCGCAACGGGAATCGCTTTCGACCCGGATGAAAATCTGTACGTCGGAGATCGTGGCGGCACGGTCTTCAAGATCAGCCGCACGCGCCAGATTTACGTCTTCGCCACGCTTGAGCCCTCTATCGCCGCGTATCACTTTGCTTTCGGTCCCGATGGGTACTTGTACGTTACCGGCCCGACGACGTCGAGCTATGATTCGGTCTATCGCGTAGCGCCCTCGGGTGAAGTGGAGACTTATTATCGCGGGCTGGGACGTCCACAAGGACTCGCGTTTGATGCGGAAGGCCACCTGTATGTCGCCGCTTCTCTGGGCGGGCGGCGCGGCGTAGTACGCTTTCCCAGCCAACAGTCGCCCGAACTGTTTCTCTCCGGACCAGGGATCGTGGGCTTGGCATTTACGCCTTCGCGGGCGCTGCTGGTCACAACTAACAACGCGCTGTTTCGCGCCGATGTCGGGATCGCCGGCAAGCCCCTTCCGTAATGCCGGATGCCGAAATCATCGCGATCGGCTCGGAGTTGCTGACTCCGCAGAAGGTCGATACCAATTCTCTTTACCTCACCGATCAGTTGAACGCGCTGGGCGTTGAAGTGGTTCGTAAAACAATTGTCGGTGACGAACGCGCGCGTCTCACCGATACGATCCTGGCCGCGGTGGCGCGCTCCCAGCTCATCGTTCTGACCGGTGGTCTCGGGCCAACCGAAGACGATCTCACACGTGACGCAGTGGCCGCCGCGCTCGGCCGCTCGATGGACTACCATCAAGAGATTTCCGACCAGATCGAGGAGCGCCTACGACGCTATGGCCGCAAAATGGCCGAGATCAATCGCCGTCAGGCCTACATCATCGAGGGCGCCGAGATCCTGCCCAACGATCGCGGCACGGCGCCGGGCCAGTGGATCTCGTATAACGGCGTGGTGTTGATGCTACTACCGGGGCCGCCCAACGAATTGAAGGCCATGTTCGAAAAGCAATGCCTGCCGCGGCTGGAGAAATTTCTGCCACCGCAAGTAATCCGCACCAGGTTTTTTCGGACGGTGGGAATGACGGAATCGGAACTGGATCAGATGATCTCGCCGGTTTATACGCGCTACACGAATCTTGCCACGACCATTCTGGCCGTGTCAGGTGAAATCCATATTCACCTGCGCGCCCGTTGCGCGTCGGCTAACGAAGCGGACGTTATTCTCGAAAAGGCTTGCGCTGAGATCGAGCCCCTGCTGGGCGATCGCATCTATTCGCGAAATGGGGATTCACTGGAACAGGTGGTCGGGGACCTGCTGCGTGCCCGGCATGCGTCCTTGAGCGTGGCCGAAAGCGTGACCGGCGGCTTGCTAGGGGGGCGCATTACGGCGGTGCCATCCAGTTCCGACTATTTTCGCGGCGGCTTTGTGGTCTACTCCAATGAGATGAAGATCAAACTGCTAGGCGTGCCCGCCGAGTTGCTAGCTGAGCACACCGCTGTGAGCGAACCCGTCGCCAAGGCGATGGCAGACGGGGCGAAGGAACGCACCAGTTCGGATTACGCGGTTTCGATGACGGGCTACGCCGGACCGGATGGCGAACAGGTTGGCCTGGTTTTCATCGGCCTCGCTACTCCGGCGGGGACTGAGGTGCGGCGCATCATGTTTCCGGCGGATCGCGACCGGGTGCGAGCGTTCTCCACCAACACCGCACTCGATTTTCTGCGGCGAAAACTGTTAGCCACGGGATAGACGCGGATGCTCAAGAATCTGGTCATCGGTGCAATTCTGTGTCTGTCTGTCGCGTATTCTGATCTGCTGATTCGCGATGTAACCATCGTCGACGTCTCCACCGGCACGGTTCATCCCCGGCACTCCATTCTGATCCATGGCGAACGGATCGCCACTACGGGACGCGAAATTCCCGCGCCGAAAGGAGTCCAGGTGGTAGAGGGCGCGGGCAAATTTGTCATTCCCGGGCTTTGGGACATGCACGTCCATCTGACTGACCGGGAACAACTGGCGCGCTATCTTGCGCACGGCGTCACCGGCGTCCGCGATATGGGCAGCGATCTCGACCGCGCTAAGCAGTGGCGTCGCGCAATCGACCAAGGCGAGGCGCTCGGGCCGCATATCGAGACCTGCGGGCCGCCGTTCGATGGTTTTCCTTCCGACGACGCAAAACTCCCGGTTACGATGGTCCGCAGCCCGGGCGAAGCGCGAACGGTATATGACTGGCTGGATGATCGAAGCGTCGATTTCATCGGCGTGCTGCCGCGCCTCCCGCGCGATGCTTACTTCGCGCTGATCGAGCGGGCTCGAAAATACTATTCGCCGGTGGCGGGAGCAGTTCCATCAACCGTGAGCGTGCTTGAAGCAGTGGATAATCGCCAGCGCAGCATCGATCAGATGTCGGGAATCCTGGTGGCCTGTTCGAGCGAAGAGCGAAAACTTCGCGGGCCGCGCGCGCTCGCACTCGACCGGCGCGATTGGGCCGAATTTCAGGATCTGGAAGCGAAAGCGGTCGAGACCTTCGACAATGAGAAAGCGGATGCGTTGTTCCGTCGCATGGCTATGTTCGAGACTCGCGCCGTTCCGGTACTGGTGAAGCTACGAGCGTCGCGATGTACAAAGGACCGTTACGCGAAGCTTGCGGAACTGGTGCTGGCGATGGATCGCGCCGGAGTCGGGATCATGGCGGGCGCGGGGGACACGCAGATTCAGGATGAACTGGAATTGTTGGTCACGGCGGGCCTCACGCCGGCAGAGGCATTACGAAGCGCGACGCTAGAACCTGCTAAATATCTGGATGCAGCTGCGCTGCTAGGCTCAGTGGAATCGGGAAAAATTGCCGACCTGCTGTTACTTGACGCTAACCCTCTGGCCGATATTCGCAATGCGCGTAGAATTGCGGCGGTTGTCTTTGGTGGTAAATATCTGAGCAGGCCCAGGTTGCAAACGTTAATGTCGCGGCAGTAACCACGCGGCCGGAACCCATCCCTCCAAGCGGCCATCTAACAGGCAGAGAGTTGGAAGGAGGCAATATGGTTAAAAAATTCAAATTGCCGGCACTGGCCCTAGGTACGGCTCTGATAATCATGAGCCCGGGCGCGGCTCTCGCAAGAGATCATGATCGTGATCACGAGCGTCATGAACGTCGAGAGCACGTGTGGCGCGAGCGCGCCCCCGGGTTTAGAGCCTATTACGGATACGGCTCGAGCTACGCGAATGGCTATTACGATCGATGGGGCCGTTGGCATCCCTACGGATTTTACGATCGGTGGGGCCGTTGGCATCCATACTAATCGATAGCTGGTGAGCCGAAAAGGCATCGGTGCGAAAATAGAAGCATCGATGCCTTTTCACGTTTTTGAAGCCGAAGCGAGCAGCATTCTGAGCCCGACTTCGGGCTTCATCGCGGACGCAGGATTTACGCATTCGTTGAGTCCCGCGCGAAATTGCACTTTCGGATGTAGCTATTGTTACGTTCCGACCATGCGCGTTTACGGCGGCCTTAAACCGGATGATTGGTCGCATTGGGGCCAGTTCACAACCTTCAAATCGAATGCATCGGCTCTGCTGCGCCGCCAACTGTGCCGTGAACAGGTGATTTACTGTTCTCCGCTGGTCGATCCTTATCAGCCCGCCGAGGAAAGTCAACGGGCCATGCCACAGATCCTCGATGAGCTCCTGGCGCGACCGCCGAGGATTTTCGTGATTCAGACGCGCGGGACTCTGATTCTTCGCGACCTCGATCAGCTGATCGAGCTTGCCCGCCACACATCGTTGCGGGTGAGTTTTTCGATCACAACAAATCGGGAGGAGATCAGACAACTGTATGAGCCGCATTGCGCGATAATTGCCGAGCGTATACAGGCTGTGCAGCGGCTGCGCGAAGCTGGAATACAAACCTATGCCACGCTGGCGCCTCTGCTGCCGTGCGATCCGGAAGAATTGGCTGGAATGGTTTTAGATGCCACTTGTTCGGATATCATAGGCGATCCGTTGCATATCCGCTCTGTGAAGCCGCGCGGAGCAACAACACGTGACGCGGCGTTCGCCATTAGCCGACGGCACGGCTTTTCCGCTTGGCTGGAGCCGGGGCTTCAAGCTGAGGTGACGGCGCGGATTGGTAGCACAGTTAACAAGGCCGGCAGGCGTTTTGCAACCGGCACGGAGGGGTTTGGATGGCTGGCACAATAACTGTGAATCCTGTTTTGGAGCGGCTCGGGATTGAGGCAGTCAATTCGGGCGCCTGTGGGCGCGAGTGGATCGAGTCAGCCGCGGGTCCGACGCTCGCGTCCATAAATCCGACGGATGGTCAGGAATTGGCGCGCATCCGTTTGGCCTCAGCTCAAGATTATGACCGGGTCGTTTCCCAAGCTATGGATGTCTTCGCCCGCTGGCGTCTGGTACCGGCGCCCAAGCGCGGCCAGATCGTACGTGAAATCGGCGACGAGTTGCGGCGCTTCAAAGATGACCTCGGAACGCTGGTGACGCTCGAGATGGGCAAGATCCTGGCCGAGGGCAAAGGTGAAGTGCAGGAGATGATCGACGTTGCGGATTTCGCCGTCGGACTTTCGCGACAGATCTACGGTCTCACCATGCCTAGCGAGAGAGCCGGGCACCGCATGTACGAACAGTGGCATCCGCTTGGCGTGATCGGCGTCATTTCCGCGTTCAACTTTCCGGTCGCGGTCTGGTCCTGGAACGCGCTGCTGGCGGCGGTGTGCGGCGATTGCGTTCTATGGAAGCCGTCATTGAAAACCCCGTTGACTGCTATCGCTGTACAGAAGATTTGCGACCTCGTGCTGGGTCGTCACGGCTGGCGCGGTGTATTCAGCCTCATCATCGGAGAGGATTCAATCGTGGGTCAGCGGTTGCTCGAAGATGCACGGCTGCCGCTGGTCAGCGCCACGGGCTCATGCCGCATGGGACGCACCGTCGCTGAGACCGTGGGGCGCAGACTCGGGCGCACGCTACTGGAACTTGGCGGCAACAACGGCGTCATCGTGATGAACGACGCCAATCTGGATTTGGCGGTGCGAGCCGTGTTATTTGGCGCGGTCGGAACCGCGGGGCAGCGTTGCACCAGTATCCGGCGACTATTTCTTCAGCGTGACATCGCCCGACCGATGACCCAGAAGCTGAAGGCGGCCTACGCACAGATTCCCATTGGCAATCCGCTGGATGAATCCACGCTAATGGGTCCGCTCATCGATCGTGCGGCCGTGGAAGCGATGCGCGCGGCGCTGGAGCGTATTGACAATGAGGGTGGCGAGATCATTTATGGCGGCCAGGAATTGGGGGGATGTTTCGTTCAGCCGGCGCTCGTCAAGGCGAGCCCAGCGATGCCGATTGTCAAGCAAGAGGTCTTCGCCCCCCTCCTATACTTGATTGAATTCGATGCGTTGGACCAGGTGCTGGCGTGGCACAACGACGTTCCGCAGGGCTTGTCCTCCGCCATGTTCACAACTAACTTGATCTCGTCCGAAATATTTCTAAGCGCGCGCGGGAGCGATTGTGGAATCGCCAATATCAATATCGGCACCAGCGGAGCGGAGATCGGCGGAGCATTCGGCGGAGAGAAGGATACGGGCGGCGGGCGCGAGTCGGGCAGTGACGCCTGGAAGGCATACATGCGGCGTCAAACTGTGACCATCAACTGGTCGAACGAGCTGCCGCTTGCGCAAGGAATCACGTTCGAGCCCGGATCTGGTCCAGCCGGATCTGATCCAGATGGTGCTCCAGGTGCGTGAGGTAATCGGCCGCCAGTTCTGCCAGCGTCATCAACGGATAGTTTCCAATCCAGCACGGAGTGTTTCGTTTATCTGCAGGCACGCCTGCCAGCACATGGGCCAGGAATCGATTGTAGGCCGCCCAAAACCCGAGCAGATCGCTCCAGCGGGCGTCCTGAAATCGCTGCACGCGCACGCATCCAGACTGATCGTAAGAGGGCCAGCGCAGTTCATCTTGAAGCTGGGCGCGAACGAAGCGCTGATGGTTGTTCGACGCCGAATCGATCAAGTGCCCCAAGATCTCCTTGCGCGACCAGCCGCCTTGAATGGCGGGAGCCGACGCTTGGGTCTCGCTAATTCCAGCAAAATCATGTTCAGTGCGTGCAATCAGATCGCTCAAGCGGTTACTCACATCAATCATGGTTCCTTTACGATGCTGGCACCTTCAATTCGGTAACATAAATCTGTGTGTCGTTCCACAGCTATGTTGCTGGCGTTTACCGTAGCGGCCCAGTCGCAAGCTCCGGTCGAGAACACGGGAAAGCCGATGCACATCGCGTTCGAATGCACGGAAGCGGATACGCAATCGTCCGGGTTGAACTGCTCTGAGGAGGAGCCATGCCCGGTATATCTTGAGGTTGCCAACATCGAGGCCGTGGGGAACAAGCTTTTTCTGCCTGGGAATCTGCATACGTCGACGACCACCATCTCCTCAATTCTGCTGGTGACCGAGGACGCCGGCAAAACCTGGATTGAGCCGCATCCACGCATTCGGTCGGCGGGGCTCGATCAGATCCAGTTCATCGATTTTCAAAATGGCTGGATCTCCGGCGCCAATTTACAGAACGCGCCGCGCGATCCCTTTCTACTGCTTACCACGGATGGAGGCAAGACCTGGCGCCAGCGGCTTATCTACGAAGATAGCCGCCTGGGCGTCATTGAACGCTTTTGGTTCGATACACCGCAAGATGGAGTGATGTTGGTGGATGCGCGCCTGGAAGCGAATGTGCACGAGCTTTATGAGACGCGGGCGGGCGGAGAGAGTTGGTCGCTCCGGCAGGCCAGCGCCGATCCCATCCGTCTTCCAAAGACCAGGGAGCGAGGGCCTTCCGGTTGGCGAATCCGGGCCGATGCCGCTACTAGCAGCTACGTAGTCGAAAAGTCGGAAGGGGAGCGCTGGCAAAAAGTCGCTAGTTTTCTGGTGCGGGTTGGAACTTGCAAACAATGAAAACCGATCCTATTGAACTCGAACTATTCCGCCACATGCTGGTCTCGATTGCCGAGGAGATGGGCGCGGTGTTGAGGAAAACATCGTACTCGGCCAACATCAAGGAGCGGCGCGACTATTCTTGCGCCGTTTACGATGCTGAAGGCGAGACGGTCGCGATGGGCGATCACATGCCGGTGCATCTGGGCGCGATGCCGTTGTCGGTGCGTCACGCGACCGAGGCTTTCGATTTGCAGCCGGGTGACGTGGCCATCCTGAACGATCCCTTCCGCGGCGGAACTCATCTTCCCGACATCACTGCGGTGTCGGCGATTTTCGTCCGTGGCGGCCAGAGGCCGGCGTTTTATGTTGCCAATCGCGCGCATCACGCCGACGTCGGTGGAGTGAGCCCGGGTTCGATGCCGCTGGCCCGGGAGATCTATCAGGAAGGCATTCGCATTCCGCCGATCTTGCTGGCGCGGCGAGGGCAGTTCGATCGTCCGCTGCTGGATCTGATTCTGGCCAACGTCCGCACGCCTGTAGAACGCGAAGGCGATCTGCTGGCGCAATGCATGGCTATCCGGCGTGGAGAACAGCGACTCCACGACCTGGTGCACAAGTACGGAATGGCGACGGTGCGCCGCAATATGACAGCGCTCAAGGATTACAGCGAGCGTATGATGCGTTCGGCTATCCGGCGGCTGCCACGCGGCCAGTATCATTTCGAAGACGCGCTCGATAGCGACGGGATTACCGATCGTCCGGTGAAAATCAAGGTCGCAGTCACTGTGCATGGCGAACGCGCCACCATCGATTTCACGGGCTCAGATCCGCAGACGGAGGGCTCGGTGAATGCCAACTATGCGGTCGCCATTTCGGCAACCACGTACGTGTTCCGCTGTCTGGTGCGCGAGGAGATCCCGTACACCGCGGGCGTGATGCGGCCACTCGATGTGATCGCGCCGTCGGGGTCGGTGGTCAGCGCGAACCCGCCGTCCGCGATGGCTGCCGGCAATGTCGAAACCTCACAGCGTATTACCGACGTGGTGCTGGGGGCGCTCTCGAAGGCCGCGCCCGCGCTCATTCCGGCGGCTAGTTCCGGCACTATGAACAACCTGACGTTCGGGGGAACGGATCCGGTGCGCCATCAGCCTTTCGCTTACTACGAGACGGTCGCCGGCGGCATGGGGGCTTCCGCTGTGGGCGATGGCCCAAGCGCCACTCACACGCACATGACCAATAGTTGGAACACGCCGGTGGAAGCGTTCGAGCATCAATATCCGCTGCGCATTCGCGGCTACCGGATTCGTTCCGGCTCGGGCGGCCGAGGCAAGCATCGCGGCGGCGACGGCGTTATTCGGGAATACGAATTTCTGACGCACGCGCAAGTCACCATTCTTTCCGATCGCCGGTTGCGAGGTCCTTATGGACTGCTCGGCGGCGAATCCGGTAAGCCCGGCAAGAACCTGTTGCTTCACGGCAGGCGCATGACTAATATCCCAGGCAAGGCCAGATTTGAAGTGGAGCCCGGCGACGTTCTGCGCATCGAGTCGCCCGGTGGAGGCGGCTACGGCAAGCCGGATTGAAGCGCAACCTGTGACGGCCGGGGCGCCGGAGCGGATCACACGCGTGGCGATGTCGCAAACCTGGCGGCGTCTAACTTTTCTGCACTGGCCTTACGACCCCGGATTGGTCCGGCCGCTTCTGCCGCCGGGGTTGGTGCTGGACACATTCGACGGCGCGGCCTGGATCGGTCTGGTTCCGTTTGAGATTCACAACCTGCGCGGCATTCCTCATTTTCCCGAAACAAATGTCCGCACTTAT
>Ga0070713_100000407_pt1 | contig 27687 bp, 22 predicted proteins | sample LARL82metaG_FD_65465 | JGI IMG/M metagenome (GOLD analysis project Ga0070713, IMG submission 65465) | Corn, switchgrass and miscanthus rhizosphere microbial communities from Kellogg Biological Station, Michigan, USA - LAR L8-2 metaG | ecosystem: Host-associated > Plants > Roots > Rhizosphere ... | reverse complement strand
CCATTGGATGCAGATTCTGGGGATGCATCGGCTAACTGTTCGCTGACCATGTTGAAATTTCACATCCTGCAAGAGCGAAACTGCATCATCTCTGCGGCCTAGCGTCTCGCACCAGGCCAAAAGGGGGAATCATCATGACCAAGAAGTCCAGCCGGCGAAGCTTTGCCTTTTGTGTGGTGGGTATCCTTGCGATCTTGACCATGCTGTTTGCAAGTTTGTGGGCGCAGGCCATCAGTGGAGATATGGTCGGCACTGTGATCGATGCCACCAAAGCGGTGGTTCCCAATGCTACCGTCACGGCCGAAAACACGCAAACCGGCGTAAAGACTATCACCAAGACCAACTCCAGCGGAGATTATCGCTTGAGCGATTTGCCGGTGGGAAATTACTCGGTCACCGCCACGGCGACTGGCTTCGGCACCACCAACTTGCGAGATGTAACCGTCAAGCTCAACCAAACAATTACCACGAATATCACGCTCGAGGTGGGCGTGGCCTCCACCACCGTCGACGTGATCGTCGCCGGCGCAGCCATCGATACCACTACGGCTCAGATTCAGTCCACTTATACGCAGACCCAGATTATGGATTTGCCGCTGGCTTCCGCGGGTCAGCCGGGGCTGAACTTCGGCGCGCTCAATCTGTCGCTATTGAGCGCCGGTGTCACCAGCAGTGGCGGCGTGGGCGTCGGAATCGGACCCTCGGTCGGAGGCCAGCGACCCCGGAATAACAATTTTACGGTCGAAGGCACCGACAACAACCGCAAGGACGTTACCGGACCAGTAGTCTATATTCCTAACGAGTCGACTTCGGAATTCGCGCTGCTTCAAAACCAGTTTGCGCCCGAATACGGCCACTCTTCCGGCGGCCAGTTCAACCTGATCGTCCGGAGCGGCACCAATGCGGTGCATGGCCAGATTTACGAATACTTCCAGAACCGCAACATGAATGCGGTCGATCAACTGCTGGCCAATCAGGGGACCTACAAGAACCCCCGTTATGACCAGAATCGTCTGGGCGCGACCTTCGGGGGCCGCTTTATCAAGGATAAACTGTTCTTCTTTGGCAGCTACGAATACAATCCGCTGGGCTTGTCGAGTGTCCCGCCCGGTGTGTCCGGTCCTACCGCGGCTGGCTTTGCGGCGCTCTCCGGTATCCCCACCTTGTACCAGACAAATCTCAATATTCTGAAGCAGTACCTTCCGGTCGCCCCCACCGCGAACTCCTCCACCCTGATCTGTCCCGGTGTCCCTTCGTCGGCTTGCGCGCCCGACAGCGCTGGGCATCTGCCTGCCGGTAGCGTGTCCATTCCCATCGGGCCCCTGCCTTTGGCATCGCCCAACTTTACGAATGAATACACCTGGCTCTACAGCATGGATTACAACATCTCCACTTCAGACCAGCTTCGCGGCCGTATAATCAGCAACCGCATCACTGCCATCGACAACACGCCCAACCTGCCACAGTTCTTTGGTGTTAGACCGACTCATCAATACCTGTTCACGCTGGCCGAGTATCATTCCTTCACTCCCAGCCTGACTAACGAATTCCGCTTCGGCTACAACCGCTACAACGACAGAATTCCGGTCCCCACTCCCCCCTATCCAGGCTTGGACACTTTTCCCAACGTCACGATAGACAACGATCTGGGAATTCAGATCGGACCAAATCCCAATGGCCCTCAATCCACGGTTCTGAATACTTACCAGCTGGTGAATAACTTGAGCTGGGTCCGGGGCAGTCATAATTTCAAGTTCGGATTCGACGGCCGCGACCTGATTGCTCCCCAGCAGTTCACCCAACGCGTGCGCGGCGATTACGACTATTCCAACCTCAACCAGTATTTGAATGACTTCAGCCCGAATGACTTATCGGAGCGCAGTCTGTCCATTAGTCCCTACTATGGCAATCAGATCGCCATGTACTTTTATGCCAACGACAACTGGCGCGCTCGTCCGAATCTGACCATCAACCTCGGGCTGCGTTATGAATATACGACTGTGCCGGAGGGCGAACGGCTCCAGTCGCTCAACCACGTGTCCGATGTGCCCGGCGTAATTACGTTCAACTCGCCCAAGTCGCAGACCAAGAACTTCGCACCCCGCGTCGGTTTCGCCTATTCGCCCGGAACCAGCGGCGCCACGGTGATCCGCGCCGGATTCGGCATGGCTTATGATGTGCTGTACGACAATCTCGGAATTCTGTCGCTACCACCTCAATACTCGACCACAATCGACACCAATCTCAATGCCAACACACCACACTTCCTCCAGAACGGCGGTATCTTGCCGATCTATTCACCCCCCACTACTCCGGCGCAAGCTCGCTCGCTGACCTCCGCTTTCGTTCCGAATCAAGTGCTGCCTTACTCCATCTCATGGAACTTCGGTATACAGCATGTCTTCGCGAAAGACTACACCTTCGAGATTCGTTATCTGGGCACGCGCGGCATTCATCTGCCCGTTCAGACTCGCCTCAACCGCACTTCTCCGGTGACTCCCACCAACCAACTCCCCACTTATCTGACTAAGCCCACCCAAGCCCAACTGGACGCTCTCCCTCTGACGCTGAACGCTTTGGAAGCGATCCAGACCAATTCTTTGGCGCAATACGGATTCTTGAGCAACATTACTTCGTTTCAGAGCTGGGGCAGTTCTACCTATAACGGGTTAGCCGTCCAAGGCACGCGCCGCTTCGCCGCCGGCTTACAATTCGTGGGAGCGTATACCTGGAGCCACCTGATCGATAATTCCACAGCCGACGTTTTCGCCACCGTGCTGACACCCCGCCGTCCGCAGGATTTTCAGAACTTTGCTATTGACCGGTCCAGTTCGGCGCTCGATCGCCGGCAGCGCTTCAGCTTTAGCCCGGTGTGGGATATGCCATTCTTCAAGAACTCCGAGAACTGGTACAAGAAGAATCTGATCGGCAACTGGCTGTACACCGGCACCTATATTTACGAATCCCCAGAGTATGCCACCGTTCAATCCGGCCTGGACTCGAATTTGAACGGCGATAGCGCCGGCGACCGCGCTATTGTCAACCCGGCCGGCAATCCCAACGTCGGCACCGGTGTTACGGCCCTCACCAATAGCGCCGGCCAAACGGTCGCCTACCTGGCCAACAATCCCAACGCCCGTTATATCGCCACTGGCCTCGGCTCGTTCGGCAACGCAGGCCGCAACACCCTGCGCATCCACCCCATCAATGATTTCGATATGTCGCTGGTGAAGAAGTTCTCAATCGGGGAATCGGTAAACTTGCAATTCGGCGTCCAAGCTTTCAACATCTTCAATCTTCCCCAGTTTGTGCCCGGCCAGTTGAACAACATTAACCTCACCACCCTCACCAGCACTCGCGCCTTCCTGGTTCCTGGCACGCGCACCTTCGACAATTTCTCCAGCGTCTTCTCGAGCAACCCCAGGACCCTTCAACTCGTCGCCCGGTTTGTCTTTTGAACCTCGTGGGGCGGGGAGTACTACCACTTCCTCCCCGCCCTCGAGCGCACGCATGTTAGAGTTAGAGCTTTTCCAACTGCGCAATGCGTTGCTCCAGCACTTGAGCGTAGGCTTCAATCTCTTGTGGAGAATAACCCGCCGAACGGAACGCATCGCGAATCTGGTCCGGCGATAGCTGCGCCAGAAGGTGCCCCATCCATTTCGCATCCGTGAGTGGGATGTGGTGGCCCAGCCAGCATAGACCGAGCCGTCGCTTTAGTTCAGGAATATCGATAAAGGTATTGACCTTCGGAGGCGAGGGCACGTTGAAGTTTACGAACTCCGGTCCGGGCTTGCCAATCATCTTCGAATGGGAATAAGCAGTTAAATTTCCCTTCGAGGCCCAGTTTAATCCTGGTGAGCCGAAGCTTGATCCCAGGTCAGTCACGACATATAGTTGCTCCGGGAGATCGCCGCGAACCTGGTAGATGGAGTTGTTGGAGTCCTTCAAGTCCCAGTTGTTGATGACCGCCATCAATACACGGAGACCGTACCATTCCCGCGTGCCGGTGAAGGGATCATTCGACCATGACCACATGCCGATCTTCTTTTCATCCTTCAAGTGCCTTTTCAGGCGGACGTTATGTACGGTGCCGTCCGGCGAGACCAGATTCGCACCCCGGTGCAAGTGCGGCAGGTTTTGAACGTGCAGCACGGGCATAAAGTAATCCTCGTTGGCGAAATATCCGACAGCCCAGACCAGGCGGGATGCCACGGTTTCCGGACGTGCTTCGCTACCCATCTTCACTCTCCACTTGACGCCATCCTCATCGACCACGTCGAACTTGGGATTGCTGCCTTCCATGTCTTCCTTCTCAAAGGTGAACGTCCCATGCGGTTCGTGTACCTTTCCACCTGGACCGTGATACAGATCGCGGGAGGCGATATCCACAGGTTCACGCCACAATACGGCTGGGCCTACCGTTGTCGTTTGTGTCGCTACAGGATTCGTCGTGTTTCTCTTGGCGGCGATCCCGACAACTGGAGCGTTCAGCATGAGGGCCGCAAATGAAGCGGCTGCAGTCTTGGAAAGGTGATGCACTGGATTGACCTCTCACTCGGATTGACTTCGAGCGGTAATATGAGGATTTATTCTTTTCAGAGCAACCTAATTGCGAAGAGTATTGGGTTCTCCCCGGAACTGCAGCTCATGCAAGTCCGCATAAAGGCCGCGGTTCTTCAATAGCTCTATGTGATTCCCTCGCTCCACGATCGCCCCTTCGTCAACAACGTAAATCACATCGGCGGAACGGATCGTCGAAAGGTTGTGGGCGATCACGATCGATGTCTTACCCTTCATCAGGCGGTTTAGCGCGTCGAACACTAATGTCTCAGAAGCCGCATCGAGGCCTGAACTGGCTTCATCCAGGATCAGAATCGGCGTATTGCGCATGACTGCCCTTGCAATCGAAATGCGCTGTCGTTGGCCGCCCGAAAGCGTCATTCCCCGCTCACCGATTATCGTGTCGTATCCTTGCGGCAGGTGTTCGATAAACTCGTGGGCGTTAGCCTGCATCGCGGCGCGCCTGATGTCGCCGCGGCTTGCGTCCGGTTTCCCGTAGGCGATGTTGGACCACACAGGTCCATGGAAGAGCAGCGTTTCTTGCAGTACGAAGCTGATCTGCTGCCGCAAGGATTTCTGCTGGAATAGTCTCACGTCGGTGCCGTCGATCTTTACGATTCCGGCGTCCGGGTCATAGAAGCGAGGAATCAGGCTAATGATAGTGGTCTTGCCCGCTCCGGTCGGGCCAACCAGCGCAGCCACTTGTCCAGGTTCTATGATCATGTCAATCTGCTTCAGGATCGGACAATTCGGCCCGTAACTGAAGCTGACACCTCTCAATTCGATTTGCCCACAGAACTCGGGCGCAGGGCGTGCACCAGGTAAATCCTTCACTTGACGATCAGTCTCCAGCACCTCCCGGATCCGTTCGTAACCCACTGCGGCTTTTGCATATGTGTCTGTCATCTTGGACAGGTCTCGCATAGGCTTATACATCTTGCTCAAGTACCAGATGAATAGCACCAGCGAACCGGCGCTGAGGACACCCCTCAAAGCCATGCGCCCTCCAAACCACAACACCAGGCAGCTGCCTGCTGCCACGATCATATCGACCGCCGGCGATAGCTTGGACTTCAAGTTACGCACCAGTAGCGCCATCCCGATCGATTCACGGCTCTCTTTCGCCAAACGCCGCTGTTCGTATTCCTCGCCCGCAAAGGCTTTGACCACGCGGATGGCGGACAGTACCTCCTGGATCACGGAGACCATCTCGCCTTCTTTTCTCCGCACTTCACGCGAAGCCGTTTTGATGCTGCGGGTGTAATGGAAGACTACGACGAAGAGCAGCGGCGCCACGGAAAGTGCAATCAGTGTGAATTGCCAGTTCAGGTAAGACATGACGATGATCATACCCACCAGTGTCAGACTGCTCGTTAGCGCGCCTAACAATCCAGAGGCGATGAAGCTTTGGATGGAGTCGATGTCGCTGGTCAGGCGGCTGATGAGGTCGCCGGTATACTTGCGGTCGTGGTAATCGAGTGAAAGTCGTTGGATGTGAGAATAAAGAGTCTGGCGCAGGTCGTGCATCACATACTGTCCGACGCTTGTGGTGAGATATCTTTCGGCGTAAGTGGATACGGCGCCTACGGCTGCGATGAGCAGTACTGCTAGGGCGGCGAACCTCAATATCGCGATCTTGTCCGTGCCGACCGTGGAGAAGATGGCTTGGTGAAGCCAGCCAGTGTCGGGCCTCGCCTTTAATACTGTATCTAGAACAACTTTTAGGGGCCAGGGCTCTGCAAGGTTGGCAGCGCCTTCGATCATCACCGCGACGACCGCTATAGTCAGGATCTTGGCGTGCGGCCTTAGCAGGGAACCGAGGGTGATCTTGCGGCGATGGGATTCAATAACCATCTGCTTTTGTTCATCACGCCAGATTCGCCAGATCCATCGTATTCATACGCTTTACAGAGATGTTCCTAACAGGAGGCAGACTTAATAATAAAAAGCGCTCCTCCGGCGGTTAGAACACTCGTGGATTGAGAAGGAGCACGAATCCTTCGGATGATCAGGAAACAAGGGTTACTTCGTAATTTCCTGGCGCGGGAGACCAATGATAAGAGCAGAGGTGGAACAACCACACGGCTGTGGGCGACGCGATTCAAGCTCGATATTCAGTGGGTTGTCTGTAATGTTGTCATGCGTGTCATCGTGCCTCCTCACAACAACTCCCGGGGTCGAGCTGTCGAGTGGTGAAATACTGGCGAAAGTTGCTGATACCTGCTTTAAGCCCCACGCGGTTGCCTACTCTGGCCTTCGGGAGTACAGACTCCACAACTTTAGATTTGACAAGCAGGCAACCGTCACCGTCCAAGTGACTTATCGCTCAGCTGAGGGCATGAAATATACCGTTTTGGAGAGTCGCGGATCCACAAAGCTCACCGAAATCGTCGAAAAACTGCTTGCCTCCGAAGCCGATGTCAGCAGGCCGTCCAAGCTTGCCGACTACGAGATTAGCGCAGTCAACTACGATGCGTGCTTTCGCGGAACAGAAACGGCAGCGGGCCGAACCCACTACATCATCGATCTCGTGCCGAAACATAAAAGCAAGTACTTGATTAGAGGAACGGCGTGGGTGGATCGCAGCAGCTATACCGTCGCCCGCCTGGAGGGTGTCACCGCGGCGAGCGTTTCGATGTGGGTCGGCGCACCCCACATCGAGCAAGAGTTCAAGGAGATCGATGGCGTCTGGCTGCCAATCCATACGGCAGCCGTTAGCTCGGGCTTGTTCCTCGGGACCAGCGAGCTCGAGATTCGTTACACGGATTATCTCATCGCTGACCCCGACCATCCCGTTCCAAGCGGAACTGTGAACTCAGTTCAGTCCGCCCGGCCATAGAAAATTGGCGGTTCGGTTGGGCCGTGCCGGAGGGCGTAGACGTTCGTTGACCCCCAAAAAAGAGCCATGCGTCTGAAACAGATCATCTTAAGATAATGAATCCGCTAAAACCGCCAATCGCGCGGGGAGGGGGTATATCTTCAATGATCGTGAGTGAAGCCGAATCGAAGACGTTTTCATCAGACATGCTTACCGGCAAGGTCAAAATCTCGGGGGCATTGGAAGCCCTGAGTGCCGGGTCGAACCTCCTCAAGAAGTTTAAAGTCGAGCCCGGTGCCAAGGTGAAGCTGGGCAACATCGACCCATGCTATTGCGGTGACTACCAGTCGCACGAGGCAGCCCTGCCTGAGATACTGGCTCAACTTCACAAGATGGATCAGTTGCAAAACCTCATGTTTGCCGAAAGAAAGCGTTCGATTCTCGTTGTACTTCAGGGACTGGACGCTTGCGGCAAGGACGGCGTTGTTCGTCATATCGTCACCGGTATGAACCCAGCAGGCTGCCGTGTCATCGGGTTTAAGCAACCGACGCCAGAAGACCTCGGACACGATTTCCTGTGGCGCGTACATCCACACGTTCCGGCCAAAGGAGAAGTCGTAATCTTCAACCGCTCACACTACGAGGACGTACTTGTGGTTCGGGTTCATCAACTCGTCCCGGTCCGCATGTGGTCGAAACGCTATGACCTGATCAACGAACTTGAGAGACTTCTTGTGGTTGAAAACTACACGACCGTTCTCAAGTTCTTCCTCTACATATCGAAGGATGAGCAACTGGCCCGTTTCAAGCGAAGATTGGATGATCCGGCCCGGCGCTGGAAGATCAGTGAATCCGACTACCGGGAGCGGGAGTACTGGGATGATTACATCCACGCATTCCAGGACATGCTTTACAAGACCAGCACTCAGCATGCACCATGGTTCGTCATCCCTTCGAACCACAAATGGTTCCGTGATCTTGCGGTATCCCAAATCATAACGCGCACGCTCGAGGAGTTGGACATGCAGTTGCCAGAGACAGCAGTCGACATCGCCCGCATACGTCGTCGATATCACTCCGCAGAGCTTGACGCCATCGCCTCATAACCGACCGCTTCCCTGTTAACCAGCCCTAAAAAGAGAGCCACGCACGTCGGTGCCACATCAACCGTAGCGTTGGGCAGGAAACGGGACGGGAGTTATTTTAACTGGAGGCATAAATGCTGCAGGCAGTCCGTCCAACGAGCAAGATACAGAGCCGCATTGAGTTGCTGGAACATGCGCTTCGCCAGTTGACCGGGATTTCAAGATCAGGTTGGCACGATATTCCCCAGCATCTGCATCCCGCTTTTGCAAAATACATGAGCAAGGATGTCTGGACAGGTGAGTCTGATCCGTTGACGTTGCCGGAGGCCTCCCTAATGATCGTCCGCGATGCGATCACGCGAACCGGCGTGTTCGCTGACGACGACGTTTGACGAAGTTAGGCGAACCTTAACGGACGCTCCTGCATCCGATCGTCGCCAGCCCAAGGCCCCGTTTGTATCTCCGATTCCAGGTTATTCTCCGAATTTGGTGGGCTAGAGCTCACTCCTGACGCACACTGTTCTGTCACCCCAAAAAAAAGCCCTCTGTTCCGAACATGACGTCAACAACACTGTGGGTCCGAACTCGGAAGTTGAGTGAAGTCTAACGCTTCACGTCGATGGGTTCAAGTGTCTTACACGTATTCCTTCAAGAAATAGAGTGCCACCTGCACTCGAGAGAGCGGTAGCTATGCCCAAATTCCGAAAACACAACGCAGTCTCATGTTACCCACAAGAATCGACCGACCGCGCGAATTCGCTTTCTGAAACGGGCACTCCACAGTGGTTTGCGCTCGGCGTGAAGCCGCGTTTCGACAAAGCGGTCGCGAGAATGCTCGAGAGCAAAGGATTTGAAACCCTCCTGCCTTTGTACAAAAAACGGCACAGGTATGCAGCGCGCTGTAAGGTAGCTGAGCTGCCGTTGTTTCCTGGCTATGTCTTTTGCCGATTCAACGTTCTGACCAGGCTGCCTATCTTAACCACGCCTGGGGTCACGCAAATCCTGGGCACTGGGAATACACCGATCCCTCTGTCAGAAAACGAGATCGTTTCCCTCCAGACCGCCATAAAGTCAGACCTCCCGCTTGAGCCGTTTCCGTTCCTTCAGGTAGGCCAAAGGGTGCGAATCGAAGAAGGAGTGCTGGCTGGCGTCATCGGCATCGTCATCAGGTGTAAGCAGTCTTTGCGCCTGGTTCTCTCCATCACTCTTCTACAGAGGTCAGTCCTTCTCGAGATTGACCAGCATCAGATTAGCGTGGAGCGAGAGATCCAGCCGGCTCTTGGTGAAACGCGGCATCATAGTCACTCAACTTTGTGGCTCTCGTCCCAATCCGCGGACTGAGCGAAATCTGATTAATTCCAAGGCGGTCGAACATTGAATATCCACCTCAATTCGGCATCTGGGTCACCGGCTTCGCAACATTGTTCGGTCGACTCTGGCCCGGATTGGCGGACCCATGACATCGACTCCATGGATAAGCAGGAGTGGAGCGCGATCGAGTTCCTTCGGGCTTTGTACAAACGCCGGTCCACCTTGATGTACATCGTTGGCGCCAGTATCGCCGCCGCCGGACTGATTAGCTTAGGTCAGCCGCGCTGGTATCGGTCCGAGGCCTCCATTGAGATCCAGGGAATCAACGAGAATTTCCTGAGTACGCGCGACATCTATCCCACCATCGCGTCGGCTGTCGACTCGAGTGGGACATACGTGCAGACTCAGGCCGACATTCTCGAGCAGGACGCGTTGATTGAACAAGTCGTCAGGAAACTCCACTTGGAAGCGAGACCGGATTTCCAGCGTAGCCCCGGCTTCTGGGACAGATTCCGCTGGTTCAGCGGTCCGGGGGCGGCATCTGCGCCGGACGTTCACAACGCTGTCGACATCGTGAAAGAGAACGTCAAGATCGTGCCGTCGCGGATGAGCCGCATTCTTCGGATTGTATGCGACGCGCGCAATCCACAAGATGCGTCCGATCTTGCTAACGCTCTGGCCCAGACGTTCATCGAACAAACCATCGAGGCAAGGACTCATGCGGCGCAGCAGACTCATATGGCACTGAGCCTCCAGCTTGCTGAACTTAGAACCAAACTTTTCAAATCGGAAATCCAACTCGCTGCAGTTGGACGCGGGCTTACATCCGGCTTACGCCCACAACGTCCGTTCGCAGGCGGCTCGAGCCTACCAGGCGAGTTAACAGCCTACAACACACTTAAGCGGGAAGTGGAGTCCGATCGCCGCTTTTACGAGACGATGTCGCAACGGGTCAATGACGCCCGCGTTGCTGCAGCCGTCCGCCAGCCCAACATTGGCTTTGTTGGCCCAGCCCGGCCAGCGGCGCATCCCTACAAGCCGAATCTGCCCCTCAATCTAGCAATCGGAATGTTCGGCGGCCTGATATTGGCGATTGGTGGGGTGATGCTGCAAGAGCAGACCAATTCCTTCTTACGGAGGCCGGGAGAAGCCGGACTGTACTTGACACTGCCCGAACTTGGGGCCATCCCTCAAGTGCCGAATCTCGATATTCACGGTCTCAGCCTATTGCGCTCTAACAATGGAGACCTTCGTGTCGACCGGGCCGCGAGGGAGCAGCAGCTATCAGGATTGTCGGAGTCGTTTCGCGCTACCCTCGCCTCCATCATGTCGGCCGGACGCAACGGCGACCAGGCACACATTCTTCTTGTCACTAGTTCCCAACCCATGGAAGGCAAAACAACCGTAGTGAGTAATTTGGCAATCGGCCTGGCGGAGATTGGCAGGAAGGTCCTTTTGATAGACGGAGACATGCGTCGCCCGAGGCTGCACAAGATCTTCGAACAGGCAAATAGCTGGGGTCTGAGCGATGTCCTACGCGAGAAGAACGCCATCGAGGAACTTCCCCTCGATGCGCTCATCAAAAAGACTGCTGTTCCTGGGGTCTACCTGCTACCCAGCGGCGTCTGCGCCGACAATATTTTCGGCCTCTTATGGTCCGGCCGCTTAGCGCGACTGCTTCCACGTTTCCGCCAGGAATTCGACTACGTGCTGCTGGACGCACCCCCTTGTCTGGAGTTTGCGGATGCCAGGATTATGGCACGCCACACCGACCAACTCTTGCTCGTTGTGCGGGCGAATTACACCGACAAAAGAACGGCCCAAGTCGCGGTGCAGCGGCTCTTAGAGGATGGAATCCCGGTGATGGGTGTCATCCTCAACCGTTGCGATCCGGCACACAGCGATTTGTACCGCTACGCCTTCCACTATGGCTTCAACCGGCAGGGCCTCACGTGAGTGCAAAGCAATTCCTCCCGGAAGCCACGCCTGTATCTACGTTCTCCAAACTGCGGGCCCAGATTGAGCTTCAGACGATAATCCGCCGAGACTCGCAGAAGACGCCAGTCGTGTCTGGCCTGTCTCTCCGTTCGAATTTCGCCTGGGTGCTAGCCGGAAACCTGGTGTACGCCGCCTGCCAATGGGGAATGATTGTAGCGCTGGCGAAACTGGGGAGCAGTTATATGGTCGGCCAATTCTCTCTGGGCCTTGCCATCGCCACGCCCGTGCTGATGTTCACGAATCTTCATCTCCGGGCGGTGCAGGCGACCGACGCCAGACGTCTATATACTTTCGCTGAGTATCTGCGCCTTCGTAGCGTCATGACTTTGGTCGCGATCGCAGTGATCGCCGGAGTTGCCGGCTTTGAACACTACGAACGTCAAACTAGGATGGTCGTCTTAGCCGTCGCACTGGCGAAGGGAATCGAGACGTTAAGCGACATACACTACGGTCTGTTTCAGCTGAACGATCGATTGGACAAAACGGGCTTGTCGATGATGCTCCGAGGTGTCTGTTCAGTGGCTGCACTAAGTGCCGGGCTTTATCTGACGCGCGAAATTTTTTGGGCGTGCGTGGCACTGGTGCTAGTCTGGCTTGCATCTCTCGTCCTCTTCGACCTTCACCAGGGCCGTCGCTTTTCAGCGATTTCATGGCAAGGCGTCCGATCCTCGAACTGGACAGATTGGTGTCAGCCAGAACTGAGCGGCCAAGGATTCCAACGGCAGTGGAACCTAATGCGACTGGCGCTTCCTCTCGGGATGGTGACGACCATGGCGTCCGTCAATCTCAACATGCCGCGCTATTTCATTGAGGCCCGGATGGGAGTACATCAACTCGGAGTCTTTTCCGCCTTAGCCTACGCGACAGTGGCGTTGACACTCGTAAGTGACTCCCTGGGGCATTGCGCGATACCACGTATGTCCAGGCTGTATGCCGGTGGGCAGCTCGCTGAATTTCGTTCGGTCCTTTTCAAAGTATCGGGCATCGGCGGCGCTCTCGGACTGGGTGGCTTGGTGGTGGCGCAAGTCATGGGCACTCGGCTCCTAACCATTTTTTACAGCCCTGAATACGCTGCTGGCTCTCGCGTGTTCGTTGTGCTGATGCTCGCAACAGCAATTCATTGCGTGGCTGGCATGCTCACTAGTGGGATCATGTCCGCTCGGTGTTTCTGGGTTCAAGTGCCCATGTGTGCGCTGGTTGTGGCGTCAACTGCCTTGGCCTGCTACCGATTGGTCCCGACCGCCGGACTGATGGGTGGCGCGGAAGCCATGGTCATTGGAGCGGTTGTACGTGTTGCGCTAGCTGCTCCCATCCTCGGCTATTTATTGCTGGTACAAGCCACATGTGTTGCGGGACATCCAGCCCGACCGACCCGCATCCACGAATGGGATCCGAGCCTATGACTCGTACACTCACACATAATGCTTCACCTGCCATCCGCCGTCGCCCGGTCATCCTGGGTCTATTGGTTGCCGGTTATGTCGCGTTGCTTCCTTATCTATTCGAGGTGGGGAATCGACTGAATTTTGCCCCTGCCGATTGTTTCCTGCTGCTCGTGATCCTGCTGGCGATCGCACAATTGAAGTACCGCAGATCGGCATGGACGATCTGGCACGTTGCAATCCTGCTGATCTTCGCCTTCGGCTCGCTAGTCGCGGCATTGAAATTCGGAGAACTCGACCGTTATGAGCTCTTTAATAAGGATGCCGGTCTGCTTCTCCCTTTTCTCAGTTACGCCGCGATCACCTCCGCTGTTGACGGCTGGGACGACTTACGCCGCATCCTGCGCATCTTCACGGTGAGTGTCGTCGCTGAAAATATCTTAGCCATCTGTGGTTTTATGGCAGCGTATTTTTTTGGTGTAACGACGCCATTTACGCGCTACGAAGGGCTCCGGCTTTCGGGTATGCTCCTGGATCCAAATGCTTACGGCGGCTTGCTCGTGGTCGCCCTGGTAATATGCGAAGTCGCTTCGTGGGGTAGGGCACCGTTGTTCAATCGGCCCACGCTCTGGTTATCGCGGATGACTTTGGCGCTAGGGATTCTGTTCACTTTTTCACGCTCAGCGTGGCTGGGCCTCGGCTTGGCTCTCTTGTTTTTCTTCGCGATCCGACCTGTTATAGCCCTTCGTCCAGTGCTGGCTGGCGTAGTCGCGGCTCCTTGTTTGGTTCTACTTATGGGCCGCCGCTTCTTGCCCATTTTCGAAGAATTGGCCAGTCGGCCGAAACAGGTCCAGCAGCGGTTTGACCTCATTCACCAAGCTCTGGAGGTGTTCACGCTTCATCCGATCCTGGGCGGCGGATTGGGAGCCTTTCGGATGGCAGCTGGAGAAGTTGCCCACAACACCGCCATGTGGTTCCTCGCTGATTTCGGAATTCTAGGCTTGATCGCGCTGATGGCATTTCTCGCCTGGTTCTTCGCCAAAGCCTGGTTTGCCTACCGCTTCGCGCCCGAGGGAGAGCGGCCCATCGCGTTGGCGCTCTTCCTCGCCCACACTGCGATGGTTGGCGTAGCGATGGGAATTGAAGCCTTCTATCAAAGGCACTGGTGGCTGGTCTTGGCCCTGATTGCTTCGGCCTATTCGCTTTCTCTCCGATCTGCGGCCCATGCCCGTGAGGAGGCTCGAGTTTTCACTCATGTTCACGCATAAAGAAACGAAGCCTGTGAGGCTCTTACACGTCATCGGTGACTCCCGCTTCGGTGGTGCCGGACGCATCATCTTGCGGTTAGGTCAGGTTGCTCGGGCTCAGGGGTGGCAAGTTGACATTCTCACCACCGATCCCGTTTTCCAGCGCGCTGTAAGAGAGCATGGTCTGGGTCTTGTGAATTTGGATGTCATCCGGAGGGAAATTCATCCGCTATGGGACTTGGGTGGCCTCGTCCGTCTGTCCACATTTTTGCGGCGTGAAGGCTATGGGATCGTCCAGACACACACGTCCAAGGGAGGATTTGTAGGTCGGCTGGCAGCATGGCTGGCGGGCGTTCCGGTGATCGTACACACGGCCCACGGGTTCGCTTTCCACGAGCGCAGTCCGCGGCAGGTTCTTCTCTTCTATTCCAATCTAGAGCGAATCGCCTCGCGTTGGTGTGACCGGATTGTTTCTGTCAGTGAGTTCCATCGGCACTGGGCACTGGACCTGGGGATTTGCAATCCAGCCAAGATCCTCGCGATTCCCAATGGGATCGCCTTCTTGACGAACCCCGAAATCCCACGTGCTGAGCTCCGTCGACAGTTGCGTGTTCGGAACAATGACCTGCTGATCCTGACCATGGCGAGGCTCGCACCGGACAAGGGTCTGGAATACCTCATAGAAGCGGCCCCGATGCTGTTGCGCAGCGAGCGTCAGTTTCAGATTGTTATCGCTGGCGACGGTCCAGTACGCGCTCAACTGGAGGAACTGACCCGTAAACTGGGCGTAGAGGATTGGGTCACTTTTCTTGGATTTCGCGAAGATGTTAGCGCCCTGCTCGCTGCTTCCGATTTGGTCGTCTTGCCCAGCCTGCGCGAAGGCCTTTCCATCTCCTTGTTGGAAGCTATGGCTGCAGGCAAGCCTATTATTGCGACCAGTATCGGCAGTCATAGAGAGGTGGCGTCTCAGTCTGAAATTGCGCTAGTCGTGCCTCCAGCTGATTCATCTGCGCTCTGCGGTGCGATTCTGCAGCTGGCTCAAGATCCATTGCAGATGGTTCGCCTGGGAAAGAACGCGCGAGCGCTGTTTGAGAGCCAGTACACCGAAGAAAGAATGCTGAACACGTACAAGCAGTTGTATGTCGAGTTGCTGAGAGAGAAATGCCCAGCCGAGGCTAGCGTGAGTGGGCATCGAAGCACCTCAAGCGCGGTCCCTGCCGGCTAGCCCGGAGTCAACTTAGTTTGCAAGATCATGACACCGACGTACTCGATCAAGGGCCTCCAGGAGCGGCTCGTACGGAGTCGGCCGGGATTAATCCGCCCGGCCACGCCGAACGATCTCCCGGGCATCGTGATCATCCATCAGCAGGCTTTCAGCAATTTCTTCCTCACCCGACTCGGTGACGAATTTCTGCGACGTTACTATGCCCTCGTACTCGACTACGCTGCCGGAGTTGTTCTAGTAAGCGAGCGACATTCCACTCTTGAGGGATTCGTATGCGGCTTTGTGGAACCGCCGGAATTCTACAGGCTGATGTGGCGGAATAAGCGCGCATTTGTCGTACCTGCGCTGTCGGCTTTGGTTCGTCACCCATCTCTCGCCACCGGCGTGCTGTATGGTGTCCAACGGATACAAACGTCGTCGTCCAAAACTCCTGTCCGATCCTGTGAGCTCTCCTCGATTGCAGTGGCACCGGAAGCTGGCGGTAACGGCCTGGGAAAGGCGTTGGTGCAAGCCTTCGTGAAGGAGGCATTGTCCATGGACGCGCAATACATCTACTTAACCACCGACGCCGATGGAAACGAGTCGGCCAACGCACTCTACCGCCAAGTCGGATTCCTGCCCACCCGACGCTTTCTGCAACGCAAAGGACGCTGGATGAACGAGTACGTAATCAAAAGAACGTAAATGAAACGAACGTACGCGATGTATCATGAGTAAAGCGCCAGGAATAGAGTGGTCAGAAAGCTTCGAGAGGCTCTTTGACGCGACGTGCTCCGCCGCAGGGCTTCTGTTACTCTTGCCGGTCTTGGCTGGAGTCGCTCTAGTGATTATCTTGGACGATGGGGCACCCGTCCTGTTCAACCAGATAAGAGTTGGAAGAAACGGCAAGCTATTTCGCATTTGGAAGTTTCGAACGATGCGCTCCGGCAGCGCAGGTAGCGGCATTACGACGGCGGGAGACGGTCGCGTTACCAGAGTCGGAAAGAAGCTCCGAAAATTCAAGCTCGACGAACTGCCTCAGCTTTTCAATGTTTTCAAAGGCGACATGAGCCTGGTAGGGCCTCGGCCGGAGGTGCCGGAGTATGTGCAGGTCGAAGCGCCGATTTGGCAGTCAGTCTTGCGATTTAGACCTGGCGTCACGGACTTGGCCACGCTACTTTATCGCGACGAGGAGCGAATACTAGGCGCGTCTGGGGATCCGAATGCCTTCTACCGAGCCAGTATCTTGCCTGCGAAGCTCATTTTGAATCTCGCGTACCACCTGTCGAGGTCATTCCGGCAAGATCTGAAGTTAATCCTCCTGACGATTCGCTACAGCTTATTCCCCGAGAGCTTCGATCCGGATCTCATTAAGAGAAAGTTTGGCATTGGAGTCTGAAATGAATGACAACTTCATCCCCTTTCACCGTCCTTCGATCGGTGAAGAAGAGATTAACGAAGTAGCGGATACAATGCGGTCCGGCTGGCTCACTACCGGCCCCCGCGCTGCTCGCTTCGAGCGTGAATTTGGCGAGCACGTGTCTTCTCCCTATGCCGTCGCCGTCAATTCGGCTACGGCTGGTTTACACGTTGCGCTGGCGAGTCTCAAAATCGGACCCGGTGACGAAGTGATCACCACGCCCCTGACATTTTGTGCCACTGTGCAGGCCATTCTCCACGTCGGAGCCACTCCGGTGCTCGCGGACATTGGACCCGACGGCAACATCGATCCGGAACACATCAAGAAACGCATCACCAACCGCACGCGGGCGATCATACCTGTGCACTTGGCTGGATTGCCTTGTGAGATGAAGGTCATCTGGACGCTGGCTCGTGAGCGTGGCATTCATGTGATCGAAGACGCCGCTCACGCTGTCGGGGCCTGCTACGAAGGCCGGCCGATCGGAGCGGGACCCGTGAATGGCGAGCCGGCCAGCGATGCAGTAGCATTCAGTTTCTACGCCACGAAGAACCTGACTACGGGCGAAGGAGGCATGGTTACCACCCACCGGCCAGCTTTGGCAGAAACGATGCGGATGCTGTCTCTGCACGGTACGAGTCACGATGCCTGGGACCGTTACACCGAGCATGGAGACTGGCACTACGACGTGCTCGCCCACGGATTCAAGTACAATCTCAGTGACATTCAGGCGGCCATCGGCATCCATCAGCTACGGAAGCTGGAACACTTTGTCCAACGCCGCGCCATATACGCCAACGTGTATCAACAGGCATTCGCCGGCCTGGACGAGGTAGAGCTGGCGCCCGATAATCCTCGCTGCCGTCATGCGTGGCACCTCTATATTCTTCGTCTCAATCTGCAATGGCTCAACATCGATCGGGCCCAGTTCATCCGCGAGTTACGCCAAAGGCGCATCGGTACCAGCGTGCACTTCATCCCTATTCCACTCCATCGGTTCTTCGCAGCTCTGCCGCTAGCGGATTGCGAGTGTCCACGTGCCTTGCGTTTATATCCCCGCATTGTCTCGCTGCCGTTATATCCAGCGATGACCCTGGAGCAAGTCCACTACGTAGCCCAATCTGTCCGAGAGGTTCTGGACCGATCGCGTCGGGTGAGATACGTAGCGCCTGGAGCATCGGCTGCGGCTATTCCACTGGCCGGGTTTGAAGCTTCCGGCTCCTCGAAGGGCACTTATGAAAAACAATCGTCATAGTGACGTCTGGATCGAGCGGGCGTGCCATCTCGGTGCGGTTGCCCTGTCAGTGACGGCGGCCTTCCTCCTCCGATTCGACTTCTCGATCCCGAATGGCGTGGTCCCAATTCTCAGACAAGCCGTTCTGGTCGCGATCTTAACGAAATTACCCATCTTCGACTCGGTTGGATTTTACCGCGGCGTCAGGCGATTCGCGAGCATTCCGGACTTGTACATCGTGTTTCTCGGCAACCTTGCGGGCTCCGCGATATTCGCTGCAATTTCAATATTCTGGATAGGGCCGGCAATGCCGCGCTCGGTCTTGCTGATCGACGCGCTGGTGTGTTTCTTGGCTACGGCCCTCGTACGGTTTTCGGTCAGAATCCGCGATGAGGCCTTCCTCCGGGAGCGTTCCGGGGATGGACGCAGCGGCATCATTATATATGGGGCTGGCGCGGCCGGTGCCGAGCTGGTTCATGAAATCCACTCCAATCGATGTACCAGGTACGAGGTCAGGGGCTTCCTGGATGACGATCCTCTGAAGGAAGGGGTGCTAATTCTGGGCGTACCGGTTCTCGGGTCGGGGCGCCAGGCATTTTCTGTCGTACGCTCCCTGAACCGGCGCACGCCCGTCGTGGACGAGATCATCATTGCAATGCCCTCTGCCACTGGGCCGCAGATGCGGGAGGCTTTGGCCAACTGTCGCGCCGCGCGGATCCCGTGCAAGACCGTACCCGGTATCGAGGAGTTGCTCAGCGGTAAGGTATTGACTGCCCAGGTGCGCAACTTGTCGGTCCATGATCTGCTCGGCCGGCAACCTGTGAAACTGGATGAGACTCCTGTCCAACTAAGCATCGCCGGACGCTCGGTGTTGGTTACTGGGGCCGCAGGCTCCATCGGTTCAGAGTTGTGCCGTCAAGTGGCGCGCTTTGGGCCGGCCTGTCTGATTGCATTCGATCAGGCGGAAAGCGATCTATTCCGGATCGAGAACGAACTGCGAGACAAGTATCCAGACCTGGAGTTGGTGACTGCGCTGGGAGATATCCGCGACGCCCACCGTTTGGCGGAGGTGCTGAAAGCACACGGTGTGGAATCTATCTACCATGCTGCTGCATACAAGCATGTGCCCATGATGGAGTCCCATGTGCTCGAGGCCATTCGCAATAATATTCTCGGCACATGGAATCTGGTACGCACTGCCCGACACCACAACGTACGAAGTCTCTTAATGATTTCGTCCGACAAGGCCGTTAATCCCATCTGTGTAATGGGCGCCACGAAACGCGTTTGTGAACGCATTGTTTCGGCGCGAGGCCAGGACAGCGGCGGACCGAAGGCTGCTTCCGTTCGCTTTGGCAATGTTCTCGGTAGCAACGGTAGCGTGGTCCCCATTTTTCAGGCGCAAATTAGTATTGGCGGGCCCGTGAAAGTGACCCATCCCGAGGCTCGCCGTTATTTTATGACGATATCCGAAGCTGTTTCGTTGGCCGTGCAAGCCTCGACAAGGAGCCAAGGCTCAGAAATTTTCGTGCTCGACATGGGCGAGCCAGTTCGCATAGTCGACCTCGCTGAAACTATGATTCGACTTGCGGGTAAAGTTCCCTATGAGGACATCGATATCGAGTTTACGGGGCTCCGGCCAGGTGAAAAGCTCCTGGAAGAAATCAACGACGGCAGGAACGCGGGCATCTCACCTAGGTGCCTGGAGAAGATCCAGATCATTCGTGAGCAACCGCTAACTTGGGATATCGTCACAAATTGGATCAACGAACTCGAAATTCTCCTAACGGCCCGACAGGAGCCGCAGCTGATCCAACACATGCAAAAATTGGTGCCCGAATATAAACCGACTGCAAAATGTACCGACGAACAAGGGGAACGAAAACTGCTCGCCGGTTCGTCCTTACTGTCGCGTTCTGCTTTGCTGTCTGGGATGCGCGAAGATCGAACAACAGGGAAAAACGGAAAGCCCAGACCAACCGCCGCGCCGACTCAGTTCATTCCGCCCATAGCCTACGAACAATAGGCGATGTGATTCATCGAGACACGTGACTTGACGAGGGCTGCGTTAATGCCTGGCGCTCTACTTGAACCGAATCTCCTCGGCCGGAGCAAACCTGGAGTGGCCGCTCAGTTTGCGGAGGAATCCGCACGCACCCACTTTTCGGGAAATGCCTTGGCACGATTCCTGGAACTTCGGGGCCGTCACATCATCAAAGCGTGCGGCGCACTTTGGTACACAGTGCCGGGACGTTTCTTGATGAGCCTCCCATACCAGGTCATGCTCAATCTCGATCCAGACGAAGTGCGCCGGATGATCCGCGAAACCGGGGCCCTCGGCGCCAGATTCCCCTCCTTGAGCTGGACCGGTTTGGAAAGTGGTCTTTATGTACTGAGACAACGCAATTACGATATCGGATCGCTTCATACAAAACACAGACCGCGGGTCCGGCGCGCGCTGCAATGCTTTGAGGTAAGAACGGCGGAGAAGGTCGAACTCTTAGATCAAGGCTGGGAGTTGAACCTGAGCACTATGGCCCGTCAGGGCCGTTATGACGCTGAGTTTGGTGATCGCCGGCGGTGGGAAAGATTCGTTGAGGCTGCGTTTGCCTGTCCTGAGGTCGTCTTCCCGGCTGTTTTCTCCGGACCACGAATGGCCGCTTACATGGCCACGTGTCGCGAAGAGAAATGGCTGCACATTCTCCATCAGATGTCACGGCAGGATGACCTTCCCAATTTCCCCAATCACTTGCTCACTTTCGCGGTTACCAAACAGGCCGCCCTCGATACATCGCTGGAGGCAGTTTGTTATGGCTATGTGCCGCTGTTCGCTGCAGAGGGCTTACACGAGTACAAGTTACGATTCGGCTATGAAATGATTCCCCACCACTCGGCCATTCAACTTCATCCGAGTCTCAACTTTGTCCTGAATCAACCAGCGACCCGACTAGCTGTGCGGATCGCACGTCGTTTGCGACATAATAACCAGCACCTTGAAACGCTAGAAGCAGTCCTCGAAGGGGCTCGCGCATCGGGGCCATGCATCAATCCATGTTGACTTCTCGCTTATACACCATTCCTCGCTTCGCGTTGCCTTATACGGCTACGGATTTCGCGTCTGCGCTAATGGCGATTTTCCACGGCGGCCCGCCTCCGGACGCATTCGGACTGCTCGGCGACAGTCCGAAGTTCTGGACCCGCAGCGGCAGGCAAGCACTCCGGCTGCTCCTCAGCGCGCTCGACCTCAAGCCGGGATCGAGCGTGGCCCTCCCCTTGTTTACTGATCCTTCGCTGGTCTGTGCGATTGTCGCTGCAGGCCATCGGCCGGTCTTCATCGACGTCGATCCCAAGTTCTTGACGATGGATCCAAGCTCGCTGGAAGCCGCACGCGGAAGATTTTCCGCGCTGGTGGTCGTGCATCTTTTCGGACAAATGGCGGATATGCCGGCCCTTCAGGCGGCGGCAGGAGACGTCCCTGTGATTGAAGACGCTGCTCATGCACCGCTCAGCTACCTGAATGGACGCATGGCCGGTAGCTTTGGACTGGCGGCCTTCTACAGCTTTGCTTCCACGAAGTACTGGCCGGCGGGCGGTGGAGGACTCGCAGTCGTGCACGATTCGACTCTGGCGCACAAACTCGCACGCGCGACCGATTCGCTCTTTCCACCTTCGCGGCTGCAGGAGTTGGCCAATATCATTCTTCAAGGGGCCAAGGCCACCGTCTTTAACAGGCAACTTTACGGGATCTTTGGAAAACCAATTCGGCGATGGACAGACGAATGGGCCCTCCTGGAGCCTCGCCTGGATCTGAACGCGATCCAGCGATCGTACGCCGCAGTGGCATCCCGCCAGGCATTACGATTTCCCCAAAGAGTGGAACGGCAGCGAGCAAACAGCTTGCAGCTCCTGTCGCGGCTCGCGAACCTGGAGGACGTCGTTCTTCCACGAGAGCGGTCAGGAGCACGATACAACTATCATCTATTTCCCGTTCTGCTGCGGGACACCGAGGAACGGGCCGCGGTAAGGGTGTCTATGTGGGACCAGTTTGTCGACACTTCTACGATTTATTGTGATGTCGCCAAAAGCTGCCGGCAGTTCGGATATTCGGGCACCTGCCCTGTGGCCGAGTCTGTGGCGAACCGCTTGGTCACCGTGCCGAACCACGCGACCTTAACCAGCCAGGATATCGACAGCGTGGCCCAGGTGTTTCTCTCTAGTCTTGACGCTTGGAGGAATGCGCAGCCAGCCCAAGCCTGTATTCTTGATGCAATTCGGACTTAGCATGCGAGTCGGAAACTACGATCCTGAAAGAGGTTTTGAACGTGGCGCGGTTATTCTGTCATTCGACATCGAACAGATATGGGGATATTTCGACCGATTGAATGAGCATCAATTCCGCAGCCGATACCCCAACGCGCTGGAGGCGCACGAAAAGCTGCTTGCACTCCTCTGCGCATCCAGCGTAAGCGCGACATGGTTTGTCGTAGGCGGCATGACGCTCCACGAGAGCGACGGGGCGCTGGACTCTCGATTGGCCGGCCTGCCAATCGATTGGACGGCAAAGATCCCATGCGGTTGTGAAAAGACGGCGCCGCTTTGGTATCGCCCCGCCTTTCTGGAACGCTTGCGCGAAGCGCAGCCTTTCCAGGAGATCGGATTACATGGAGGACTTACTCATCTTATATGGACCGACCGACGATCTACGCGGGGCGTGGTTAAGCGGGAGCTGGCTGAAGGTGTGAAGGCGTTGGAACAAGCTCTTGTTCGGCCGGTCACTTTTTCTTTCGGCCGTGAGCAGGAGGCGTACCATGAACTGCTTCCGGAGTATGGCATACTCAGCTACCGCGGGCGTACTCCCGTGCTCGCCTGCGAGATGGGACCTACGCTTCCGGGAGCACTCTTGCGCGCGTTCGACGAACTCAGACGCGCGACGCCTCCACCGATCTGGCCACACGAGAGTCATCCAGGTTTATGGAATATTCCATCCTCGTTGTTCCTCTATCCGATCGGACTCTCCAGGACCAAAGTTCTCGCATTGCGATCGCGCCTCGAGCGCTTCAGCAGGGGGCTGGAAGCGGCTGTCCGCTATCGCGGGATATTTCATTTCTGCTTGCATCCCGAAAATCTGGCCGAGTCGCCCCACGGCTTTTCCCTGTTCGAAGACATTCTCGAGCGTCTGACTCAAGCCCGCGACCGCGGAGATATCGAGATCTTGACGATGTGTCAGGTTGCAGGGCGAATGGAACGCACCCGCGAGAGGCCTCGCAGCGATCGAGTTCCACGCCCGTCTATCTCCTTGGCGCGGCAGCGAACACCTCGCGGCGAGACCGTTTTGAAAACCACCTCGAAAGGAAATAATAAATGACTTACGACAACAAACTGCACACTCGTGATTACCTAAAGCTGATCGGCGTTTCGGATCTGCCTGCGCTAACCAGTCCCTTCGATCCTGGATACGATCCTGCCACTCTCGAAAGCCACCTGGAGCAAAGCTCCCACCTAATGGCAATTCTGAAAGTATCGATGGCTTGTTGGATGGTAGCTAACGAGGACGCCACACGACGAAAGGTTGCTTCAGCAAAGAAACATCGCGTGCCCACGGTCACCGGAGGAGGTCCATTCGAAATCGCGGTGGCACAAGATCGCCTTCCAGAGTACCTGGACCTGTGCGCCGACATCGGCTTCACGCGCATCGAGTGCGGGGAAGGTTTTACCGATATGCCAATGAGCGCGCGCGAAGTAATGAGAATGGCCGATATGCGCGGACTTGAGGTGCAGTTTGAACTCGGCAAAAAACACACGGGCGCCTTCAACGCCGATACAACGCAACTATTGATTGGTCAGGGACGCCGCTGGTTGGAGGCCGGCGCCCGCGAACTGGTGCTAGAAGCTCGTGAGAGCGCAAAGGGAGTAGGGCTCTTCGACGAAAATGGAGACCTTAACAGCGCCCTGGCGGACCGGTTCGCTAGCGCGTTCAACCTGGACATAGTAACTTTCGAGGCGCCTAACAAGCCCAGCCAGTTCGCGCTCCTCAATCACTTCGGGCCGCGTGTGCGGCTTTGCAACGTCAGGCTAGAAGAATTGCTACGGGTGGAGATCTACAGGCGGGGCCTGCACTCCGACGCTTTTGGCAGGGAGAACCTCCGTCCGCGAGCACTCGCGACACCGCTCACTTCTTGAAGAACGTAGACGGCAGACAAAAAGGCCAAACTGTGAGAAAAACCGTTGCTATCGACTGTTTGCCGGAAAGCGTGGGCCGCTATCGAGTAGGCTGGGCGATCGTCGTAGTCGATGTTATCCGCGCCACCACTACGGCGATCACCGCCGCAGCAACCGGGCGAAGATGCTTTCCGGTGCCAACGATCGAGGCTGCCCTGAGCCTGGCTAAGAAATTCGAGAACCCTGTGCTCGCGGGTGAATCTGGTGGGACAATACCCGCTGGCTTCGAAATGGACAATAGTCCTGCCCAACTTATCAGCCGCACCGATACACACCGCCCTCTCGTGCTGGTCTCCTCCTCGGGCACTAAGGTGATCCATGAGGCGGCAGGGTGCGAAGCCACCTATTTGAGCTGCTTTCGCAATCACTCCGCCCTAGCCGCCTATTTATCCGAAAGTCATTCTCGTGTCGCCATCATCGGTGCCGGAAGTAAAGGTGAATTCCGTGAAGAAGACCAGATATGCTGCGCTTGGATTGCAGCGGTGTTGATGGCCCATGGGTACTTGCCTGAAAATTCCCAAACAGCGTCTATAGTCGATCTCTGGCGTGACGCAACGGCGGCAGCATGTCTTTGCAGCTCCAGCGTTGCCTTTCTTAAGCGAACGGGCCGGCTCAGCGACCTGGATTTCATTCTTGGTCACATTGATGATCTGCGAGCCGTGTTCGCCGTCCGAAATGGAGAGGTGAAAATCATGGAGGAGCGGCGACCCGTCGCGCACTCACAGCCCGACTTCTGGACGCCCTTCCAACGGACCGCTTAATGATCAGTGAAAGCATGAACTCGACGCCGGTCGTGATCCTTTGGTCGGGACATCACGGCGGCTTGGGTATCGCGCGCAGCCTGGGACGTTTGGGTGTGCCAGTCTATTGCGTTGACGCTCGCTGGGGACCGGCTTTCAGTTCCCGATATTGCCGCGGCCATTTTGTTCGAGACACTGAGAGTGTCTCTTCGGCTCAATCCGTGCCGAATCTCTTGGAAATCGGACGAAAGCTGGGGGGGCGGCCAATTCTGATCCCTAACACCGATCAAGGCGCGATTTGGGTATCGGAGCACTCGGTGGCTCTGCGGACCGTTTTCCGCTTTCCGTGCCAGGATGCCAGTCTGATTCGCTTGCTTTGCGACAAGAGCCGGATGCAAGAGCTAGCCAGCCGTAGTGGAGTGCCGACTGTACAGTCTGTGGTTCCACGTTCCAAGGAAGATGTGGAGCGTTTTCTGGAGACAGCTACCTTCCCAGTTATCGTCAAGGCGACCGATGCTGAACGCTTACGCGCGCGCGCGGGTGGAACGAAATTCATTATCCAATCCCGCCACGAACTCCGGGAGCTTTACGCCCAAGCCGGAGATTGCGACGAACCAAACCTTCTGGTTCAGGAATTGATTCCCGGCGAAGACTGGATGTTCGACGGTTATTTTGACCGTAACTCCAAATGCCTGTTTGGCGTGACCGGCAAGAAAATCCGCCGGTTTCCAGTAAACACCGGAGTGACCAGCCTGGGAGTCTGTCTTCGCAACGAGACGGTGGAAAGGATGACGACCGCATTCATGAAGGCGATCGGGTACCAGGGAATTCTAGATATCGGATACCGATATGATCAGCGCGATGGACAATACAAGGTCCTGGACGTGAACCCGCGCATCGGTTGCACGTTCCGGCTCTTTACGGCTACCAACGGGATGGACGTCGCTCGCGCGCTGTATTTAAACCTCACTGGACACGCCGTGCCTCCGACGCAAGCTGCGGAAGGACGCAAGTGGTTGGTGGAAGACTTCGATCTCTTCTCCACGTTCCAATCCTGGCGTGATCACAACTTAACGATGATCGATTGGATGAGATCTCTTCGCGGGGTACAAGAGTCGGCGTGCTTTGCATTCGACGACCTGCTCCCCTTCTTGCTGATGCCGCTGGCAGACTGTTGCGAGTTGTACCGCTGGATTCGCCAGCAGAATGCGATCCAAAGGCGACAGGTTCCCGAGATCAGTTGCGCCGCTTGACCGACAGACTCCGCCGAACGGCCGTCGCCAAATATTTCTTACGACAACCTGTGGTCCGCAGTATCGCTTGCTTACAGGGCCGGATGTTGATCTTAGCTGGCACCGGGCTTCAAGGGAGGATACATACGGCGCCTAAGCCGGCGTCTGACGCTAGGTTTCTGGGCGGTCGCCTGGATTGCGAGTGGCGCCTTTGGGCAGAAGACGCTGACTTGGGAACAGGCCAAGCGAGAACTCCAAGCGAGCAATCCGACTCTGCGAGCCGGCCAGATCGGGATTGGGGAGTCCCGTGCTCGGGAACTAACGGCATCCCTGCGCCCGAATCCTGATTTCACTGTGTTGGCCGATCAGCTAAATCCCTTCACTAGCAATCCATATCAACCGTTTGCGAATACTCTGCCACTCCTGTCTGCCAGGTATCTGCATGAGCGGGGGCACAAGCGGGAGTTGCCTCGGGAGAGCGCTCGGGACGGCACCTCCATCGCCATCTCAGAACTCGCCGATCAAGAAAGAAAACTACTTTTCGATCTCCGCTGTGCGTTCGTGCAGGTGCTGCAGCAAAACGCTGTATTGACTCTCGCGCGCGAAAACCTCGAATACCATGATCGGCTGCTTGACGTCAGCCGGAACCGCTTCAAGGCCGGTGACATCGCCCAGGTGGACCTCGACCGCTTGGAGTTGCAGCGCTTGCAGTTTGAATCCGACCTGCAGATTGCCTTGGTCAACCTGCGCACCGCTAAGATTCAGCTGCTTGCTCTGCTGAACGATCGCACGCCGGTGGAACAACTGAATGTCACTGGGCGGTTCGATTTCGCTGAGATCCCCGGTTCGCTGGACGAGTACCGTCAGACCGCACTCGGAACCCGCCCGGACCTGCCCGCGGCGATGCAAGTGGTCGATAAGGCAAAGACCGATTACCGGCTCGCAGTAGCAAGCGGCTCTACTGATCCAATCTTCGGTTTGAACGTCGCCCGCGATCCGCCGATTCCAATATCGGAATCGCTATCTCCAACAAGCGGCGCGCGTACGCGAAATAATCTCAATTTCCTACCAGCATGGCGGGGCCTCACTTTTGGATTTCTTACAGGCGCAGCAGGGCTATCGCAGCATCCAGCTAAGGTACCTCAACCTGGTGGGGTCTTATTTGAGTGCTGCGAACCAATTGAATCTTGCGGTGGGCGTGAGGTCATCCAATGAGCCACCGCTTTCTCCTCGAGGC